>Ga0325402_1000920_pt1 | contig 22616 bp, 14 predicted proteins | sample PopdelMetagenome_22_FD_207212 | JGI IMG/M metagenome (GOLD analysis project Ga0325402, IMG submission 207212) | Populus deltoides microbial communities from Bellville, Georgia, United States - Xylem-PdKOR-R3 | ecosystem: Host-associated > Plants > Phyllosphere > Stem > Wood/Secondary xylem...
TGTTGTTATTTGCTTCCTATTAGTTTCCTTACTTTTAGGTAGTTTGTTAAGTTACTACTTATTTAAAGAGTGGTTCAAAAATAAAAAGGCAAGTAATTGTTTATCCAAAATTTGGTTTGTTCTCACCCGAAGAGAGCATATATCTTGATAAATACTTTAACAGTTCTGATTGGGACCTATCAGCATGTTAATCACACAATTTCTTCAACAAACCAAACCTACATGTTCAATATCATCCCACTTACTCAAGCCCTAAATATATATCTCTACAAATTAGTTTATGATTAATTAACATCAACATTCCTACATCAACTCCAAAAATTATGAAGTGAGGAAGCACTCGTTCCACCTAGATTTTGACAGTTATAAACTTTCAAAATTCCTATTTTTCTCATGGGTTGTCTGATTAATTGAAAACAATACTCTTAGTGCTGCAATTATGACTCAAGAATCAAAGGATTCAAAAGGCTATTACCAAAAGTTCAAGTCATCATCAAGACTAGCTAGCTATATATTTATATTTGTATCTAAAAGTTCAGGATGGAGAAATTGTCCAGCTTTTGAAAAAAAACAATCTATAAATTAGTTTATGATTAATTAGCATCAACATTCCTGCATCAACTCCAAAAATTATGAATTGAGGAAGCACTCATTCCACCTGGATTTTGACAGTTATAAACTTTCAAAATTCCTATTTTTCTTATAGGTTGTCTGATTAATTGAAAACAATACTCCTAGTGCTGCAATTATGACTCAAGAATCAAAGGATTCAAAAGGCTATTACCAAAAGTTCAAGTCATCATCAAGACTAGCTAGCTATATATTTATATTTGTATCCAAAAGTTCAGGATAGAGAAATTGTCCAGCTTTTGAAAAAAAATTCCAGCCAAGTCGAAGTAAAATAAAAAGTTGTAGCCCCCAGTTACAAATAAGAGAAATTTATCTAATTTTTGAAAAAAATTACCAGCTGTTGGTGGTGGTGGTGATGTCGTTGCTGTTGTTAGAAGCGATGCTGCTTCTGCTAATGAATGGTGGGTGGATAATAGAGAAGGAGAAGACCACCCAAAGACAGGAAAAAAAAAAAAAGAAAGAGCGAGAATATATACATGGTATAATTGTAATTAAATAAAAAAGTAAGGTTATTTTTGTCCTAAAAATCCATTAAAATGAAAAACAATGGAACAGTGCGTTTTTGAAAGAATGAATGGAAGATTTTCAACTTTAAGCTACGGTTGGAAATTAAAAAGGACTTTTTTTTTAATTTATAAAACACATTATTTTAAACATAGAATTTTTCCTAGGTTTTTTCTTTCAATTTTTTTTTTGAAAAATTAGAGTAATACTCTATTATTTAACAATGGCTCAGGTTTCTCTCTCTTAGGTTTTTAATTTTGAACCTTTTAGGTTTTGTACTAGAACCTATGTTTATACTTTTTTTATGATACTTATATTTTATGTTAGTTTTATCAAGTTATGTTTTGTTTATCATAAATTGAGTTTTATGCTTTTTTATTTTATTTTTTAGTATTTTTATTTTGAACATTAGAATTAACAACTTTGTATTTTATGATATTCTAATTTTATATTATATAATTGAATATGTGTGATTATTATATAGTGATTTAATATAATTATGTATATTATATAGTGATGTATCTTAGTGTATTACTAGCTTATTGGCTCGTGTTACGTTATGGGTCATAGTAAAAAATATTCTAAGCGTAAAAAAAATATTTAGGCGTTGACAACATGTTTTTCTAAAAAAATATAGACTTTAACAATGAATTGAATGATATTTCGATCTAAAACCGAGATGAAATAACATTTGATCCACTTGGTTTAAATTGAACTAACCTACAAAATTCACCGAGATAATCTTGAAAAAAATAAATTGAAAAGTTTAATCCCGAATTAACTCAATGTTGAAGAATGAAATGGGTGAAAAATTGCATTTGATTACAAAAAACAAAGTGAACTCGAGTCAACCAAGCAAACTCGTGATGAAAGTTATGCACGTCATCAAATTCGATAAATCTTTTATTCCTAAGATTATTTTCCATTCAATTATACAAAAATAAAGCGCATAATATTTTTTTTTTCTATGAAACAACATACTTTTTAAAGTACATATGGAGCTAAGATAGCAAAGATAATTCATTGATAGCAAAATATAAATTGCATTCTTTTAGGTTCTATTTAATAAAAAAAATAGATTATCGATAACAACGGGTAAAATGTGTATTTTTTTTAATAAATGAGTGAAAAAAGTATTAAACCAAAAACAATACCCCCATATCCTTAATCTCCCTATATAATTGCAATTCCACCACATTAGCAATTGCTTAATCCATTAAAAAACCTTTCCATTATGGCTTCTCTATTCCTAGAAATATTAGCTCTAATCATAATTACTAACATCTCCATAAAGTACTCATCCACACTCTTAGAACCCTAAGATAAGGTATGCAATTTATTATAGATCTTTCTATATTAGCGAGTAGGTACAAATCTTTTCCTTATAATTGTCTTCATCTCCTCCCAAGTTTCTAATAGCCTTTCTCCATTACTTCTTCTACTTGTAATAAGCTAATCCCACTCTAATTCTATAATTGGTGATTTTAATCACAAGCAATTTAACATTTTTTTTCTTTTGAATACCTATGGCAATCAAACATAAACTCCATTTTCTTTTCTCAATCCAAGTAAGCCTCTGAATTACTCTTTCCCTGAAACCCTAAAATTTTGAGTTTAATACCACTCAAATTATTATCTAAACCACCATGCTCCTCAAAAGTTTTACCCTAGCCGAATATATTAGTTTATCATGATCGGTCTCCCATTCTTCTCCTAGGTCATGTCTCATACGCATGACTTTATTGAATTCAAAATTTTCTACCATAATCAACTACATCTTCCTCCCTTTTTTTTTAGAATTATCACTCACACTCTTATCATTCATTGTAGCATTAATGATAAGCATTTCAACTTCCTTTTTCTTATGACTGAGAACCTTTTGTCTACTAATTATCTTATTAAACATACACATTAACACCTCCATCATAACCTCCATTTTATCCTGCCTTTACTCCACCATTCTAGCCTTTTTCTGTTCAACACTTTTCGAAGGCATTGTTATACATGAAATAAAGGTTAGTAGTAAAAAATATTTTTCTCACACAAGCCTCAAATATTTACTTTCACAATAAAATTCACTCATCTCGTGTCTCACATAATTTATTAGGTTTTTCATTCTAATAGTCTTGCTATGCCTTTTACCACTCATTTCTTATATTTTGATTCTTAAAAGTAACTTAGCAACTTATCAAACAATTTACTAAACTATGCAATGACTTATTTTATATTTAAAGACTTAAGAATAAAAAATACTCAAACTTCTTAAAACAAATATTGAGGATAAACTTACAACTAACAATTTAAATTTATGTGAATATGATGAAAACAAAGACATGAAATAAAAGCAAGAATTATTATTAAAAAAACTTTGAAAACTATAGAATTCAAGAAAATAAAGAAAACGATGCAAGAAATAAAGAAACTAAAAAAAATGCAAGATAATTCTATTCTACCTAAATTTACAAGAAATCAATCAAGATCACTAAGAATTTCCAAGACAAGTTTTGGTTAAACCCTAATTCATGCAAGATCCAAATTTTTTGAATTTCTTCTCTAAGAATCATTTCAAGATTGTGACTTTGATTCTTTTTTCTTTTATTCCTATATATATATATTTATGTGTGTGCACAAGCGCGCTAAATTTCTCAAGTAAAAAAGATGAACATAAATTTTTGTTTTGTATGTATTTTTTGGCAACTTTAATACTTGTCCTTATCAAAACCGATTTATTCTTTCTTTTTTTATATGAAAAAATTAAACATGCAACCATGATTAATCAAGAATTAATCTTTTCTTCTTTTTTTTGTATTAGTCTAAACCATAGAGAGAAAGAAACTAAGAAAACTAAGAAAACAAATCATAGATATGGCAAGATCTAAAGAAAACCCAAGAATTACTCGTAACAATAAAAATTAAAGAGATATAACATGAAATTAGTCATGCTCGATACCAAACTAATGTAGAATTTTCCCTTAGATTGCTAATTTGATGTTCGAAGAAAAATTTGCAACTTGACCTAACAACCTTGCCTTAGAGAACCAAAGTTATATGCAATTGATCACCCCCACCCTACGCCCATAATGAGATATAAATGAGAAGTATAAATCACAACGAAGTTAATCAATCCTTCAAAGAGTTTGCAACTTCAATCAAGAACTTAATATGAAAATCACTCAACCACACAAAGAGAAACAAACCACTCAATATGCAACAACTTTAGAGAAAATTTCATAAACCCTAGAATAATGTTAACAATTGATTTATATAGTAGAAAACTAACTCTAATTTGGCTTCATGGACCCAAACTTGATAAATAAGCCTCAACACATTAAAAGCCCAAAATAACTAAAGTAACAAGATAAAACCTAACCTAAATAAACCCTTAAATGCCACGGACCCTAAAATAAATTAAAAGATAAATAAATAATAGTCTAACTAATTAAAACAAGATCAAAGTTAAATTTTATAATCTGCTTGAAGAATTGAAGCTCAACTTCAAACAAATAGCTCTTCCTCCCTCTCGTCTTAATGAATTAAAAGGTCTACCACATATCACTAGAAATATGTGAATGTCTATTTTTCAGTACAACTAAAATCAAATCAAAATTAATTTTGTATCTCTAGTTATGGCTAAAAAAATAGAAATAGGTCAAAGCTGACAAATTTAAATCTTCTTATTCTAATTTATTTGTAATGTTTGGATGCTCCCCTACAAGTCTTTCTTAATCAATTAGGACTGCATCATTTGTTGGTTTGATTTTGTTGGAAAAAATAGCCAAAGTTAGTGTCAAAGTGTTTCTAAGATTTTATATCTTTTGAAAAGGTAAAATCAAGTTTGGGATAGTTTTTTCTGGGTTGATCTTGTGTTTTTTATCCAATTTATTTTTTTTACACAGGGGATTATTTTTTTAGGTCATATGAGTGCTTTTTATGTGAAAATTAAGAAATTTTATGATACTCAAGTTATAACTGGTGACTTCCTATTAGTTAAAACTTGGTTTCATTTATTAGTATGCCATGTCATTAAAAATCCATGTTATTAACATAAAAAAATCACCATCGTTAATCTCTTCTCCTTCAACAACCCTCTCCTCTATTACCCATCTTTTCATCCTCAATAGCTCTCTTCCAAACTAGATACATTGTTGAGCAACCACCACCTCTCCAACAAAATCCTATTTTTTTGTTTTGTTTTTTTTCTACTCTCATTGACAAAACTTGTCGGTTAAAACTCAAAAGAATTATTGAACACTTGAGTCTTCACTTCTCCAATTGTGCTTTCCCATATTTTAAAATCAAAATTCATGGAATAGAGATTCTACTGCCCCTTTTGGAAGGATTTTTCTTTTGGTTGTTGGAGGAGAGATTCTAATTCCCCTTTTTGGAAGGATTGAAGTAAGAAATTCACCATTATGTTTTTCTTATACATGTATATGACTAATTAACAGCTTTATTAGTGATGAATTAAGTTATTTATGTAGAAATGCATTTTCTATTTATAAAGAACAAATGATGGCTAATAAGAACATGCATCATTTGTTCCTTCATGTGGATGTTTTGAAGCCTGAGCAAGATAAATCTCTATATTTTCTTTATGGACTTTATCCAGACATGTTAGGAATTCACCCTTTTTCTTTAAGTCCAAAGCTAGATAGTGTTGAGTTTCTCAAAGTTGTAAATTTAATGGATTTGATTGTACAATTCAACAAATTGTTCTTTTATTAATAGAGAACTTGATGAAAGGATGAGAGATGCATTCCATGATCTTATTGAAAAAAAAAATACTTGGATGAGAATTTGTTTAATTTCCTTCAAACATGGTTATATGTGAAGGAGCACTGGAGATGACATTTTCATGTTTGAACTATTTTCTTTCTTTGTTATGTGATTTATTACATTGACAAAGATGCTTACTTTTAAGTGCTTTTACAACTTGATTAAAAATTTCTCCATAAACTTTTTTTGTGTCTGAAGGAAGATTGTTTTGTGTGAAATAAAATATAAAGATTTTGAACTCAAATTGCTCAAGTAGTTTATAATTATAACTCTATACCTCCCTATTAGGACCATCTTTATGTTTCGTATCTTATAGAACTTTGCCATTTCAAAATCAAAGCCGATGACGATTTTAAAATGAAATTTGCATTATTTAGCTTTCTAGTTCAAACTAAACACATTTTAAAATAAAGGAAGAGATATGTCATTTTCTCCAAAAAGTCATCTTCAAACTAAACACTCAATCTTTAAAAGGATTTAGATACTCCATCTTCAAAAAGAATTAGATAATTTTGGTATATTTTGAATTCACCTGAGTACAAGAACTTTCTTGTCTTAAGCAATTGAATTTTTGGTAAGCCTTATATAGTTTGAGGTTGTGTGTATATAAAAAGTAATTGCATTTGCACTAACATGCCTAAGTCAAAACATGATCAAAGACAGACTTATTGATAAACAAACATACATGATCAAAGCCTTCTTCATTTTTCCCTTTCTATTGCTTGGAACCATATTAATACAAGACTATAAAGATAATTTTAGTTTCTAGACTTACAGTAACATAATGGGTGGAGCTGTGATTTGATTTTATTGGGAAAGAAGAAAAAGGGTGGTTGTTATTTTATGGGAGAAATGAAGGCGGATAGGATGTGACTTTTAAGAATTTCTCTGTAAAACCAGGATGAAAAGAGTAGTAGATTTTTGTTTTGTTTTGATGTTGCTAATATGGATTTTTAATGACATGACATTCTAATAAATGAGGCGAAGCTATAACTAATGGAATACCACAAGTTACAACTTGAACACCATAAAATTTCTCGTGAAAATCATGTTTTTATTTTATTTTATAAAGAAAACTTGTTGTCCTGATTTTTCAACCGTCACTTCTCCTTTAAGAAAAAAAATGATAATAGTTAAAAATATTATAAAGCTAGACAACCTAGTTTGTTTTGCCATGCCTTTGTTTTTGTTGTTTTTTTTTTAATTCTACATCCTATGTTTATTTGATTTTAAAATAAATAGTTATATATATAGATATTGTTTTATTAATTTCTTAAATTAATTTGAAATATATTTGAGTTATTATTTTTTAAAATGCTATTATAATTTTTGTTTTTTTTTAAATTAATAGAATCTTTTTTATCATTATATAACAATTTCTTATCTTTAAAAATCATAGAACTTAAAATAAAATATATCTAATATCACATATTAAAAGAAAAAAGAAAAGCTAGAATGCTATAACTTTACACATAGATTACCGTGGATTGCTATAGTGAAATTACTCTTTTACCTTTAAGTAAAGAAAATTTAAGCCTTTACACTAGGTTTTTTTTGTCTTTTCCTCTCGCTCAGTGATCATTAAAAGATTATTTAGGGATGTATGCATCTTTTCAATTTTTTTAACATATTAAAAATACTCTTTTACCCCTAGAGTCAACAAAATTTAGAGTTGTTGACTAATGACTTTCTTGACTTTTCACAAGTTTCGTAATGGTAAAAATACTTATTTACTCCCAAGATCAAAAAAATATTAAGCTGCTGGACAAGAGTGTTTCAAGTTTTTCCACTTTACATGTACAGTAAAAGAATATTTTTAACCTTAGAAAAGACAAAAAAAGAAGCTTTGTTTTTGGGAGTATTTTGATATTTTTCACATAGGTATTTTGTGTAATTAAAAAGGCTATGAGAGCATATTGATATTTTCATGTTTTGTTTTTAATTTCTGAATTAAAAAGTTACAGGCATGTGTTCCATACACGCTATCGAGTGAGTGATGTCCATGTCATTCAGGTGGCACGTGTGACACTACCCGATGGCTAAATCTGGCCATCCGTCGTCTCCCTGGATGCACAATCGTGTTCTTTTCCACATGGTATGACGCGTGTAAACTTATGATGGTTGAATTGCCACCGGTGATCGATTGTTTTTGTTTTTTGTTTTTTTCTCTCTCATAACAACTAAAGTATACAATTATCCTTTTTATTTGTTGTTTTTCAATTTCAGTCCTCATTCTTTTTTAAAATAATAATTGTTATAATAATAATAATTCATCATTCGATGTACGATTTGCTGAGAATTGAGTTTCATTGCTTTTTCATATATGATATTTTTGATCTAATATCTCGAATTACTAATTTGAAAAGTTTACATGGCTCGACATTTTTTTTTATTTTTTATCTTATTATTATTTTTTAAAATTTTATCATTTAACATTGATTTTTAAAAATAAAAAAAACATTCATATTTCCTTTAAATCTATTAAATAAATTAATTTACATCAAATTAATTTTTAAAGGTTTATCGTTTTGTCTAAATTTATAGTATTGCAAAATTTTTTCCATATTCTTAATATTTTTTAAAATATAATTCAGCCCACGATAAAATGCATACAAATAAACTAGTCATATCTAAAGCATTTTAAGTTGACTTCACGTAGATGTTTGAAACTTCAAATTTTATATTTTCATGTAGTTAAATATTTAAACAGATGAATTCATTTTAATATAAGGCTTAATTTTTTTTTTTTTACCATTTTCCAAAAAATGAAAAAACACAAAAATCACCTTTTTTTTTCTTTTTCCCGTCCCCTCTTTCTACGTCAGTTAATATTCTGCTCTCATTCTCTTCAGACATTCAACCCTTCTCTCTCTCTCTCTCTCCCTCTTTCTCTTTCTCTTGTCCATCCAATCAGTCTCCTTACAAAAAAACCACCACCAACTGCCCTGTCCCTCTCTCTCTAAAAAACTCAAAACACACACATTCCCCCTTCAAACGTCACTACTCTCTCTTTAGCAATCCGCTGCTGCACCAAAACAAGAGAAAAAGATAACAAACCCTAAAACAAAATGGTGTTCAAGAACAAGCTATTTTTCTCATCTTCAAAGAAATCAGAGACTTCAAGTCCTGATGGATCCAACAACAGTCCAAGATCAATCGGGTCAAATTCACCGATCCGGTCCGACAAGAAAAAACCCGCCAAATCTAAAGATTCAACACCTACTACTCCAGCTAGTACTGCTTCTTCTAATAATTCTACTTGCAAGCAAACCCAAGTTAAAGACGGGGTAAAAAAGAAAGACTCATTTTTTAAAGGCAAAGAAACTGTGAGCCAACCTCAAACTCCTACCAAACCCGGGATTTCAAATTCTGGGTCGGATTTAAAATCCAAAAAAGGTGGTGTCTTGGTTGATAATAAGGAGAAAGAAGCAGAAAAGTATTCTGTTTCGCCGATTTTAGCTTCATCTTTGGGGTTGAATAGGATCAAAACAAGATCAGGGCCATTGCCACAAGAGACTTTCTTTAGTTTTAAAGGTGATAAAGGGAGTGGTGTATTGGGGTCTAGTAATTTGTCGAGGCCTAGTGCTAGTAGCGGGGATGGAGGGTCGAGTTCGAATTCAAGTTCTTTAGGGTCAGGAAAGAAGAAGGAAGGAATATTGGGGCAGAGTAAGTTGAGGGTGTTTCAAGAGAGTGGTAACGGAGGTGATAATTCGGATAGTATGTCTACTGGAAGTGGAGGACAGTCTAGAGAAGTTAGTCCGAATTTGCAGGCAAGAACTAGGTTGCAAAGTGGAGAGTCATCAAGCGAAGCAGGTAAGTTAGTTACCTTTTTTTTCTTACTGGTTATAGTTTTGAAGGTCGTGGTTGCTTGCTTTTACTTGTTTTAATATTTGGTGTTGCTCACATATTTGTCGTTTCAAAGTGTAGTTGACTATTGGGAAAATTTGTTAAAGTGTGACATCCTTTCAGGTGTTTAATAAGGGCTTGGTTCTTCCATAAAATCAACTGAAATAGGATTTGCTCAATCTTAAGCAATGTCTAGCTCCTTTCAGATGTTTAATAAGTAAGGGCTTGGTTCTTCCATAAAATCAACTGAAATAGGATTTGCTCAATCTTAAGCAATGTCTAGCTCCTTACATCCTCAAACCTAAAAGGTAGGTCATTTTAATAAGGAATTGTCTGGAGGAGCTATTCATATCCACTCAAGGATTGGTGAAGTATATTGTTCATGCAAAAGCTTTACTCTTTGCTGTATAGATCATGCAAAGGCTTGGAAGAAGGCCCTCAATCCTTTTGTTGAAAACACTACAAGGTGATGTTTTTTAACTTCCATGGTTGGGAAATCTTGCCTAAAATAACATAGCTTGAAGGGTGCCTCCAACTTAAATCTTAAATTTTGCTAAAGTGGCATAATTTTGGGACCATATTCAGATTTCAAAATTTGTCCAATGCACCAGCTTTCCATCCATTGGAGATAGATGACTAAAAGTCCACTTTTTCAGTAGCTAAGGTTCTTAAATACTAAGAGGTTTCAAATCTCATCCTTGGATTGCAAATCCGTTGTCTGCAAGGAACTGATAATTAAAACTTCATAACAATTAAATCTGAAAGGAGGATGATACCTTTATCAATGAACCTCTAAATCATGCATGGCTCCTCAAAGAGCTTTATTACAGGTACTGGTAAGATGTGTGGATTTTCAAGATTGTATGGAAATAATAACGGTGATATTTATGTGGTAAAGTGTTTGCAATTTTTTTTTTTTTGCTTAATGTATTCCTGGATCTGACCTCACATTCAATTTATTAAGAATGATGGAAAGAATTGGACTGGAAACTGCATTGGGATCGTATTTGTGTATTTGCTTTTGAGATGTTCCATCATGCAATATGCTCCGCGACGTAGTTAACTAAGTCATGTTTGTTTTGCCAGATATATGGTATCCAAACTATTAGAGAATAGCATAAGTCAATCTTGAAACCTCACCTAATAATTTTAGCTTTCGGGTTGGGTTGAGATGATTTTTTGACATGATATTAGAGCCTTGTTGATTAAGTGATCATGAGTTCGAATCTCATCACCCCAAGACTTTCACTTGAGGGGGTGTGGAAATAGTATAAATCATATATTGGAACCTCACCTAACAATTTAAGCTTTTGGGTTGAGATGGTTTTTTGACAGAAACAATGTCTAATATGAATTTGTATCCACAACATTTTACATGAAGAAGTGTACACTTTCTGGAAAAGCTGTCCAATTTTGGTGGAACTTTCAGAATTGTGATTTAGTTGACAGGTTTTGCAAAAGAGTTTCCAATTTCTGTAAAGAAAATTTGTGGAGTTATTGGAGATGAAGCAATATGCCTTGGATGACTAAATTATATAAAAAACTAGTTTGAAAGAGATATATCCTAGCAGGTTCTTCATCATGTCAGAACATCAGGGTCTGTTCAACATGAGGTACTGAATTTGTTGCATGCATTTGTGGGGGACCAGATGGACGCTGTGTTAATAGGGATAATCATGCAAGGAACATGTTTGGACAGCAAATTAATTCATGTTTTGTAATGACAAAATTCTTGGTGAGAAGTCACACTGTATGTCTTTATTTTATGTGTAAAAAGAATAAGGGAGGTCTTCTTTATTTAACTATTCAATTGTAGCAGAATTGCTGTTAAACTTCATCAATCTGGTCAGTGTACAATTGTGCCTAAATTCCTGTTGACGTTGTTTAGAAGTTGGATGGCTGTACATATTGGGGGCCTAGGATGCTATGGTTTCATAGTTGGGAAGTTATTGTGTGCTGGAAAAAAAAAAAAAAACAGTGCGTGCAGTTGCAATGCCCTTCACTTTTCTTTTTGTTACATTTGCATAGATAGAAGGCCTTTTCCATGGGACAGAGTCTGAAATTCATACAAGTTTAAACTTTGTCAATGTAGAAATGGTTTTTGCTCTTGGAATGTTTTAACTTGCATGCAATGTTCATTATGTCTTCCTTTGCAAAAACACATTTCTGATATTTTGTTACCATGGCAGGTCAACATAATTCATCATGGGGTCACTCTGGAGGCTTACGAAGTTCAGATGCTATCACACCTGAGGTACTAGTCAAGATATTTTTATTGATATTCCCTCACTTGTCTCCTACCTAGTCGATTGTTCTTCTGCTAGCTTTCCTCACAATGGTGTTTTAAATGTTTGTTTTTCTAGACTTATGATTGTGACAACCCAAAGGAATCTGAATCTCCCAGGTTTCAAGCAATACTCCGTTTGACAAGTGCCCCTAGAAAGAGGTTTCCTGCTGACATAAAAAGTTTCTCACATGAATTAAATTCCAAAGGTGTACGGCCTTTCCCATTTTGGAAGCCTCGAGGGCTAAATAACTTGGAGGTAACTTATTCAATTGCGTTATATCTCTTCTAGATGATGCAATGTGCTCTATGAAGTTTGCCTCCTGATTAATCTTCTAGTTTTGGTACAGGAAATCTTGGTTGTCATACGTGCAAAATTTGACAAAGCAAAGGAAGAAGTGAATTCTGACCTGGCTATCTTTGCAGCAGATCTGGTTGGAATTCTTGAAAAAAATGCGGATAGTCATCCTGAGTGGCAGGAAACTATTGAAGACTTGTTGGTTTTGGCTCGGAGTTGCGCTATGACATCACCTGGAGAGTTTTGGCTTCAGTGTGAAGTTATAGTCCAAGAACTGGATGATAGACGCCAAGAACTTCCCCCAGGAATTTTGAAGAAACTTCATACCCGAATGCTTTTCATCCTAACAAGGTGTACCAGATTATTGCAATTCCACAAGGAAAGGGTGCTGGATGAGAATGAAAATGTTTTCGGGCTTCGTCAATCTAGGCTTTTGCATCCTGTAGATAAACGAATTCCTTCTTTTGTTGGTAGGGATGGGAAAGTTTCTAGTGCTGCAAAGAAGGCAGCTTCAGGAAGGAAATCATATAGTCAAGAACATAAGGCTGCATTAGTAAGAAAATCATACAGTCAAGAGCAGCGTGATTGGAGCAGAGAACAAGACATACTGCCAGGAAAACTGCTCTCTCTTGCTGATAACGCTCTTAAGAGTTACGAGTCTCCCACAGGCAGGGATAGGATATCTTCTTGGAAGCCACTCCCATCTCCTCCTGGCAAAAGCACAAAGGAAGTTGTTCCTGTAGAGGAGCAGAATGACAGTAAGATTGAACCTTTGAAAACTTCAAATGACAGGAGAGGAGCCTCTGACGTGCATCTGGCTGCTGCAAAGGTTTCTGACCTTCCAATGGTGAAAGATGTGCATGAAAATTCTATGAAGCACCAACCTAAAATTTCTTGGGGAAACTGGGGCGATCAGCAGAATATTGCTGATGAGAGTTCAATAATTTGTCGCATTTGTGAGGAGGAAGTTCCGACTTTACATGTAGAAGATCATTTAAGAATTTGTGCAATTGCAGATCGATGTGATCAGAAGGGTCTAAGTGTCAACGAGCGCTTGATCAGAATTTCCGAAACACTTGAGAAGATGATAGTCCAGAAGGATATTCATCATGCAGTGGGAAGCCCAGATGTTGCTAAAGTATCAAATTCTAGTGTGACTGAAGAATCTGATGTTCTCTCTCCAAAACTCAGTGATTGGTCTCGTAGAGGGTCAGAGGACATGCTTGACTGCTTTCCTGAAGCTGATAATGCTGTTTTTATGGACGACCTGAAAGGGTTGCCTTCCATGTCATGTAAAACCCGATTTGGTCCCAAGTCTGATCAAGGAATGGCCACATCATCAGCTGGTAGCATGACTCCTAGATCTCCATTATTGACACCAAAGACCAGTCATATAGACTTGCTTTTAGCAGGGAAGAGTGCTTTTTCCGAGCATGATGATCTTCCTCAGGTAGTTGTCTATTTTTCTGTTTTCTTATAGATAAATGGGTTATGAATCCCTTTGAAACGGGGCGGGTTTGGGGCAGGTTATACTTCTCTGGCCCCTTCCCATATTAATTGAGTTCATAAGGTTATGGGGATTCCTCATTAATAAAAAAAAGTATAATATTTGTATGTACAATTAATACTTGGCAGTTAATATCTGATGAAAAATTGATATTAATTTCATATGAATATTGAATTTTATAGTAACTCTCATTAATATTGAAGTATAAATTGATATTAAAAGGTGAGTTATTCAAGAAATATACAGACAAAAGATCAAAAACAATATATATGGATATATATGATCAGGTTCGGGTTCTCCACGGAGCGGGGGCATGTACCCCGTCCCCATTTCCATTTTCATATCAGGGGAAAGCCCCCATACCTGCTCCCATCGGGTCAAGTTTTGTTGGGTTTCCATTAGGGCGTGTAATTTTGCCATTCCTAAAAAGGGGTTAGCTATTGTGCTTTAGGATGTTACAGAACTAAATAATGTTGCACTATAGACAGGGTGTCTCTCATCAGCACGGTAACACTTGTCCTTATTTTTAAATTGAATTTTATCTTAAATATTGGCCATATTCCAATAATGCAATCTGAAATTCTTTGTAATTGCACATGCTTTCAGAGGGGACAAGAAAGAGAAAATGTAATAGACAATGTTCTTAAGGCAGCTGGAAGAACATTAAGTACTTGGAAGTTGGTGTGGCCTTAATGCAGTTCTTGCTGATTGGAATTGATTACTTTTTGTTTAAGTTTTATTTTTGAAGGTGTCTATGTATTGATGCAGCTGAATGAACTTGCCGATATTGCAAGATGTGTAGCAACTACACCTCTAGAGGATGATCGCTCAACTCCCTATTTGCTAACTTGTCTTGGAGACTTGAGGGTTGTCATTGAGCGGAGAAAGTTTGATGCGCTTACTGTGGAGACTTTTGGAACAAGAATTGAGAAGCTTATTCGGTGGGTATCTGCATGAAAAGTTTTGGAGTTTTCGTTATTTATGCAAAGAACATCCATGTATTATGAAGTTTGAATTTAGCTTTCAGTGAAATTTAGTGTGCACTTCTTCTAGAGAAGTTTCACAATTTTGAATTTTTATGGAAAGCTAATTGATTGCCACTTTGTTCTTCTTTCTTGTTGTGCAGGGAGAAATATTTGCAGCTTTGCGAGCTAGTGGAAGATGAGAAGGTTGATATAGCAAGTACTGTAATTCATGAAGATACACCTTTGGAAGATGATGTTGTTCGAAGCTTGAGAACAAGTCCAATACATTCTTCTAAGGATCGTACCTCCATAGATGACTTCGAGATAATAAAACCAATAAGTCGTGGGGCGTTTGGAAGGGTGTTTTTAGCTAAAAAGAGAGCAACAGGAGACCTTTTTGCCATAAAGGTACCAATATTTGATGTTGTGGTTGTAATTTCTTTTGTAGTTTGACTTTTGCTTCGTTTTATTTTACTGATTGCTTTTTTTTCTCCTTAAATTTCCTTTGTTTAGACAATATTTATGTAAATGTGTGTGTAATCAACTATAATTTTGGGGCTTATGAGGCCTTGAAGTTAGGTGCCTCATGCAGGAAGAGGTTGTGAATAGCCCCCCAAAAGTAGAATTTTTTGATCAAGATGGAATGGGGTGAGGTAATGGTACTGTAGTTAGGCCCAGTGGGATTTTGTCAAATAAGAAACTGTGATTTTTTATGGTAGTTCCTCAAGTTCACATAAAGGGTAAGACGAGACAAAGGATGCATCGAATTCCTTCAGAAGTCTGAACACTTTTTACAGGGAATCTTAAGGAAACTATATGTTTGAATTTGAGGGCCGGCATTCATGATGATATTTGTTTTAAGAGTTGGAATGGCAAATCTCCCTTTAGTCAATAATATAACTACTGTTTCTTAATTTATGATTTTATCTGAATAGATGGAATTTTAGATAATATGTTTATGTGGGTGTGTGTGTGTGTGTGTGTGTGTGTGTGTGTGGACCCAGTGTTTGTTGCTGATATTAGGCTGTAATTTAATGGTTCTTGTTGTTGAGTGTCCCATGCTCGTCTTTTGTTAGTGGGAAGTAAAGAGGAAGTTGAGTCTGAATTGATTGGATACTTGGCATTTGCAACAGGTTCTTAAAAAGGCTGATATGATCCGCAAGAATGCTGTTGAAAGTATACTAGCAGAACGAGATATTTTAATTTCAGTCCGCAATCCCTTTGTGGTGAGCATGCCTAGCTTGCATATCATTTTGGCAGGTCATCATAAATTCATTTTCCATTCTAACATGTATGTGTAATTTGTCAGGTTCGCTTCTTCTATTCATTTACTTGTCGTGAGAATTTGTATCTTGTGATGGAGTATTTGAATGGTGGCGATCTGTATTCATTGTTGAGAAATTTGGGCTGCTTAGATGAAGATGTTGCTCGTGTATACATTGCAGAAGTTGTAAGTTTTAGTGTTTTTCCCTCACAAATACTTATACTGCATATAGAGCAGTTTCAGAATCTAATTATTATTTCTTTTAAGGTGCTCGCTTTGGAATATTTGCACTCACTGCGTGTAGTTCATCGTGATTTGAAGCCTGATAATTTGTTGATTGCACATGATGGACATATCAAGGTAACTCCTTTATTTTATTTTATCTTATCTTTTTGTACTTGTCCTGCTATTTCTTATCAACACCTACACTTTTTGATTGCCATTATTTTGTTTATCCTGTGACCTTGTTCCAGTATTTTTTTTTTTAATTTCAAGATGCCCTTGTCCAACTAAGGTGTACATTCTTTTTAACAGCTGACAGACTTTGGTCTTTCCAAGGTTGGTCTCATCAATAGCACCGATGATTTATCTGGTCCAGCAGTTAGCGGGACTTCCATGCTTGTGGATGATGAACCTCAACTATCTACTTCCGAGCATCAGCGAGAAAGGCGGAAAAAACGTTCTGCTGTGGGCACACCTGATTATCTTGCACCAGAGATTCTTCTGGGAACAGGACATGGTTTGTATACCTTGTTTTAGCTCAGGGGGTTACAATTGCCTTTATTTTATTTGTATAGTGATGCAACATTAGGTTTACTAAAAGTATATGTTTGGCGTTCCTTAAAGCAGCTTATGTAATGCTAACCTTATTACTTAATTGCATTTAAATGCCTGAAACAATAAACTCTGTATAATTTTCTGCAGGAACAACTGCTGATTGGTGGTCTGTGGGTGTTATTCTATTTGAATTGATTGTTGGTATTCCACCCTTTAATGCAGAGCATCCCCAGGTTAATTCCTTGCTTCTGTCTACAGTATTGTTATGAATTTTGTTGTTATGTTCTCTCTTCAACTTACCTCCTGATAAATTATTTTTCATTCTATCTTCTTTTACGAACTTTAATTAATTAATTTTTTTTTTCTGAAAAATATTTCTATTGTATTCTCTAAACAATGAGTAGTCCTTTTCATGCTTAGGATTTTTGAACCTAAGAGTATTCTCCAATAATAACTAAGGATAACTTTGAGATGCTTAGTTTGGGTCATGAGAAGTATTCCTCTCTTATGAAAGTGAGCGTTGCTGGAAAAGTTTTAAAAGAAATGGTTCTGGAAAGTGCAGGATGATATTATAATTGTCATACTACTAAACATGTTAGTTTTTTGGGATGGGAACTTTCCTCTTTCAACCACCTCTGAAGCAATGAGAGTTGCATTTGACCCTATTTTCTTAGCCCGTTGAGATGCTGCATTTCTTAATTAATTTTTTCTTTCAGTGAAACAGCCTAGGAGCAATGCAAGTGTAATTTTGGTTGAATATGTATCAGGAGTAAAACATTAATTTTTATAATTTTCTACATAATAGGTGTATATTGTTGAAATTGGGAAGTACAAAATACCTTCTACATAGGAAGATTTAAGTTTTTTTGTTTAATATTAACAATATTAGTGTATTCTCATTTAGAATTCCAAGTCTAAAATTAGAATTAGTTGTTTTTAAGAGGTTTATTTATGCACATCTTATATGATCTTTCAATAGGCGGAGTGCAATGTTTTTTTAGAATTTCCAGACAACATGCCCTTTGTGATGCGATCAATTTTAGGTCCAACTCTTAAGAATCAAGGTGTGGTGCTCAGGTTTCATTTCTAGATGTTATTCCTTAAACCTTCTTTAAATTCTAATATTAAATTACTGCAGAGAAGTTTCAGTAACCGGACTTGATCTATACAAAAACAAGTATTCCCCCAAACACCATACATCCATCCTCAACTCAATTAATAAAATTTGAACTCCTTTTACCCAGACCCATTAATCCCTAATTTTTCAAACCCTGGCTTGCTGTAGTATGTTCTTGGTAAAGAAATTCAGTTATGCTCTATGTCCTGTTGTGGGTTAGCATTCGCTTAAAATCTGCTCGGAGTTGGTACCAACAGGAAAGGATGAGACTTCCTAATTTGCTTTCCAGACTTCGGTTCATGATAAGTGTGGGAGGAAGTTGTTGAATGAATAGCTACAAATAGGCAGTAGACGTGAGATAGATTCTGAGAAAATCTGAATTTTTTCCAGATAATTACTTTTAAGACATGAATTAGAATGGTTCTCCATAGCTGACCTTGTTTCATCATCGCTTACAATTATATTCGATTTCGAGGAAATACAGAAACTTAAAAAAGATTATTACAAGGTAATTCTTTTAAGATGTCAATAGGGACCTTGATAGTGCGAGGTAGTATAATTTAGGTTAAATGACTCAGTGAGATATTATGACATATGGAGGCAGTCTACTATGGCAATGAGTTATACTTGAAGATAATTGGACATGATTATAGCTGTTAATATCACAGATGTTTACTTGGACAATAATTTTGGGGTGGTAGTTTGCATTCTAGATTAGATAATAAGAGATAGCTTAGAGGGTGGTAGGTAGTCTTCAACAATCTGGAGCTCTGCTTATGTGAACACCTAACTGAAACCAAGCCAATGTGCTAGTGTCCTATCTGTGACCAGATGGTTCCAATTTTTTAACACTATGTGATGGTACTGCATTTGCAACAGCTCCATAGTCTGTAATGTAAAAACTTTAAAGGTGAACTAATTTTTGCACATATAGATTCATCAATCTTCCATTTCTAGCCCCAATTTATAAAATTTTCATTTTTACCCCTTTAGTTTTTAAGAGTTTCAATTTGCCCTTGCCATAAATTACTAATGAGAAGTTCACTGTTTTCTTACCTTTTCTTTTTTCCTTATTTTTCTCTAAATCCCCATTCATGTATAGCATCTCACAAAAAACTTAAACCTCAAACTAAAATAAGCTGAAGCCAAACCTTCTCAAAGAAGAACAATAGTCCCCCCAAAGTGAAGTGAAAAAAAAAGAAAAGAAAACTATCAAAAGACCAAATTCAAAGAGGAGGCCATGTAATGTTAAATTGTAACATGGAACTTATTGGGATCTAGAAGGGTAATTTTGTGAAACTTTAAATTATAGGGGTAGAAGTGGAACATCAATGAATCTATGGGGGTAAAAATGATACCCAACTTTAAAATTCCTGATGAAGCTGCGAGAAATTGTTGCTTTACAATGGTTGATGATGCTCAGCAAAATGTCTTGGGTGGCCTGAGATGTGAGTTTGCGACATGTCATGTGGATTTGTATGAGTGGTCTGAGGTGATAGTGCATGAATAGTCATGTAGTTTTCCATACTTTTAAATAGCTCCATGTTTTTATGTCAAGCTCCTCTGTTGCTACCTGACCATCCCTATAGGGCATTGGCTTCTATTTACATGGTGGACATTAGTCAGGGTTGGTTGCAAAATTGTTTCAACCACCGAGTCATACAACCATTAATGTCAAATATGATAGTAGGCACCCAGGTGCATGGTGTTTTGGATCGTTTGGTGTACTACGTTAACCTTTACTGTTTTTCTTAATAAAGTAAAATTAAGCCATTCAAACCATCTTGTAACAAAGCTTGTGGGCTTTGGAATGCTATTCTGGAAAGTTATTTATTTCTTAGTGATTGCTTGAAATAGCCTTGGGTTTTTTTTTTCTTTTTATTTATTGGCATGTTAATTTTCAATTTTGTTTCTATTGCTCCATTCTTATTTCCCTTTTTGCTTCTAGACGATATTTGATAATATTCTCAACTGTAAGATACCTTGGCCACGGGTGCCTGAGGAAATGAGTCCTGAAGCACAGGATCTAATTGATAGGTAAGAGAGTTTGCCTAGTTCTTATAAATGGTTAGTCTATTAATGTTATTGAAATGTATATTTGATCTGATTGATTTAGTCATCATTTATGATGAGGATGGTTCCATTTCAACTGATTTGCTGTAAAATACAATGCCTGCGATCTCTTTGGTATTTTATGAGACCTGAATTTAGAGACTTTCTTATCTTTTTTGTATTTAGTGGATCTTAATTTGCAAGATATACTGTAAATTAGATTTCCTGAGGTAGAGTTTTGGATTGTGAATTGATTGATGTTTTTGAGTCTGAACTAATACTATTCATCTCCAGATTATTAACTGAAGATCCTTACCAGAGACTTGGAGCTGGAGGAGCATCAGAGGTGAACTTTAACTTTTATTTCTAGTTTATTTTCCAGCCTGTTCATGTTCATGATCATGCATGTATTTCATTGTACCTTTAACCTACTAAAAGCAGAACTTTTAATCCAGGTAAAGCAGCATGTATTCTTTAAAGATATCAACTGGGACACACTTGCCAGGCAAAAGGTGTGATTGTCTTCCTTGAGTATAAGCATGACTTTATGCAGTCTTACAAAATGGGTTGTAGATTGACTTATCATTTTTGCATCTGCTATCTTTCAGGCTGCATTTGTGCCCAGTTCAGAGAGTGCACTTGATACAAGCTACTTCACTAGTCGATACTCTTGGAATACTTCAGATGATGCAATATACCCAGCCAGTGACTTTGAGGATTCGAGTGATGCAGATAGCTTGAGTGGCAGCAGTAGCTGCTTAAGCAATCGACATGATGAAGTGGTATTATGTCCTCAAGTTTTTCTCAATCTTGGGAAATTTTTATGCCCCCCCTGCATATTTTGCTAAAGTGACTCACTCTTGGGCCATAATGATAAACAGGGAGATGAATGTCAAGGTCTTGCTGAATTTGAGTCTGGTTCAGGTGTCAATTACTCTTTCAGTAATTTTTCATTCAAGGTACTTCCATTCCCCTAAGCTGGATTAACAACTCCTTGGTTCTTCCCTAATCTGAATGTTTGACGTGTTTTTGGCGAGTAAAGTTGTTCTGTTTACCTTTTCTTTATTGAATTTTTTTCCTTACAGTCTTTCAATTTTTGGTTCCTAAAGTTAGATTGGGGTAAGAACTAATACACTCATCAAGAAATGATGTTTATTAGCCCAAACACAATTTTCATGTCTGCTAGGACAAAAAAATATTAGAACCTTAAAATATTCTGTTAGATTTCATTGAGAAAAATATTTCTTTGATCATCAGGAACAAATAAAAATTTTAAGAACAATATTTTCTTGATTTTCTTTTAGTCTGGAAAGAAAGGAAAGAAAAGGTAAGAAAATTTCAGATTCCATGCTTATAAACAATGTATTGCTCACGGATCATTTGTTTTGAGTTAATTTAGAACTTATTTAATATGATCCACGATGTACTTTAGCTTATAGCTTAAATGTACAGCGGTGTGTCGTCGAAATATTTTTCCCCAATATTTATTGCTCTAATTCTTATGGGATAATTTATGCTGTATATTTATTCCATTCTGTTGTGTCCATGACTGCATTCTTACCTTCTTCTTTTTCCTGTGGTTTTAGAATCTCTCCCAGCTTGCATCAATCAACTATGATATTCTCTCTAAGGGTTGGAAGGATGATCCACCAACAACTAATTTATGACCATTTCTCCTCGGTCAGAAGCCAGAAGAATCGTGTTCCTTGGCATTGAAATCATTTTGAACGTATATGGGGCATCTGATTTGCCAGTGTTGTTTACATACTCTGTACATGTAATTACTCTAGTTAGTGTTTTCTCCCCTCATTACATCTTTTCATTTCTTCTATGATCTACAGATGGTAATTTAATTCATTTTTGATACTTGCAGACATAGAAGAAAAGTTGAGGACTGAAACTGCTTTGGGATGTGCTCTTTGTTTAGTATAGGTAAGGCATCCACACTGTTGGGGTTCAATTTTATTTGTTTAGTTGAGCTGAGGAATATTGTTTTCCATTATTTAAATGCCCCAGTGTTGGTCTACGCTCTTTGATGTGTGGTGTACTTTTTGTGATTTTCGCCTCGTATCAATGAAAGAACACATCCCTCTATTTGAAGTTCAGTGTAATATGATCATCAAACTTGCAAGATTCTTTGTTATTTTGTGGTTTAATCCAAGACCGTAAGAAGTTTAGAGACCAGTTGCTGATTTTTGTCCAATCACAACGGGAAATTTGTTTGGTTAGCCAAATAGTTTATGCTTTTTATACTGGATTTCATATATAATTGTGTTTTAAACATTGGTTTTGTAGAAACTAAAATAATTTTTTTTTCCCGCTGTTCTACTTTATTTCACAGCAGTTTTTTTTAAAAACTGCTACTAAAAGTGTTTCTTAAATTTATTTATTTTTAAATTATAATTGCAAAAACTAAACGCTTAGACATGTCAGTATTTACTACTGTTAGTAGTCAGATTCTTTTTTGTTGGACTACCTGTTCTCGTATCTGCTTTGCTCCCCTTTTCTCCCCTCACCTTTTCCCTTGATTTGCCTTTGGTTTTCACAAATCCATTTATAATGAAAACTCTTGCTACTCTTTGCCTGACCTGTTACT
>Ga0325402_1000923_pt1 | contig 22604 bp, 19 predicted proteins | sample PopdelMetagenome_22_FD_207212 | JGI IMG/M metagenome (GOLD analysis project Ga0325402, IMG submission 207212) | Populus deltoides microbial communities from Bellville, Georgia, United States - Xylem-PdKOR-R3 | ecosystem: Host-associated > Plants > Phyllosphere > Stem > Wood/Secondary xylem...
GCAGAGCGTGAGCTCTAAAAGTCAAAACGAAGTGATTCCAGTGGCATTAGAAAGATAACATCCATACCTTTCTGGAAATCTAAGTCAGGAAAAATAAAAATACAAAGAGCATGGAAATCACATCCTTTAAAGTCAAAACTCGCATTCTGCCAGTGTTGACCTTTGTCCATTAAAAATTCAATATCTGGAGCTGTAGATATCCAATTTATGCAAACTTAATTGTTTTGGATTCCTGACTCAAATGGCTACAAACACTCCAAATTTCAGCCAAAAACGATGTCATATGAGGGAGATATGATTTTGCAAAGATGACAACTGAATTCTACCGGCAAACAGGTTTCGTGAAGAAACGAATCCAAATTACATCCTGAAGCATCAAAACTGCGACATCACAACAGAGCTAAAGGAAACCTAGAGGGTGAGGTTAATGACTGAATTCATGGAAGGAGAAAGGGTGTAGCAGGCTGGCTAAGCTGCAGAAGAAAAGAAAAAGAGAAAACCGGACAGAAAAAGAAAGAGACACCTCTGAAACTACACTTGGAACCTGTTAAAAAGCCATGAGGTATGAACCAGAACACTTCTCCACTATTCTTGTGACTTTGGGACTAAAAAGGAAGAAGAAAACCCTAAGAAAATGGACTAGGATCCTTACACCAGCTGTTAAGGAAATCTAGTCTAGAAAGAGGGACAAAAACGGGGCTGATTAGGGGAGCCTAGTTCCAGAACAATTAACAAAAAAAATGAACAAATTTTGAATGCATAAACTTGGAGGAATGACCGACCATAGTGAGGGCTGAACAACATGTATATGTGTGATGAAATGCATGAAAATGACATTGTTGAACTCCTTGACCATATTCAAACTAAAACAGAATGCATAGGGATGATTGATGTTTTGGTTTTTCAAACATGATGGAAGAACTTATGTGAAAAGTGTAAAGAAATGATGCAATGTATGAAGTGTGTAATTCTGCTGGATTTTAAGAACAAATTGTATGCTACAACCGAAATGCATGTTGATGTTCATGCTTGAAATTGTGTAATTTTGTTGGATGATAAGAACATATTGTATGCTAGAACTAAATTGCATGTGGTTGTTCATGCTCGAAATTATATGATTATGCTGGATTTTTAATAACAAACTGTGTGCTGGAACCGAAATGCATGTGGATGTTTCCTGCGGAATTATAGTGTCTGCAGCGAATGAGGTGTTCGCTGTCGAATTATAGTGTCTGTTATGATTCGATTTTCCCTACTGAGTTATGTTGTCAGTGTTCGCTACCAAAATTGTGTGGTCTGCAGCGAATCAGCATTCATTGCCGAATTTGTGTTGTATGCAACGAATTAGTTTTCGCTGCCAAAATTGTGTTTTGTGTAGCGAATCAGAGTTCACTACCAAAATTGTGTGGTCTATAGTGAACTAGTGTTCGCTTTTAAAATTGTGTTATCTGCAGCGAAGCAGAGTTTGCTGCTGAAATGTGTTGTCTGCAGCGAAGCAGCGTTCGATGCTGAAATTATTTTGTCTGCAGCGAATCAATGTTCGGTGCCGAAATTGTGTTGTCTGCAATAAAGCAGTGTTCACTGCTGAAAATGTGTTATCTGCAGTGAATTAGTGTTCGCTGCTGAATTTCTATTGTCAGCCGCGAATTAGTTTTCACTAACGATTCTGGGTCACTAGCGAACTTGTTTTTGCTAACTAAATTTTGTAGCAGATTTACATATTTAAAATGGCGTTGTGATTAAGATGATTGTTTTGTGTGATGGTAATATGTGGAACAATGGAACATGAACTTGTGTATGCTTGAGACATGCGTAGTGACGAGTTGTGTGTGATTACTGAAAACAAATGTATTGATTTGTGGCCATTGATGTTTTAGGTGGTGTGTCTAGGAAAGGACCTTCATCAGGATAAGGACATCTCACGAATGGAACAGGTAGGTGATTTTCACCTTCATTTTTCACAATGTTAATTTATGAAAAGCTCTATCATGAATGTCACTGTATTGTGTTAGTGTTGATACCAAGCTGTCAAAGGAGTAAATATTGATAAATAAATGATTAGCTACGGCTAATGGCATCCAAAATGGATGATCGGGACAAATGATTGATTAGTTTCGGCTAATGGCATCCGAATGGATGACTAGGACAAATGATTGATTAGCTTCGACTAATGGCATCCTAAGTGGATGACCAAGATAAATAATTGATTAAGTTCGGCTAATGGCATCAGAATGGATGACCGGGACAAATGAATGATTAGCTTTGGCTAATGGCATCTGAATGGATGACTGGGACAAATGACTGATTAGCTTCGGCTAATGGCATCCTAAGTGGATGACCGGGATAAATAATTGATTAAGTTCGGCTAATGGCATTAGAATGGATGACCAGGATAAATGAATGATTAGCTTCGGCTAATGGCATCTGAATGGATGACGGGGACAAATGACTGATTAGTTTCGGCTAATAGCATCCTAAGTGGATGACCGGGACAAATGATTGATTAGCTTCGGCTAATGGCATCTGAATGGATGACTAGGACAAATGATTGATTGGCTTCGGCTAATGGAATCCGAATGGATAACCGGGACAAATGACTAATTAGCTTCAGCTAATGACATCCTAAATGGATGACCAGGATAAATAATTGATTAGCTTGGGCTAATGGCATCTACATGGATGACCGGGATAAATAATTGATTAGCTTCAGCTAATGGCATCCTAGATGGATGGTCGGGATGGATAAATGATTAGCTTCAACTAATTGCATCCTAAATGGATGACCGGGATGAACAAATGATTAGCTTCAGCTAATGGCATCCGAATGGATGACTAGGACAAATGATTGATTAGCTTCGACTAATAGCATCCTAAGTGGATGACCAAGATAAATAATTGATTAAGTTCGGCTAATGGCATCAGAATGGATGACCGGGACAAATGAATGATTAGCTTTGGCTAATGGCATCAGAATGGATGACCGGGACAAATGAATGATTAGCTTTGGCTAATGGCATCTGAATGGATGACTGGGACAAATGACTGATTAGCTTCGGCTAATGGCATCCTAAGTGGATGACCGGGACAAATAATTGATTAAGTTCGGCTAATGGCATTAGAATGGATGACCAGGATAAATGAATGATTAGCTTCGGCTAATGGCATCTGAATGGATGACGGGGACAAATGACTGATTAGCTTCGGCTAATGGCATCCTAAGTGGATGACCGGGACAAATGATTGATTAGCTTCGGCTAATGGCATCTGAATGGATGACTAGGATAAATGATTGATTGGCTTCGGCTAATGGAATCCGAATGGATAACCGGGACAAATGACTGATTAGCTTCGGCTAATGACATCCTAAATGGATGACCAGGATAAATAATTGATTAGCTTGGGCTAATGGTATCTACATGGATGACCGGGATAAATAATTGATTAGCTTCAGCTAATGGCATCCTAGATGGATGGTCGGGATGGATAAATGATTAGCTTCAACTAATTGCATCCTAAATGGATGACCGGGATGAACAAATAATTAGCTTCAGCTAATGGCATCCGAATGGATGACTAGGACAAATGATTGATTAGCTTTGACTAATGGCATCCTAAGTGGATGACCAAGATAAATAATTGATTAAGTTCGGCTAATGGCATCAGAATGGATGACCGGGATAAATGAATGATTAGCTTTGGCTAATGGCATCTGAATGGATGACTGGGACAAATGACTGATTAGCTTCGGCTAATGGCATCCTAAGTGGATGACCGGGACAAATAATTGATTAAGTTCGGCTAATGGCATTAGAATGGATGACCAGGATAAATGAATGATTAGCTTCGGCTAATGGCATCTGAATGGATGACGGGGACAAATGACTGATTAGCTTCGGCTAATGGCATCCTAAGTGGATGACCGGGACAAATGATTGATTAGCTTCGGCTAATGGCATCTGAATGGATGACTAGGATAAATGATTGATTGGCTTCAGCTAATGGAATTCGAATGGATAACCGGGACAAATGACTGATTAGCTTCGGCTAATGACATCCTAAATAGATGACCAGGATAAATGATTGATTAGCTTGGGCTAATGGCATCTACATGGATGACCGGGATAAATAATTGATTAGCTTCAGCTAATGGCATCCTAGATGGATGGTCGGGATGGATAAATGATTAGCTTCGATTAATTGCATCCTAAATGGATGACCGGGATGAACAAATGATTAGCTTCAGCTAATGGCATCCGAGAGGGATTATCGGGTTGTGTTGATGATTAGCTTCGGCTAATGGCATCCAAGATGGATGATCGGGTTGTGTTGATGATTAGCTTCGGTTAATGGCATCTAAGACGGATGATCGAGTTGTGTTGATGATTAGCTTTGGTTAATAGCATCCGAGATGGATGATCGGGTTGTGACTGTTGATTAGGGAGAAGGATGACCGGGTTGTGTTGGTGATTAGCTCCGACTAATGACATCTAAGATGGATGACCGGGTTGTGATTGTTGATTAGCTACAGCTAATGGCATCCGAAAGAGATGTCTGATTGTGTTGATGATTTGCTTCAGCTAATGGCATCCAAGACAGATGACCGGGTTGTGATTGTTGATTAGATTCGGCTAATGACATCCGAGATGGATGATTGAGTTGTGTTGATGATTAGCTTCGGCTAATGGCATCCAAGACGGATGACCGGGTTGTGATTGTTGATTAGTGAGAATGATGATCGGGTTGTGATTGTTGATTAGCTTTGGCTAATGGCATCTGAGATGGATGACCGGGTTGTGGTTGGTGATTAGTTTCGGTGAATGGCATCCTAGATGGATGGCCGAGTTGATTATGATGAGTGGCTTTGGTTAATGGTATTCGTAAGAAATGACGGGTTGAGTTGGGTGGTTGGTTTGTGTTAATGGCATCCGAGACGGGTGACCGAGTTTAGATATTACGATTAGTTACGATTAAAAGCATCCAAGATGAATGATTGGGTTAAGGTGAAGTGATTAACCCTGACCGAAGATTAAACTTCGACCCCACCACTCCTATGGAGGGGTTGAGGCATATGAATGAGGATAATACATTTAGCGAAGTAATGAGGATTGCACAGTGTATCTGAGAAGTGAATGAAATAATGTACTCACCATTAGTTGATAACGAAAAATAATGATAATATCCTTCTAGTTATTATTGTTATATTTAGATTATTTATAATTCTCGTATCCATATTGTTTTTGTAACAGGGGCATCATACAATCAAGGTGCATAGGAAAACCGTTCCACGGGTTCTCATATTTTGAAAGGTGCTATGTAATAGTTTATTTTAAGTGTTATGTTGAATATTTGCCTTTCGACACTTTTGTAAGGACTTGTAATGAAAACTATATTGGAACATGGATGTGGATGTGCAAACATGTAGATATGATGTTATGAATAAATTCATGTTGTATTCTTGTTTATGAGGATGTTGTGTTAAGAAATCACATGAGAATCGTATGAAAGAAGGTATTATTTGTGTAAGATCGTTGTTCGGTACTCGTGTGTAAACTCATGTTGATAACGAGACTAGAACATGAATGTAAATTCATGAGTATGTCAATATGATGTAATGTAAATGTATGAATATGAAAATATAATATTATGGGTATGTGTATTGAGTATCCATCTTATAGGAATATCGATTTACAAAAAAAAAAAAAAACTATATCCGTATGATGCCATGATAAGGAAGGGAACCTAATTACTAATTCACAGAATGTTATTGTGAGAAGTACCAAGAACAAAAAAAATCCTTTTTTTTTGCTTGAAAAAGCCAGGTTGTTACAAATATGGTATTAAATACATGTGTGATTGGTTGTAGTACAAGTTGAAAAATTCTTAATGTATATTCCCTATAATTAATCGGTTAATGCAAGACATTTATTATTAGTAAATGTATTCTTAATCTTCAATATTAATTATGGTTGATTAGTAAATTTGAAGTAAAGATAAAGTCTCCAAGATAAAAGTGATTTGTAAATAAAATTATAAAGTAATTATAATTATGAGAATTCATATTTAATTAAAGCATTGTTTTTAAATGTTCTTGGTTAATACTCTATTAAGGCTAGACATCAATTACAGTTGTTGAGACTAGTACATATTATGTTATTTTTTTTATGAAAAGAAGTAGTTGTTCTCATAAGTTAAGGTATGAGAAATACCTAAAACTAATATGTAGGTGTTTATCTAATGACATGTATACTAAACTAATCTATATGAGACTTCCATATGAAGAGATCACTTGTGTCTAAGAAAAGACTTTTGTGATAGTTGTGTAAGTGATCCTTATACTTGAGATTACTAAGTTATCATATATAGAGAATGTTATGCTTTGATCCTAACTATATATTGCCTTAACCAATGGAACAAATGGACATATATTGAGTATAAGATGAATTTAAAGATATTTAAGTGTCAAAAGAGGATTTATCATCCTTGGTGAATTAAAAAAGCATTCCACGTGTTATTGAATAGTGTTGATTGTTAAATCCTTGCACAAGGTGAAATAAAATTTCATAAGAGTTTCAAATCTTATTCAAATAATCAATTATTATGGTGTTGAGAACAAATATGATTTGACAGAGCAAACACACTTCATACTTCAACGTTTAAATAAAAAAAATTCTTTATGAAGGGAGACTAATTACATTGAAAAACGAGTCATTGAAATGTTAAGTCAAACCACTTATGACTTTTCTAATATTTGAGAGACCATGTCATGTTGTCAGATGGTGTCCTTAATTTTCAAATATAAATGAATCAATTATTAAATTGATAATAAATTATATTATTTAATTTATTTAATCTTATTTTATTTATAATTATGATTTATATTTGGCCCGTTATATTAGGAATCTAATAAGCCATACACATTTATAACCATTGATTAAAAATTAAACTAGGATGATTAATCAAGTGGAACTTGATTGTTAATAAGTTGTTGGAATTAAACACTAAAACATAATTAATACAGGGAATTACAATTCTAGACCTAAAAAAATTAAGTAGGGACTTAATTGCATAAATTTCTAATATTATACTTAAATAATTATTTGATATTTTTTCAAGAGGAAATGTGATATTTTGCTATTAATTAAGGTTATCAGGTTTTCCAAATAAATAGAATGTTATACTTTATATTTTTCTTTACATATTTTATATACTCTACACATTATATACATCTATAACTATAGGCACAATAGAGAAATAAAAAATTAGAACTTAAGGTATATCAATTCCTTTTCCCTAAAAAAGGTTTTAGGAGATTTCTGATATAGTAATTTGTGTGGATTATTATTAGAAACTGAATAATTGAATGAAGTTATGGTTTGCGATAATCCAGCCCTAAAGAGTTTATCTAACTAAATAAAGAAGAATTATTCTTTAGGTAATCTTTCACAAACCCTAAACAATTGTATATTGTCTAATGGTGTCATTGGAATTGTTAAAAAAAATTAAAAATTAATTTTTTTCCACTTCATTTAAGTGTTTAGGAAAGCCCAACAAATACTAGTATGAAAATTTTGTAAAAGGAATGTTTTTTATATCTTTTTTTAAAATGATACAGCCAAGTCAATATTTATATATATAAATGAAATTAAAGCCTTCTATGATTGTAAGTTATAATAAGATCAAGAAGATTAGACCTTTTTTCAATGACTTGTCCCTCCTAGATATAATATCTTGATTATCCATCATCTAACTACTAAAGTGAATTAGTTCAAAGCTTTACCTTATAAAACACACTTTTATGGCTGTTAAATACTATTAATGATTATATGATTAATATTATGATTGAATACTTTAGTGATGTTATGCATCTCTCACTTTGATATTTGCGAAAATCTAAACATTCATGTCTATTTATATGTAAATAGATATACGTAGATCGTGAGTAAATTAAATTTCTACTTTAATAATTAATAAGTTAACTTATTCAAATTATTTCAATTAACTTTTTGTATGTTTTTAAAAACACTTTTAATATTAAAATGCAAGAATATTCCTCCATTCATTTTAAATATTAAAATTAATTAAGAGAATTTATCAGTCATAGAGAGGTTTGTTATGCATCATAAGGTTATTCTAGAATTATCAGTAGTCTTCGACTTGAACTATGGTTGCTTAAGAGAAATATAAGAGTTCAGGTATTGACATAAGCTTTAATAGCTAGCTGTTTTCTAACCTTGTGCTTATCTTTATTTTATAAATGTATTTAAGAGTATTCCAATCAACATCATTAAAATCTTTAAAGTAGTACATGATACTTTTTTTTTTTATAGAAATATGTCATAATTTTCTATACCAAGTACGTAATAGTTTATTACCCTCTTCATGACATGCCAATACTCGTTACCTGACTTACTTATAAACCTATTAAGCACTCCAATTGCATAAGAAATGTCAAGTCTAGTATAATCAATTTCATAAAGTCGTTCTCAACTCTAATTCTTTTATTTCTTCTTAATTAAAAAGTTGTATGTTTAAATAAAACATGTAAAGAATGATTACGTTCTAAAAGAGTATTTTGTCATGTTTTTTTGCCCCCAATAATATGGACTAGCCTGCTAATATAAAAGATGGTGAGAATTAACAAGCATTACCATATGATCCTCTAGATTTAACAATTAGGCCAGTTACAACGTTAATGGCCAAGAAGATTAAAGAGGCATTGATTAGACTAATTCACGATATTTGGACCAAGATAAGTTTTCAGACTTCAACAAAAGATGAAGATACTTTAATTAATGTAACCAAGGAAGTAAACACTAGATTTTCTTGAGCTATAGAGTCTTTCTAGAGCCAAACACAAGATTGACAGACTCTTTTTTCAAGGACACTTTTGGTTGCATGCTTGCATTGAGTTTTGGTCTTTGTTATTTTAATTGTTACAAAACTTAATTTATTTTATTTATGGTCTTATGTTCAGACCATTAAGTTTTTAGGTCTTTGGCACTATAAATACCCTTTTGAAAGGGAGTGTAAAGGTTCCAGATTTTGGTGAATGAAATATATTTGTGTTTGAAAGTATTTTTGTACTTTGGTTCTCTAATGAACTGAATCGACTTATAGAAAAACAATTGTCTTTGTGGTGTCATCCTGTACTTCTCATTCACAAATTACTATTCGTTAAGTGGGGGTTTCAGATTCCAATAGTGTTGGTGTTTAGGTTCAAGATAATCTCCGTGTCACACTTCCAAACCTGATTTCTTGGCTTTCCAGGAGTTGTATCATTTGGGTGTGGGTTACATGACAGTGTTATCACAGGGTTCGCATCATTTGGTATTAAAGCTTGGCTCAATTAACTAGATTACATCCATCTGTTCGTTTCGTTTTTTCTTTTGTTTCGTGTCAAACTACTTTTTCCAATCTTTTTCTCTTTAATTTAGTATCAACATCTTCTTAGTATAAAAAAAGAATTATTTCAATTTTTTACTATCTCTCAACATTTAGTAGCATAAAAGTAGAAGAAAAGGAAAAAAAAAGTCGTTCAAAAGATCAGTTTCAAATTCTGCCACAAAAAACTAAACAATGTGAAATCGGATCAAATCAACTCAGATTTATTTCAAACTTGATATGCTAGTTATTAGAGTCCTAATTGCACTATATATTGAATTTGGGGTTTTTTAGACACCTTTTGCTTTAGGTTCCAAATCTAAGTATTAAAAGGGCTGCTTCGTATATGTTTTGCTTCCATATATGAAAACAACTTGGAATTAAATAAAACTTGATGTTCTATTTACTGGGGGTCCTAATCACACTATATATTAATTTATGGTCATTTAGACATCATTTTCTTTGGGGTCCAGATTCAAGTTCAATCTTGTCATAATGGGTCTTTTTTGTGTCAGCTTTTAAAACTTGTTTCATTTTGTTGATTTTGTATCTTTTAGTATACTATCATCATATTTAGCATATTTGGGTGTTATTTACATCATTCTCATATGTTTCACATCTATTTCCTTTTTTCATGTTATCAAGTCGTCCATATTTTGTATAGATTTGCTTGCTAGTTGCTAGACTATAATTGTATTTTTTTTGCTTGTTTTCATAATTTTCTTGCTTTTAGAGTCATATTTATTCATTTGGGTTGCACTGCTAAATGGTTCTATTTAGTGCTGACTTTAGTTTCACAAGAGCTAAAAGAAGGTGAGACGAGAGGAAAAAGAAGTAGCAAGCATATTAGAGTGAAAACCCTAATATTTGAGTAAAACACGAGAGGCATAAGGATATTTGATCACCACTAACCAATTTTTGCATGTACAAACATGTTAGATCAAAGCAATCCACCAACCCCTCTTGACACAGATGTTGGCAATGTGCAAATGGTGTTAGAAGACATGAGTGATAGACTTGAGAAGGTTGAAAAAGTAGGGATGGCTCTATTTCTAATAATCATGATGTACGTGGAGTAGGGGCTAAAAGGAGAGTGAACCATGACATTAGAGCTGAAAGGCATACAAAGGTTGATTTTGGTGATTTTAGGGAGGACAATGATGACTTTAGTGATGAAGGTTTTGAGATTGAGATTTTAGGATAGAGAGGGGAGGGGTTTGACAGCCTAGAAACTTATGGGATTTTAGGTCTAGACAAAAAGGCTAATTTGGTTAGAGAGAAAAGCTTTATAACATGGTGAACCATGATGATATAGATAGGTACTTGGACTCTATTAAACTGAAAATTTCTAATTTTAAAGGTAAAAACTATCTCGAGGCTTATTTAGAGTTTGAGAGAAAGGTTGATTGGATTTTTCATTTTCAAAGCTATTTTGAACAAAAGAAGGTGAATTTGGTGGTCATTGAATTTACAGATTACACATTAATATGGTGGGATTAAATTGTGATCAATTAAAGGAGGAATATGGAGCGACTTGTAGAGACATGAAAAGAGATGAAAATCTTGATGAAGAGGTGTATTGTTCATAATCACTATTATAGGGATCTATATCTAAAGTTATAAGGTCTGACTCAAGGTTTTAAGACTATAGATGAATATCACAAGGAGATGAAGATAACAATGATTCAAACCAATGTTGTTGAGGACAAAGAAGCCACTATGGCTGGATTTTTTAATGAGCTGAATAGGGACATTACTAATGTTGTGGAGTTGCAATATAATGCGGAGTTGGAGAATATGGTACATATGGTAACAAAAATGGAGAGACAAATCAAGAGAAGGGGTAGTATAAGCCCATAGATTAGTTTGACATCTTCTTTATCAACTTGGAGGCTGAATCTAAAGAGAGAGGGGGTTGCCTAACTGATGTCTTTTATGCATGCTAAGACCAAACCACCTAAGGCCAATAAGGAGATGCCTACCATTGGGAAAGGTAAAACCAATTCATAACTTATGATTAATCATGATATAAAATGTTTTAGGTGTTTGAGGAGTGGACACATTGCTTCTTAGTGTCTGAATAAGAGAACAATGATTATGAAGCATGGTGAGATTGAATCTAAAAGTGACAAATCTTATGTTGATGAGATGCCACTTTTGAAGGTTTGTAGTGATGCGGATATTGTATATCCAGTTAAGAGGAATGCCTTGGTTATAAGGTGTGTTCTGAATGCACAAGTCAAAGAGGATGATGTAAATCATCAAAGAGAGAATATCTCACACTAGGTGTCACATCCAAAATAAGGTATGAAGTATGATAATTGATGGAGGTAGTTGTGCCAATATCATTAGTACTACTTTTATTAGGAAATTGAATTTGAATATTGTGAAGCATCCTAAGTCTTATAGATTGTAGTGTTTGAATGAATGTGGTGACGTGAAGATCACTAAACAAGTGATGATTTTCTTTGCTATTGGTAGATATCTTTGATGATGTTATGTGTGAGGTCTATCCAGTGCATACTAGTCACTTACTTTTCAAGCGTTCATGGTATTTGATGATGTTATATGTGTTTTGGTTCCATTACATATTAGTCACTTACTTTTAGGTGTCCATGGTAGTTTTATAAGAGGGTTATTCATGATGGATTTAGAAATAGATACATTATTGTAAAAGATGGTAAAACCATCACTCTTGTATCTCTATCTCCAAAACAAGTGTATGATGATCAATTAGATTTGAAAAGGGAATGTGAGGTTCGGGAGATTGAAAATTCATGTGAGGACAATGGTGAGAGAAGACCATCAGATTCAACTAATTCTAAATTAATAATTAAAATGGTTGATAATAGAGGTAAAGAGTGAAAAGAACAAGTATGAGTGATGATCACCGTGTGGAAAAAATTAAGGAAACAACCAAATTTCTATGCAAGAGAGGGTGAGATCAAATTTGGATTTTATATTAACAAGCCAATGATTTTACTTATGTATAAAGAAGCTTACTTTAATACTAACAGTCTTGATCATGTTGTTTCTAGTGTTGCTATTTCTTTATTGTAGGAGTTTGATGATGTATTTCTTAAAGACATTCTTAGTGGATTACCACCATTGAAGGGGATAGAACATCAAATTAAGCTTGTACTTGGAGTTGCAACTACTAACTGGTCGACCTATAGAAGTAACCCCGAGAAGATAAAGGAGCTTTAAAGACAAGTTGATGAGCTAATGATGAAGGGGTACATTCGTGAGAGTATGAGCCCTTGAGTTGCGTTAGTGTTACTTATGCCTAAGAATGATATAACATGGAGGATGTGAGTTGATTGTCAAACCATCAACAACATTATGATAAAGTGTAGACATCATGTCCCTAGGCTTGATGACATGCTAGACTAGTTACACAGATAATGTATTCTCTCTAAAATTGATTTGAAAAGTGAGTACCATCAAATTAGGATGAATGGAAACTATATATAAGACTAAGCATGGTTTGTATAAGTGGTTAGTCATGTCATTTAGACTTACAAATGCACCTAATTCATTTATGAGGATAATGAATCATGTGTTGCGTGCATTTAAAAGTAAATTTATGGTTGTCTATTTTGACGATATTCTGATCTATAACAAGAACTTGAATGAACATCTTGATCATTAGTGTAATGTGCTTAATATATTGCGTAGTGAAAAATTGTATGTTAATCTTAAGAAGTGTACCTTTTGCATGGAGAAAATTTTGTTTCATGAATATATTATAACAATATAGGGTATTGAGATGAATAAAGACAAGATGAAGGCCATTCGAGATTGGCCTACACCTAAATCTATAACTGAGATAAGAAATTTTCATGGTTGGCTAGTTTCTATAGGAGGTTTGTTAAGAATTTTAGAACACTAGCTATACCACTCACTAAGATCATCAAAAAGTCAGTTGGTTTTAAATAGGGTATTCAACAAGATAATGCATTTAATTTGCTGAAAGAAAAACTTTGTTCGGCACCTTTATTAGCTTTGCCTAACTTTACGAAAGATTTTGAGATTGAATGTAATGCTCCAGGAATAAATATTATAGTTGTTTTAAAACAAAATAAACGACATATTGCTTATTTAAGTGAAATGCTCAATGGTGCAGCATTGAACTACCCTACTTATGATAAAGAGTTTTACGTTTTGGTGAGAATTTTGAAGATATAACAGCATTACTTGTGGCCAAAAGAATTTGTGATTCATTCAGATCATGAAACATTAAAGCATTTGAAAGGACAAGGTAAGTTGAATTAGCAACATGTAAAGTGAGTGGGTTTCATTGAAACATACTCATATATGAATATATACAAGTAAGGTAAGGAAAATATAATGGTTGATGCGCTATTGCAAATATATATTTTTCTATCTACCTTGAATGCCAAGTTGTTAGGATTTAAGTATGTAGGAATTGTATATGAATGATGGTGATTTTGCTATGTGTTTCATGATGCATCCATATTATTTGATAGTTTCACCCACATTTAACTAGTGTTTTGCCTTTGTTTTATATATAAAATGCCTTGATATTCTTTGTTTTATGTTTTGAAAGCACTTTTTGATGAAAGATGCAAAAGGAGTAAATTGGAGGTAAGTGGCAGATTTGACCTTCAGTTGATGTTTTGTGCATAACATGACCTCTAGAGGTCGAAATGAAGTAATTCTAGTGACATTAAAAATCTAACATCCATACCTTTCTAGAAATCTAAGGCAAGAAAATAAAATAATGAAGAGCATGGAAATCGCAGCCTTCAAAGTCAAATCTCACAATTTGCCAATGTTGACCTTTGGCCATTCCGACTTGAATATCTTGAGCTACAGAAGTCCATTGGATGCCAACTCAATTTTGTTGGATTCTTGACTCAAAGACATACCAACGCTACAAATTTCAGCCCAAAACGATGTCATATGATGGAGATAATTTTTCAAAGATGACAACTCAATTCTGCAAGCAAACAGGTTTCGTGAAGAAACGAGTCCAAATTACGTTCTGAAGCATCTAAACTGACATCCAAGTTTTTATTTCAGAAATTTAGCTCCTCTAAGTCAAAGATTGAAGATTTCATGCAAGGCTATTTCTTCTTTTTTAGGAAAATAGTTATTGAAGTACTTAAATGTAATGTCTACTTAAGGGAGGACTATTTTCTGAAATAGAGACTGGAGTTTCCTATGATATATAAAGAATGAGAGAAGGGAGGGCAGCCAGTGAAGAAGAGAAAAACACCCCCTTCCTTTAAGAAACCTGAAATCATGCATTCCTCTTTCTTTTTGATTAGTTGTTCAACAAACATGCAAGGCTAAACTCTTTTTCTTAGTTGCAAGGACACGAAAACCTTCAGATTTCAAGAACTGTGAGATTTATTTTACCTTTTCTTTTTAGTTTATATGATGAATATGAATGTTCTCCTATGCTTATTTTTCCTATGATTGTTTATTTTAATTGCTAGAGCGGACTCTAAGTTATTATTGTAGACAATCTATTACTAAGTTTGATATCAAAACCGGAGTTGTGGTATATGAACTTATGAAGCAACTGAGTTTAATAATTGTGATGGATCTACATTATTAATCTTAGGGAGAACATTTAATCAAATTATACATAGACTACGGATGGTTATGTTTTCTTGATTAATCAACTTATATAGTTCTTAAGGCTGTCATTGAATTAAATTACTAGTGCGGACACTGTGGTTGTTTGATGGTTAGGGTTACTTATACGGCGGATCCGTTAAGTAACCACCAATGTTAAGAAGAGATAAATATTCAGAATATAAATTGATGTCTTATTTTCATGATCAGTTCTGATTTCTGTAGGTGGATGTTTGCTTGCGACTAATGTTTGTTCTCTTTATAATTTTCTGATTTTATTTACTTTCGCTTGATAGTTTTCTATTTTCTTTTACTTTAGCCTATATAACTTCACAACCCCCCCAGTTGCATATCATACAGCATAAAAATTTGACTTGAACCTTCCTCATGGGATCAACCCCTTGCTTGATCTATATTATCTTGTTTGTTGTGTTTTGAGTTAGGGTAATTAATTTGTGCGAACGCGACATCGCAACAAATTTTGGCGTCGTTGCCAGGGAAGTGATTTTAGTTGATTTTTGTGTTGTGATTTTTATTTGTTGTGATTGTTATTTATATTTTTGAAAAAAAAGATTTTTTTATTGCGGCAGTACTATACAATACCGTACAGTTATTGTTCAAAACCAATTTTTTTGGTGGAATTAGGTATCGGCCTTTTGTTTCCTGAAGGGAAACAACGTTCTGAACAGGGCCTTTGGAAACTAGTCCCACCTTATCGAGGCCAAATTCCGTTGTTTTCTAGGGTTTTTAGGCAATTTTAGTTTTCTAGCATAGGATTTTTGTTCAAATTGTTTTCAATCTCTTGTGTGGCTGCTTTCTTTTGAGTTTTCTTTATGATTTATGCATGTAACCTGTTCTACTAATCAAAGTCAAGTGCATGTAGATCTTGAAATTGAAAACACTTTACACAGGTTACGAAATGAAGCTTGCGTCAACACTATGGTTGTTGCACGACAACAAACACTCAAGAAGCTCGCTGCTCCAAACATGGAGAATCCACCATTATGCATAAACATTGACAATAATGTCAATTTCGAGCTCAAGTCTAGTTTTATACACTTACTTCCAATATTTAATGGACTTGCAGGAGAAGATCCTCATACTTATCTCAAAGAGTTCCATATGGTTTGTGTTGGCATGAAACCGAATGAAGTTGACGAAGAACAGGTTAAGTTGAAAGCTTTGCCTTTCTCTTTAAAAGGGGCAATAAAGATGTGGTTTTTCTTTGTTCTCCTAGGTTCTATTGGAACTTGGAATGCCATGAAGAAGATTTTCCTTGAGAAGTATTTCCCATCATCTCGAGTTGCTAACATAAGGAAAGAAATATATGGGATTCGACAATCTCATGGAGAGACACTTTCCGAGTATTGGAAAAGATTTGAGCAACTGTGCATTCAATGCCCTCATCATCAGATACCCGATCAGCTGCTTATTCAAAAATTTCTATGAAGGATTATTGCCTACTAACCACATTATCATTGATGTGGCAAGTGGAGGGGCATTGGTAGATAAAACACCCAAGGTTGCACGCCAACTAATCTCAAATATGGTAGCCAACTCGAAATAATTTAGTACTCGTGTACACTTTCTAAGCAAACAAGTAAATGAGGTAAGTATTTCTAACCTTGAGAATAAAGTTAATGATCTTACTTCTCTTGTGCGTTCTTTGGCTTGTGGAAATGTATAGCAGGTGAAAGTCTGTAGCATATGCTACTTACAAGGACATACCTCAAATATGTGCCTAACAATGCAAAAAGATTACATTAAACAGGCTCATGCAGTTGATGGAGGATTCAACAGACAGCCCCATCATAAATATGATCCCTTTTCCAACACGTACAATCCCGGATGGAGAGATCATCCCAACTTATGTTATGGGAACCAGCCTCAACAAGGCAATCAAGGCCGACAGCTCCATCCTTATGGATTTCAATCCCTACAGAATTATCAAGTAAGACAACCCCCTCCATTCACAAACTCCAATGTTATGGGGTGGTCATCCAATGATGATCTTCGTGAGATGATGAAAACTTTGGCTTCTAACATTGTGACCTTGCAATAAAATATCATGTCTTTTCAACAGGAAACAAGGTCAAGTATTCACAACTTGGAGAAGCAAATGGGGCAAGTAGCTTCAAGTGTAGGGAAATTAGAAGCACAAATGAATGGAAAATTGTCCTCCCAAGTATTGAATCCAAAAGAGAATGTTAGTGCAATCATGTTGTGAAGTGGGAAAGAACTTGAAAGGTAAAGGTTGAAACAAATTGACATAGAGGAAGAAGAAGAGATAGAAACCGAATTGAGTACAAAGAAGAAACATCCTCCTCCTCCTCCACAAACTGAAACAACGACCAACACTCTAAAGGTAACTCCTCACTCAATGAATTCAAGTTTTAAAACAATTCCACCATTTCCTGTAAGTTCTTCTAGGTCAAAGAAAGAGGACAAAGAAAAAGAGATTTTAGAGGTTTTCAAGAAAGTGGAACTCAACATTCCTTTGCTTGATGGTTATGTTTTCTTGATTAATCAACTTATATAGTTTTTAAGGCTGCAATTGAATTAAATTACTAGTGCAGACACTATGATTGTTTTATGGTTAGGGTTAGTTATACGGCGGATCCGTTAAGTAACCAATGTTAAGACGAGATAAATATTCAGAATATAAATTGATATCTTGTTTTCATGATCGGTTCTTATTTCTGTAGGTGGATGTTTGCTTGCGACCAATGTTTGTTCTCTTTATAATTTTTTTTATTTTATTTACTTTTGCTTGATAGTTTTTTGTTTTCTTTTGCTTTAGCCTAGATAACTTCACAACCCCCCCAGTTGTATATCATACAGCATAAAAACCTGACTTGAACCTTCCTCATGAGATCGACCCCTTACTTGCTCTATACTATCTTGTGTGTTGTGTTTTAAGCTAGGGTAATTAATTTGTACAACCGAAACATCGCAATATTTCATGTATTTGTTCAGCTTTTAGATAATTTTATAAGCTTGATGGATACTTGTTTAAAAAAGTAGACTTTGTGTACCTAATAGTATTATGCATGTATTACGTATTCATGAAGCTCATAAAGGCGGTTTAATGGGTCATTTTGGTGTCGCCAAGACTTTAGATGTATTGTGTGAACATTTTTATTAGCTTAAAATGAAACATGATGTGCAAAAAGTGTGTGATAGATTCATTACATGCCCAAAATCTAAGTCTAAGGTCTTACTGCATGGTTTATACACTCCTTTACTTGTACCTAAAGAACCTTGGTAGATATTTTCATGGACTTTGTTTTAAGTTTACTTGGGTCAAAAAAGGAAAGGACTCTATCTTTGTGGTTGTTGATAGGTTTTCTAATATGATGCATTTTATAACATGTCATAAAAGATGATGTAACCAACATTGTTGATTTATTCTTTAGAGAGATAGTATAATTTAATGGGGATCCTAGGAAAATAGTTTCAAATTGTGATGTAAAGTTTCTTTGCTACTTTTAGAAGGTTTTGAGGGAAAGTCGGGAACTAAGTTGTTGTTTTTTACTACTTGTCATGCATGAATTGATGGTCAAATGATAGTAGTTAATAGGACTTTAACTACACTTTTACTGTCATTCAAAATAACCTTAAGAAATAGAAAGACTGGTTACTATTGATTGAGTTTGCTTATAGTCATAATATGCATTCTACTACTGATTTCTCACTATTTGAGATTGTTTATGACTTTTAACACATTAACTCCATTAGATTTGATTCATTTACTTGTTGATAAAAGGTTTAGTCTTAATGGTAATAGAAATGCATAAATGATGAAGGCATTCCATGAAAGTGTAAGGCACCATATTAAAAAGAAGAATGACCAATATGAATCCAAGACAAATAAAGGGCATAAATGTATTTTTTTCCAACCAAGTGATTGGGTTTGAGTGCAAATGCGCAATGAGAGGTTTCCGACCCATAGGAAATAAAAATAGCAACCGCGAGGAGATAGGCTTTTCCAAATACTTAAGAAGATTAATGACAATGCCTACAAAGTAAATCTACCAGGTGAGTATGGTGTTAGCACTACTTTAAATGTTTATGGTCTCTCTTTGTTTGATGAAGGTAATGATTTGAAGTTGAATCATTTTGAGGAGAGAAAGGGATGATACGTACTAACCCACTAATATAAAGGATGGTGATATTCAACAAGCATTATAACATAATCCTCTAGACTTACCAGTTAGACCAATTACAAGGTCAATAGCCAAGAATATTAAAGAGGTATTGACTAGGTTAAATTACATTATAACATAATCCAGTCAATTCAAGATATTTGAACCAAGACATGTGTTCAGACTTCAAAAAATGATGAATATACTTTAATTAATGTAATCAAAGAAGGAGATAGTAACGGGACTTAAATAAAATTCAGAATAACAAAGAAGGAGGCAGTAAGCACGAGATTTTCTTGAGCTATAAAGTCTTTATAGAGCCAAATACGAGGTTGACAGACTCCTTTTTCAAGGACACTTTTGGTTGCATGCTTGCATTGAGTTTTTGGCTTTGTTATTTTAATTGATATAAAACTTAATTTATTGTATTTGTGGTTTTATATTCAGATCATTAAGTTTTGAGGTATTTGGCACTATAAATACCCTTTTGAAAGGGAGTGTAAGGGTTCTAGACTTTGATGAATGAAATATATGTGTGTTTGAGAGTATTCATCTAGTTTGGTTATCTAACAAACTTAATAGACTTATCGAAGAACAACTATCTTCATGATATCATCTTATACTTCTTGTTCGTGAATTGCTATTCGTTATGTAGGGGTTTAGATTTCATTAGTATGGTTCTTAAGTTCAAGGTAATCTTTGTGTCACACTTTCAAACCTAAATTAGAACTCTTTCAAGTTCACAAATATCAATGTGAATTAACTCTAACAATTCAATATTTCTTTTAACATTTTATATGGCCTTTTTAACATTCAGATTAATTTTAAACCACTCATGATTGCCATATATCTATTGTTTATATGACATAAGCATGAATACTTGAAATTAATAGAAGAGAACATGTAAATTGAATTAGTAGTTGCATTATTATTTTTAACATTCAATTTAAATAATCATCATAAGCATAACCTTTACTAATAAAATGTCATTTCTAGTGATCATACTCCATAGTTTGCTTGAAACTAGCTTTGTTAATAATAAAACTTGATATCAAATTCTTTTTCGTGATTGATTGATACTTCTTATAAGGAGTTTAATCTTCAAACCAATTTTAGTCATGAAAAACATATAAATTAACACGAGAATCATCCCACCACTCATCTATATTTTATATATGTTATTTGTAACCATCATTATAAATGGCTGTTAAGTGACATTGGCCTATCGTTTAGGCTTAAATATTTGAAAATTACAACCTTAAGCAATATGTCCATTCGTGCTACAAATAAAACATTTATTAAAATTTTGGTTAGTTTTTCCTTGGTTCTTATTACTACTATTATTTTGTGGAGGTTTACCAAAAATTTTCATAGTTTTATTCTTAGGCTTCCATTATGTTTTATCAAGGATTCATGTTTTAGGCAAATTATTATTTTTAGAAATTAAATTGACCTTCCTTGTGGTAAGATGTTTAAAGCTCTCTTATGTTATGATTACACCTTGTTTACTAGCCTTTTTCCTATACACGAATTCAAGTAATAAATGCATTTAAGGATGTCACCTTTTACATGTGGTGTATAGCCTTTTGGAACTCCTTCCAAGTTGGTGGTAACTTGTCAATAATCCATAAATAACCAAATAGATCTAATATTGAAGCCTTTAGACTAAGCTCTCCAACAATCATTATGAAGTCTTGAGCTTAGTTTATGAAAGATTTTATATCCACCATTTGTAAAAAGAAAAAGGTAGTTTGCAATATATTTCTTGGTAGTAGCCTCTTTAGTATCATATTTATTTTATAATGTTTTTCAAATCTTCTTTATAGATGAATAAGTATTATCATAAAAATTATCCATTAGGTAGTTGAGAATATAATAGATATAATTGTACTCATCTTGTTCATTTTTTTCCACCTAATTGAGCTATATATTCTACATTGGTTATGTTGCTAGTATTGATCTTTTTTATGGTGTATAATCTTTTAGAACTCCTAAATAGTTGGTAACCTGTTAATAATACCATAAATAACAATGTAAACCCCTGCGTAATCATATGGCCAAAAATAGTAATAACCCGATGAATAATAGAAACTTGGAATGAAAAGAAATGAATAACTGATGGAAATAATTATGAATAAGATGTGTAATAGAGAGAAAGACCTCCATGGATAAATCCGAAGGTGTTGATAAAGTTGAAAAGAGAATTATAAATTTTGGGTTCAGAATTCATAATATTGGTGAAACCGGTAACATGTTATGATGGATAAAAGAATAAGGAAGATGAGAAAATGATCTCAAGGAATTAATATAGTAATAAATAATACACCCTAAGAAAGGATAGTACAAAAAAAAATAAAGAATAATGGTGCAAGCATTGGTTAAAAATCGATAGTGTTATCGTGAAACAGTAATAAGTCCGTAAATGAAATAAATGGTAGAAAGAAAAAATAAATATATTTTAGATAAGAAAATGGTTCCAATGATTTAGTAAAATAATTGATATGATTTATGCAAGAATTGAATAACAGATTTTTAACGAAGAATCACAATCTGACCAGTTATATACTAACGTGTAGAACTCTCAATCTGAACAATTATTTTTCCCCTTGAGTTAAAATTTTTAGTCAATCGAAGGTCAGAAAGGTCTTATATTTTACGTAAAATAAACTAGGTAAAGTGCATATATAATACAAGAAAAAATTAAGTTGTGGCAAATTGGTAAATCAGAGGAAATTTCCCATATATGAAGGGTTGTCCAACCGAATAGAAGAAAATAAATAGGAAGAGAGGGTTTTGTGTTCTTGATCAAAATTTAGAGAAACTTCACCAAATATTTAAATATTTATAGTTATTTGAGTAAATTTTAGTGAGAAAGACACTTTTAAGAGAGATTGAAAATGAAGAAATCAAGAAGAAAAAAGGGTGAAGATCCTGGAAAGAGAATAATTGGAAGCTAGAGAAAGAAAGGGAGGAAAATGAAGAAAGCTTGAGTTTCATTTGCATAAATTTTTTGATTAGTTGTAATTAAGAGGTAAGAAACATTGTTTAAGGATTGATTGAAGTTTTTAACAAGTTTTAATGCATGTTGTGTATAAATTACATCATGGAATGTTGAGTTAAGTATGTTGGCTTATTTGTGATGGTGCTTTTAGTTTTGAATTATGTTCTTAGGCATGAAAAACTAATGGGTAATATGAAAATTATAAAGATTTTAAAAGAAAATCATGCCTCCTCTTGATGCTAGGTTCATCTAAACTTGGAGGGTAGGATTTGAATTGGTTGGTTTGAATTGGTAAGAGAATTGTGTTAAATCATGCTAAATAATATGTTTTGAGATTGGGTGTTGATTAGTACTTAAAAGTGCATTTTTATCAAGGTTTTATATCATCATTTTGCACTTGAAGTATCAATAACTCCTTAACTAGAGCATGTTTTATAATAACAGATCTGATAATATAAGATAGCTTTAAT
>Ga0325402_1000925_pt1 | contig 22598 bp, 11 predicted proteins | sample PopdelMetagenome_22_FD_207212 | JGI IMG/M metagenome (GOLD analysis project Ga0325402, IMG submission 207212) | Populus deltoides microbial communities from Bellville, Georgia, United States - Xylem-PdKOR-R3 | ecosystem: Host-associated > Plants > Phyllosphere > Stem > Wood/Secondary xylem...
CGATCAATGAAAATTATGCCATATCCAATTTGAGTTGGCAGGAAAAAGTACCCAGGCAAAGCCACTAACAAACATTAACATTAACAAATTGTTGTGAAAAACGTACTTTTATTATTGATGAATATTATAATAGAAAAAAATTAGAAAGACTACAAAATTTAATATAATTTGACAATGTATTTATATCTATAAAAACGAGTTTTTATTTTTATTATATTAAAATAATATTTTATGTATATATATCCACTACTAGAAAATTAACAAATACAAACAAACTTAGTACCGATAAAATATTTTTATCGGCAGATTACGGTAAATTTTTCGACTAAATATGCCCTCGCAATATCCATCAATACATACCGATGAAAATATTCTATCAGTATATACCAAGAGAATTACAGTGGGAAAAGAAGGTATGAAAAAAGCAAAAAGTATGATGACGTGTCATTTTTACAGACAAAATTACTGATGAATTTATATCCATCGGTAAATCCGTTTGTAATATTTAATTTATGACTTGACGAGTAACCCTCCTCTCTTCCTCTCCCATTTCTTTTTCTTCCTTTATTTTTCTCTGCAACAAACGACACCGCCCCCCCTCCCTAATTTTATTACAAATCAACCTCCTACTACAAATTCAATCACCCCAACACTTAGTTTGTCAGCATCTTTGTTCTGATTTAAATTTTATTAAGGATTCCCCACTTCAAGTAGGCAAAATTACTCAATTTTTTTAACTCAATTTTAAAATGTTAATTTTTATTGTATATTTTTATAGTATATGTATTTTATTTGTGTGTTTACTTATTTTATAACTTTTTCTCAAAAAAAATTGTTGTATGAATGTATGATTTGTACATGTTAAGGGTTGTTTAAGATTTTTGTAAAATTATTTTCTTTTTGTAAATTGATGAAATTTATTTTTGATTTTTGACTTAGATGTTTTGTGATGAAATAAATAATGATTTATTTAATGGGTCTATTTTATATTTTATCAATTTTATTATTGAGTTGAAATTTTTGGTAAATGTATAGTAATTTGAAATTATGTAGATAATTGATAATGAATTAGTTGTACTATTAAAATAGTTTGAATAAGTTTGAGTTAAACCAATGTTGAATTATTTATTTAGTTTACGTTATTAATCAATACACGTTGTGATCAATATTCTATATAAGTTTGACATAAATAATGAATGATCGTTCATGGATGTATCGAGATTCACTCGAAGGCTTGCATAGGATGAATTATTGTAATAGGGTTTAGGGTTTTACTAATCATGGACTGTCTAATACGAAAAATATTAGTGGAAACGGTATTAGAAATCGGGTGTACGATCTTTCTAACACTATGACCGATGACTTGCGGATGACTCGTAATTTTTCAATTGTTAGATGGTCGCAATCAATTCTAATCATTCAAACTTCATAGTTCAAGGTGATTTTAGACCAGCGAGTTCAAACTCGAATAACCCATCTTGCTGCTAATTATGAATGACTTAGTGGTGAGACGTTTGAATTCCACTGATTGGTAATGAAGATGAGATCACAAATGGGTGGTACATGTTCTCCTTTTTATTCGCCCCAAGGTCTCGGTGAAGACCTGTAGCGCCTCTATTCTAAATTAATTGTTTTTTAACTTATAAATGTTTAAGTTTGTAATAAGTATTTGATTTTTATATTAATTTAATTTATTTTAATTATTTTCTATTTCTATTTAATAGATTTAAAAAATATATATATTTTTAAATTATTATTGACGGTGTTACTGATGAACTTAGTTCGTCGGTATATTCCAAAGAGTTGGAAAAGAATTACTACAAATGCCATTGATTTTCTATTTCTATTTAATATATTTAAAAAAAAAAACAAAATTTTAAATTATTACTAACGGGGTTATTGATGTCCTAAGTCTGATAGCATATTCCAAGGAGTTGTAAGAGAATTACTGCAAATGGTATTTCCATTATTTACTCACCGATGAAATAACAGATGGTCTATTTGATAGTTAATTATCAAATTCACCAAAGAAAATATCAATAAAAAAATCACCGATATAATGATATATGGTTTTTCTGTCGGTGATATGTTATATTCATTGATGGAAATACCAACGAAATGAAGCAGGTAATGTTTTTTGGAGTGCATTTTCAGTTAGTAAATCCATCGTTAAAATTATTACCGGTAAACCACAAATCACCAATGAGAGTTTTTTGATGGATTATTTTTGTTTGTGGGCCTGCAAGGAAAATTCGTACTGACAGACTATGAGTATAAATATTGATAGAAAATTCTGTTGGTGACATGACTAAAAGATTGATGTCTTCTCCCAAATGTAGGAGTGTCAAAGTAATAAATAACCCGGCAAGACCGAGGTCGAACCACAGGGAGGTTAACTGTATAAACTACAAATAAAGAAATAGATAATAACATCAAAGGAGTTAGAGAGAGCTTTGAGATGTGATATTGATATAAGGATTAAACAATGATAAAATAATTGTCAAGTTTAGAGGATCTACTAATGGTATTTCGAACAAGTATAGTATAATCTCTTTTTATTACTCAACTGGAAACCACATATAAAGGAGGTTCCAATCGAATTATAAATTGTTAACATGATTACATTAGTTATCTTATTTGAATAATGCTAATACTTATAAATGTTGTCAGGTATTCATGATTATAACTTATGTTAACAACAAATCAAGTTCATTTCATAGCACATGTGTCGGTTATACCATACGGTTAGGCTATAAAAGTGCCAAGTATTTGTTGTACCAAGGGTTATACAACATAAATCTAGATTAACCATTTAACAAACAAAGTATTAAAAGTGAACAAGATAACAAATACAAAACATGTTAGTATCAAACATTAAAGTCCATGTTGAGTTTATACTATATTTATTCTTACACCATTAATGTAACATTTTTACCTTGACATAATAAACTTAGCTAAACATAATGAAAGAGAGAAACATAAATAATCAAGATAAGAACATAAATAAGATATAAGTTAACTAAGTAAAGGAAAGGAAATGAAAAGCATAAACAAGAGATTAATATAAATAAAACTTAAGCATTACAAAAATATAAAGAGAGAGCAAAAACATGATCCTGATCTAAAAACCAAGATGCCTAAATGCATGGAAAATGCCTCATTTTATAGGCAAAAATTTAGAACTATTGATTTGATGACTAAATGTTGAGTGGGTGGTTATATCTTGACTTGGTGATAATCCTTATCTTCTTTTCTGAACAAAATATCATTGCTAACGTTAGAATTTGAACAAATTATCCATATGAAAGTTCTAGGAAATTGTCTCATCTTTCCAACAAAAAAAGAATCGGTGCATTTGGACTTCTAGAACTCAAGATATTGGCTGAACACTGAATAATGTCTGGGAAGTAGGACAGATTCCGACTTCTTTGTTGTTGCTAAGATTTGGACTTCCAAACAGCATAATTGAGTCTTGGACTCCCCATGAATGTTTTAGGCCTATGTCTTAGCTTTGTAGCCATATAAACCAAATAGAAATCCAAGATCTATAACTCTAGATATGACCCAATGACTGAACAATGTTCCGGTTTAGACTGAACCAATATCTCTTTTCTAAGCTTAACCCGATCTCTTTGTCTTCTCAATTTTAGTAGTTGAACTCATCAATCAATCCTTTGATTTATATGATAGGCCTGTATTTAAAATGAGTATTTACCATAAATTAAAGCTATCTTATATTATCAGACTTGTTATTATAACACATGTTTAAGTTAGAGAATTTAATGATACTTTAAGTGCAATATTATGATATAAAGCCTTAGTGAGAATGCACTTTTAAGTACTAATCACACCCCCCAACCAGCTTATTACTAGTCCCTAGTAATTAATGCGTTAAAATAGAAAAACAATTTGCAAGTTCCACAAAGCAAGGCATTCATCATTCAACTTCCATTAATCTATCCAGATAAACAAACTTTCATTAAATTTATATATCTGCTCAATACCTCTTTACCAAGATATTAATAAACCTTTCTTTTGTGCTCAATATATCAACACATAGTTATGAGGCTTTACTTGGACGAAAATAAAATTTTGTTCTAATGTTCAAGGTTAACTTTCTTGGGTTGTGATTATTATCTTTTATTCTATTTTTTTTAATATATATACATATAACTAAAAACACAATGCATCTTTAACTCATGTAACGAGCTTTAGACTAATGACTCCTAGACCAATTGGTCTTAGGGCATTAGGTGTTGAGACACCCCTACGAGCTTAAGAACTCGGGTTGTAGATACTGATACATAGATAGTGCAATGTTTGGTTCCCTTAAGCTTTTCTCCTTAACCCATATAACAAGCTTTGGGCTAATAGCTCCCAAGTCAGTTGACCTTGGGGTATTAGGTGTTAAAACACCCCTTTGGGCTTAATTGCTTGGGTTAGGGAGGCCACGAAACCAAACTTATCTACGTTTTTATTATCATCATTTTTTTTTGCAAATTATATACAATCCCTTTGTCTTAGTTGTTACCTTTGACAAAAGAACATAAATAATGTAATAACCCAATGTGCAACCCACAATTATATGTTAAAGTGTGTGTGTGAAAATAAAGGTTTAAGAATTCTTGTTAAATGAGTATAAGAGCATAATCAATTGATAACAATGCGAGAGTTTGCAAACCTGAATATTTCAAGAAGTATTCTCATAGACCTTGATAAGAATGTTTACTAAGATGTGTCTCAAGAGTCACTTTAACAAAAGAACTCATTTACTCTACCATCCTAGTAACAATAGTTTTGCAAATGGTTTTATTAAAAACAAAAGCAGTTAGTTGGTTAGTTTTTTTTTGTCAACTACTACCCTCTCCCCCCAACCAAAACAAGACATGGTCCTCAATGTCCTAAGGTAGAAAGATAGAGTATAGAAGACATCACCTGAAACAACGAACACTGACAAACCTGAAACACACTTAAACAAATATAAGAAATAACAAAACAAAATAAAATGCTATTAATAAAACCAAAAGACACAAGGTTTCACAAACGAAGGCTCAAATCCAATCTAAGCTTTTTACAGCTTTCTATAGTTGACCAATTTATGCGACTCATGGAGGGATCAAGTACAGGGATAAAAAAGTGTAGTTGGTCAATTAATTGTTCAGCAGTAGCAGTTGAGATTATGATTTGTCGTGCCGAAGATGTTAGAAATTCCTGTTCCACAGCATGATCAAGAAAAGACAACAAATTATCATAAAAACCATTAAAATTTAACAAACCTATAGGTTTATGGTGAATGTGCAGTTGGGTCCAAGAGGAAATATGAAAGATCTCTTCCAATGTGCCAAGACCACCTGGTAAAGCAATGAAGGCGTCAGCATGGTTAAACATTGTATTCAATTGTTCAGACATTGTGGAGACCTGTAGTTCTTCTCCAATTGTTTTTCTAATGATGTCCCATTTTGCTAAAGCTTTGGGGACAACCCCCAAAACTGGACTGCTTCCTAAAAATACAGCTATTGACACCCCCCCATTAACCCACGGCTGCCTCCCCCATATACTAAATGAATCTTTCTCGCCGCTAGTACCTAATCAAGATGATTTGCTGATTCTAAAAACTCTTTTTCTTTCCCAGGACTGGATCCACCGAAAACACAAATATTTGTTATGTGATGACTTGAGGAACCTGCCATTTCTATACATTTCTATATCTATTAAATGTATGGGTTGAGTAGAAATGAAGGGAAGGAAGAGAAGATTTTATAGATGAGAAATTGAAAATGCAATCATACCACTTATATGTAGGCCAACTGGAGTCTCACTCACTCTCTATCTCTTTATTTATTTTGAAAAAGTATGTGTATGTACAGGTAGTTATGATTGTGGCTCACATCTTCCCTTGGTTTTACATCCAAGAACGGCTTAAACGCCCTCTATGGGTCGGGGATAGGCTTCCCATCCAGTTTTCTTAAAAACTAGCAAACATGGTTTTTTTTAGTCAGATTCCCAAGACTATGTCGAGCACGTTCTTTATGAAAATTGGGTTATAAGTCATGAATTGCACAATGCACATCTCCACCAGGATACGTCTTAAAAGTCAATAGAAGAGTATCTAAAGATTCCTTATGTTTTGAAATAAATCCTGATTTTTGATAATTTTCACAAGCTTTGCAGAACATATGTGTGTCTTTGAACATGGTGGGCCAGTAAAATCCACTTTGTAAGATTTTTGCAGTTGTTTTTTTTACGAGAAATGACTCCCACATGACTCAGAATGACAACGTTTAATGACACCACTTACCTCATTGTCTGAAATGCATCTTTAAAATATTTGATCAGGATAATATTTAAATAAGGGTCATCCCAAGAAAAATTCTTCACTTCATTCAAAAACTTTCCTTTGTCTTCGGTACTCCAGTGAGCAGACAAAAATCCTAAAGCAAGAAAATTGATATTTTTAGCAAACTAAAGCATTGAACTAAGAGAAAGTAAAGATTCATCAGGAAAGTAATCATCGATTGGTGTGATATTGGATGTCGAATCTATTGTCAATCTTGACAAAAGATCCGTATCAACATTTTTTGTGCTTTTTTCATCCGTGATTTCTTCTTGAGAATAAATCATTTGTAAATCTTCAGATTCATCAAACTCAATTTTACTCAAAGTAGATTCAATTTGATCATAAACTAATTCTTCAATAAGATCTACTTCCTATAAATCATTATCCTCTCCAAGTTACTTGCAAATATTAAAAATATTCATCTCTAATGTCATGTTTCCAAATGATAGCTTCATCAGTCCATTTCTACAATTAATCAATGCATTAGAAGCTGCAAGAAACGGACGTCCTAAAATAACAGGAAATGAATTACATGCTTCAACAGGTTGTGTGTTCAAGACAATAAAATTCACAGGATAAATGAATTTATCGACTTGTACTAACACATCTTCAACTATTCCTCTAAACATTTTTACAGATATATCGGCAAGTAAAAGAGTTACAAAAGTTTATTTTAACTCACCTAGATGGAGACTCTGAAAAACTGAATATGAAAGTAAATTCACACTAGCTCCAAGATCAAGTAAAGCTTTTTCAATTTTATGTTCTCCAATAAAGCATGAAATTATAGGACAACTAGGGTTTTTATATTTCAAAGCATTATTGTTCTAAAGAATAACACTTGTTCGGCTAAAAATGCTTTCTTTTTCACATTCAGTTTTCTCTTCACAGTGCACAGATCTTTCAAAAATTTAGCATAAGAAGGTACTTGATTAATAGCATCCAACAAAGGTCTATTGATCCTTACCTGTTTGAAAGTTTCAAAGATTTCAGAATTGTGATTGACTTTCCTTTTTTGGTCATGACATGAGAAAATGAAGGTGCTGGCGGGGAATCAGTCTTTTCTTTGCAATGTTCAAATTCAACCCCTTCCTTACCCTCAGAGATTAACTCATCATCTTTCTCACAAGGTTCAAGAGTGGGTTTTTCAATAACCTTACCACTGCAAAGACTGATGACTGATTTGACTTGATCCATATGTTGGCTTCCAGAATTACTTGCATTTGCATTGTATTGCCCCTTGGGATTTTGATGTGGTTGAGATGAAAACTTACCTTTCTCTTGAAAACTGAGAGCAGATGTGAACTTTGCAAGAGTACCTTTAAAATCTGTCATGCTTTGAGCAAGTTGAGTGTTGATTGTCTCTTGCTTTTCAATGAATGCATGCAATGTTTCCTCAAGATTTCTTCTAGGAGGTGGAGCATAAGGAGGTGCATATCCATTAGAATTTTGGAAATTATGGTATGCTTGAAACTATGGCTGTGAAGTTTGTGCATCACTCTTCCAACTAAAATTTGGGTGATTTCTCCAACTAGGGTTGTATGTTTGCGAGTATGGGTTATGATTGGGCCTTTTGAAACTATTTGAAACATAGGCTTGTTCATAGAGGCATTCCCTAAAAAAGGCAGAGTTAGACAGTCATTGGTTGAGTGTTCAATAGTTTCACAGATTTGACACACAATGTCTTGAACAGATTTTAGTTGACCGCTCTTTTTTAATTCTAGTGCCTCGACATTTCTAGCTAAAGATGCAAATTTAGCTTGGAGGTCATGATCTTCCCTAAGGTTATACATACCTCCACTAGATGTATGAGGTTGAGTTTTACTCGGTGCCTCATAAGTACCTTTAGTGTCCCAATTTTGAGCATTTTCAGCTAACGAGTCTAGGCACTCCATTACTTCATCAAGGTCTTTATCTTTAAAAGTTTCATTGCACATCAATTCAACTATTTGCCTATCTCTAGGTGTTAACCCTTCATAAAAATGTGAAACCAATCTCCATGTTTCAAAACCATGATGAGGGCAAGTATTAAGCAACTCTCGATACCTATCCCAACATTGGTAAAATGTTTCTCCTGGTTTTTGAGTGAAAGTGATGATTTGTCTTTTGAAAGAGTTTGTTCCGTGAGATGGAAAAAAACTTCTTTAAAAATTGTTGTTGCATTTCATCCCAAGCACGAATGGATCATGGTCTCAAATTTTGTAGCCATGTTTTAGCTTTCTCTTTTAATGAAAAAGGAAAAAGCTTTAATCTGATGGTGTTCATGATACAATTTAAGTCATTATAGGTATTACAAACCTCCTCAAATTCTCTCAAATGCAAGTATGGATTTTCTAGATCTATGCCATGAAAAGAAGGTAAAAGTTGAATAATGCCTAGCTTAAAATTAAAATGAGATGCATTAGGAGGACAAACTATGCATGAAGGTGCACTTGTTCTTGTGGGATTTATGTGGTCTCTAAGTGTTCTCACACGATTATTCTCATTATGAAGCGATTGATTATCTTCTTCGGCCATATTTTTTGAAAATGATGAGGATACCCTACAAAGTCTACCACTTAATGTTCATGACCAAACTCTCATGCACGTGTAGGAAGAGAATAAAAGGAAGGGCAAAACAAAACAAAAAAAAACATAACAAAAGAAAAAAAGTTAGATACAAGAAAAGTGAAAAGAGAAAATAAAATAAATATTATAATTTATACAAGAATTTACCTCCTCGGCAACGGCGCCGAAAACTTGACACGACCAAAGAGTTGATATCTTCTCCCAAGTGTAAGAGTGTCGAAGTAATAAATAAACTGGCAAAACCAGGGTCAAACCAAAGAAAGGTTAACTGTATAAACTACAAATAAAGAAATAGATAATAACAGAAAATGGGCTGAACACTGAACAGTGTTTGGGCTGCAGGACAAATTTTGACTTCTCCGTTGTTGCTAAGATTTGGACTTCCAAACAGCAGAATTGAGTCTTGGACTCCTTATGAATGTTTTAGGCCTATTTCTTAGCTTTCTATCCATATAAACCAAATTGAAATCCAAGATTTATAGCTCCAGATATGACCCAATGACTAAACAGTGTTCCAATTTGGACTGAACCAACATCTCTTTTCTAAGCTTAACCTGATCTCTTTGTCTTCTCAATTTCAGTAGTTAAACTCATCAATCAATCATTTGATTTATGTGATAGACCTGTATTTAAAATGAGCATTTACCATAAATTAAAGCTATCTTATATTATCAGACTTGTTATTATAAAACATGCTTAAGTTAGGGAATTTAATGATACTTTAAGTGCAATATGATGATATAAAGCCTTAGTGATAATGCACTTTTAAGTACTAATCAGTTGGTAAATCTAAACATTATAATAGTGACCCTAAACCGCTAAAGGTATCCTAGTCACTCTGCTCCACTTGATACGCTCCGCTCCACTCCACTCTAGCATTTGCCTATGAGCTATAAATTACAACAATTTTCACCTTGGCGAATATCCATCCTTTAGGAGAAAAGTAGGAAAAACACCACCTGGGATAATAGGTTGGGATGTCTCTCATCTAGCATCTGGAGACATTAATCAAGTTCAAATAATGCTTGAACTTATATGTGGTAACAAGCCTATCAACATGTTTGTTGCATTATAAGAAGTGTGAGCTTTCTCAAGCAACAATTCATCAGAAGAAACCGATTCTCTAATCCTGTGAAACCTTACATCTATGTGTTTGGTTCTTGTATGATACACTTGGTTCTTTGCCAAGAAATGACATTTTAACTATCACAATAAATTTGAACTCTGCCTTGCTGAATACCTATCTTTTTTTACCAAACTTGTAAGACACAAGGCTTTTTTTGGCAACCTTAGCTATTGCCATATATTCTGACTCAGTAGTAGATGGTGCAACTAGAGACTGAACCATAGACTTCCAACAAACATCCTCCCTACTAGAGTAAATACATATCTTGTGATAGACCTTTAATCATCCAAGTTCCCTGCATAGTCTTCATCTATATATCTCACAACTAAATGATTACCGTATTATCTGCTAAACATGATACCTTAGTCTGTAGTACCCCTGAAGTATCTAAGGACTCACTTGACTGTATCTTAATGTTGTTGTCTTAAATTTGATAGAAACTTGCTTACCACACTAACTACGTGTGCCAAATCTTGTTTTGTACAAACCATAGCATAAATTAAACACCCCCACTGCATTAGCATAAGGGACCTTTGACATGTCTTTCACTTCATCATCTTTCTTTGGACACTATATAATAGATGATTTGAAATGATTCACTAAAGGTGTACTCACTAGTTTTGCATTATTCATGATGAAACTTTCGAACACTTTCTCAACATCGATATGTTGAGATAACTATAATCTCCTGGTAGTTCTATCTTTGCAAATCTCCATCATAAGAATCTTTTTATCAATACCCAAATCTTTTATGTCAAATTCTCTACTCAACAAAGACTTCAATTTGATGACCTCACTTATACTTTTTACAGGAATGAATATATCATCCGCATAAAGTAACAAAAATAAAATAAAAGAATCATCATCAAGGCTCTTACATAAACACAATAGTTATACTCACATCTTTTGTATCCAATCTTGATCATGTAGGAGTCAAATCATTTATACTACTGCCTTGGAGACTGATTCGGTCTATAAAGTGATTTCCTCAATTTACAAAACAAGTGTTCCTATCCAGGTTGACTAAACCTTTCTGATTATACCATGTAAATTTACTCCTCCAAATCACCATGGAGAAAAGAGATCTTGACATCCATTTGCTTTAACTGCATATTAAGATGTGCTACCAAACTTAACTCTACTCTAATGGAGGTATGTCTGACTATAGGGGGAATATCTAATCATAGTAAACCCCTTTCTTTTGTGAGTAACCATTTGCTGTTAGACGAACCTTGAACTTCTCACCCTCTTTTTCTAATATTGTTTTTTTTTTCTTAAACACCCATTTGCATCCTATCACTCTCTTCTCCTTTAAAAATTCATCCAACTTTCATATCTGGTTCTTATGCAGAGACTCCATTTCTTCTTGCATAACACCCATCTATACTAAATAGGTGTCTAATAGTACGTCTAGGCCTACCTAAAGCTATACTGTGATGTTGTTGATCTTTAGAGCTAGAACTCCCTGAATTCTTAATGGTTTCTTCCTTAATATGAGTATCTAGCTCCACCCTCACCTTATGGTCATTGTTACTGTAATTTTCTGGCACTTGTTTATTTTCTTCCTAAGTGTGCTGCAATATGGTTTTCTCATAAAAATTCACATCTCTACTAATCACCACCTTATTTGCCTTCGGATCTTAGAGCTTAAAACCTTTCACCCCTTTCTGATACCATAAAAAGATACATTGTATGTATTTCGCATCCAATCTTGACCTCTTATCACTAGAAACATGCACATAGGTTAAACATCCAAACACTCTCAAACCAGAGTAGTCTACTAGACTGCCTATCTATACCTCTTATGTTACTTTCCTAATGTTACTTTCCTATCTAGTGTTGTCCTAGGTGATCTATTAATCAAGAAACATTCCATATTCACTGCTTCTTCCTAGAAGTTTTTAGCAAACCCTATATTCAAGAAACATGCCATATTCATTTTGTTCCGCTTCGCTCGACACACTTTTATCCCTTTGCTCAACTCCAACATTTTTTTATGAGTCACAAACTACAACACAAATAAATTTAAAGGGCACAACAAATCATGATTGTCTTAAATTATTTGTTATCTTATATTTTATTATTCATGGCACAATTTGTTGTGTAAGTTTCTTTTTTAGCATTCTCAAATCTTATATTGACTTCACTTAATTTAATCATTCAAATTTATTTTCTTTCAATTTAGTTTCCAAAAGTTCTTTTGTTATTGTCCTAAAATATATTACTCTTTAGATTACATATTATATCGTGTCTAAGATGTTGGATATTATTTTCAGATGAAATGTTAGATTAATTTTACATAGAGGATTTTTAGTAATTCAAAAAAAAATAATTAAAGGAACAATATTGATCAAATTGATATTGAAAAATTTGGTAGCCTTTTCCCTATGCATATATAAGCCTGTAAATCTACATTTTAGTCCTTCAATTTTTGTATTTTTAACATTTAGTCCCTTTTATTCTTAGATTTTTTATTGAGTTCCTAAAGATGATTTTTTTTAGTTTCAGTCCCTAGATTTTGAAAGAGGATAGAAAAGTTACCAAAAAAGTTTTGAAAAGAGAGTTGTTGGGTGGCCGGATTCTAGTCACCAACTTTGATTTTGATGGTTATGGATTTGTCTTTAAGAGAAAAACTCAATGGAGATTGTTTCCACCTTAAATGATGCAGGAAAAAATATATTGCAACTTATAATTTTTTTATTTGATTTGATTTTGAATTTTTAGATCAATTACAATGTGTTTGGTTGTTAAAACAGGGTTATATGGTTCATGAATTCTTTTAAAATATTTTTTAGGTGAAAAAATAGTTGGAACATGGGTTTTTTCGCGGTCTAAAAACTTGGACCCTAATTTTTTAGTCATTGAAGCCACCTTTGATGACAAGAAAAGATGGTAAATGAATGATACATCGTTTGCCTAGGCAGGTGATGCATCATACATCTAATTAAAAAAATTTAGGTGGATGACATGGTCCTAGGTTTCCAAGCTTAAATGCTTGAGTTTTCATGTCGACTAGGGGCGCTGGCTCATTCTTCAAGCACATGCACTCGTGGCTCTTCAAGCTCGTTCTCTTTTCATATTTTATAATTAGATTTGTTTTAAATAAATTTATTTAAATGTTTTTTTTAAAATTATCCAATTATACCATTATTTTTAAATAATATTAATGTCTTTTATGGTAATATTATTTCTTTTCAAATAATTATATATGAGCCTACTATGTATAATTTTTCAAATGCAGACAAAATAACTAATCTTTTTTATTATAAATTGTTTACATAATTTTTTTCAAGTTTATTATTGTTATATTTTTTTAATATATTTACAATACAATGATCAATTAATTATTTTTATCTTATTAAAATTTTCTTTTAAGATTATGATAAGGTTTTTATAAAACAATATTACTTCCGAAAAGAAAATTTATCCAAAAAATAAAATAAAATGAATTCATTAATAAGGGAAAAATGTTTTGATTATAGAGATATATTTTCTATTATAACACTCTCAATCTCTAGGAAAACACACAACAAGTAATTGAAAATTTCAGAATTGTTTTTTTATACAGGATCCACCAAAATTTTGGTGGAGTGTTCTTTATACCAGGATGTCCTAAGTTATCAACAAAATCATATTGTACTTTGAATTTCATTTCACAACCCAATCCAATCATCCTGAATCTCAACTCAACTCATCCTCATCAATATAACACACCTTATTCAATAACAACATACAATTATACTTTCACAAAATAACAATACATAATTCAATTGTTAAATAATATCATCACATAAACTATATCTTGCATAATAACATCATATAATGTAATTCAAGTGAAGGATTCAATTTCAACTATAAACATGCATGGTTAAATAGGTACTTAAAATTACATACATTACATTAAAGTCATATATCCAAATTTACAGGTTAATATTACATTTTAAATTTTAGGAGATAAGTCTCTTAATTTACAAAATAATTACATGTCCAAAAGCAAAAGGTGACTAAACTAATATCACTTTTGACGTGACCCCGATGGACTTAAAAACAGAAATTAACATGTACATATAAATAAAAAGGTAGTAACAAACAATAACAATGATATGTAATAATTTCCATGGTATTTCTTTGATACATAAAATCAGGCATAGATCTCTTTTACAACATACATTTTTCATCTATTACCAATATCCATCTAATATCCTAATCAATTTTCCGAGAATGATTTCATCTTGGAAATCTCAACTCAACGGTTTTGAAAACCATTTCCTTATGAATCAATTATCACTTGATACCAAGATATTCATCTCGAAATAACTAATCAATACTTTCTCTCCCATTCTCCAGAAGGTACTAGGCGACACTAATGAATATCATTAGTCTCCTAATACCTAGTTAGACTAATCAATTTCATTCAAGTGTTGATATCAATACAACCGATTAATATCATTAATTATTCCTACCTCGGAATAGTTAATCAATTCTTATCCACATCTGGTTTACCATTAAAGTTGCCAATGTCAAAAACCTTTAACATCATTAGCCTCCTTACTCGGAGTAGCTAATCACACTATAAATGGTTGCCGATACCAATACGATTCATTGATATCATTAACTATTTTCGATCTGGAATAGTTAATTAACTTATCTTTTCCCCTTCATCGGGAGTGACCATGCCAATGTTAATAATCTTTACTAACATCATTAGTCACCCAATTACCCGGGATCAACTAATCAATTTAAGGAATGTTGACACTAATAAAACCCCATTGATACCATTAGCTATCCAAACCCAGATAACTAATCAATGTCATCTGAAATGTCGGTACCAATGGAACACCATTGATACCATTAGCTATCCAAACCCGGATAGCTAATCAATGACATCGCAACCTACCATTCATACCGATCCCTTTTTATTTTTCTTATTAACATCATATATATGGGCTACTAAGTTCAAAGCACTAACATGCCAAACAATTTAAAATAACAAAAAAACTAAAAGCATAAATGTTGGACACCTACCTCCTATAAAAGCTTGAATGGTAGTCCTGAGCTGCTGTCTAGGTCTTGTGGCTTCCCCTGCATCAATAAATACACCACGTCATTACTTATAAGCATTTATTTCTTATAAATCTAAAATCTATACAAATTTCTCTTTAATCATCTCATTCATTATTACCCTTTTTTTCTTAAATTTACATCTCATGTTCCTATTATATCCTTTTCCTTAGGTTCTTAACTAAGAATGCAGACCAACATCACAATCAGGGTAATCCCTCATTCAAACACTATTTTGTGTTTTATCCATAACTAACATTATAGGGTTCGGTTTAAGGCATGACTTAATCCCTTGAAAAGCTAAGACATAGGGCTATAAGTCCACTGAAGGGAGAAGATCCCCATTCTTCTTTTAAAGCCCTCAAAATTACCCGTTATCGAGAAGATAACCAACTATCTAGTATGGTCTGTCTTGATCCCTTCTAAGTTATTAGCTTATAGCTAAAGTTCTAAAACTCTAAATTAATCAAGGTCAACTTTCTTAGATATCTGACATCCAAGGCTACCATTTGTATGAGAGACCTAATCCAAATTCCCCTATTTTCATGCTTGAATTCCCTTTAGAAGATCAAGAGATGAAACTGTCCAGTTTCGTCAACAAATTCCATAACATACACACACTACCATGTTAACTTATCCTCTTTCAAAATCAATTCATTTCCATGTTATACACTATAATATTGCCGAAGACACATTCTAAGAACTAGTTTACCTAATTTATCATCATTTTACAACTTATCACAATTGTAGACTGTTCTCCCAAATTTATTAACTTATCAATGAACACTCTTTTCAATCTTCTCTAACACCTTTATTATTATTCCTTCATGCACTCTCATCATTTTAATTCATATAAACACATATCATTAAGTTAAGGATTCAAATAAAACACCCTTCCTCTTGTTACATCAATGGCTGGCCACACACCTAGAAAGGGACTACTAATTTCCTTTCAAAATTACTTGATATTTCAACTCATTTCAATCATATTACATGTCACATACATTAATTTAATTCAATTTCTTATTTCCCCTAAAATTTAACAGGAACCCTAACCTCAATTTAATGAAAAATCAACGGCAACTTAACAAATATTGTAAGAACTTATTAAATGGATGTTGTGACATGTTATTACGGAGTAATCTAGGTTCCAATTGCTAAGAAATCAAGGATTTCCACCTCTTTTTTCTTGTTTGTTGTTGCCGCCCCTTCCCTTTAACTCTTTCCCAAAAATTTTCTTTCAAGAACACTCTAAATCTAAGTGATTTTGGTGCCTAAATCCTTTAGTATCACTCGTTTCTTTTCCTTGTTTTTCTCTAGGTTTCTCAAGGATTTTTCAAGTAAAGATGGAGTTTTCTCCTCTCAATCCCCCTATGCTCGGCTACCCCCAAGCCTTTTATAGGCAAACATTATCAAATTCCCACTATGTTCCTTCAAATAGTAACTTTTATAATTATTAGGTATTATTTCCCTCGTCCCAGTATATTTTAAATACTGATTTTCAACAGATGATATCAAAATTCATTAATTTATACCCTAGTACTTTTCTTTCCTTATAAATCACTTCCATTAAAATTTAATTCACATTTTAGACCTTTTTTATTTTTCGAGCATTTTCACACTTCTATATTTAAAAATTTGTTTGGTAACCATTTTTTTTTTAATTTCAAAGGTCCATATCCATTCCCTTACTGCAAGTATCAAATCCTCAATTTTGTATTTTATTTGCTTAATTTTTTTATACACTTTCTTTAGAAATTTTATGGAACTCTTGAGTTGTACCAAGTTTACATTTCTTAATCAAATATTTACAAGAAATGATTTTTGATAAATTTTTGTATTCTTACCTTTTACATATATACATATATTTGTGTCCCATTTATCAAAATTCACACATCATTCATTTTATTTCTTTTACTCAATTTAAAACATTTCTCTAATTTTATACCGAATTTATACATGAGGTTTACATCTATACTGATTTTAAATTATTTTTTTCTGGTTATTGATTTCAGTAGGTTACATTATTTTTTTTTCTTTTTAAAATTTCTTTTAAGATTATAATAAATTTTTGTTTAAAAAATAATACTTATGAAAAAATAATTATCCAAAAAATAAAATAAAATGAATTCATTAATAAGGAAAAGAGGATTTGATTAAAGAGATATATTTTCTATACTTATTTTAAAATTGTTTTCTTGTTATTGATTTTAGTATCTTACAATTTCCATGCAATAAACAGTGTAGCTAAGAAGATAGATTTTTTGTTAAAAAATATACATTTAACTAAAAGAGAATTTATACTAATAATTATTTTTGTCTAAAGAATTTAAATTATTATTTTTCTTATGAAAAACCATTTTTATTGTCATATAACTAAATAAAAAAAAATTAGAAGAGCATCACCCGTTACAATTTCAATTATCATCATGTGCATCTATCTTTCAATTATTGCTTTAGTCTGTAGTTAGCAATAACAACGTTTGAATGTACTTTTCAATTTCTCAATTAATATCTTTTATTATGTATGAAATTGTGTTTACAAGTGTGACAACAACAGTAAAGATAAGCAAGATTATTTGTCAGGGTTAGTAGAAAAATATATTTAGGACTATTAATTGATATATATTCACCTAAGAATGATGGATTCTCACTAGCTTATTTTATAGGCGTCAGGTCCTTGACTTCATAGTTAACCAAGGCAAAACCCAACTCAAATTTCATGAGACATGAGAGTTATCCATTGCCATTAGACACAAATAAGAAATAAAGAATTGCAATGGAAAAGGAATAAATTATATATACAAGGGACAAAAATAGATCATTTACAGTAGCAGTAGAGCACAGCCATTGTTAATACAGTGGTGTATGTTCGGAGTGATGGACCTTTGAAATTCTTTCCTAAAATATGGCAGGTAAAGTTTTTAGATGATAATGATGATTACAATAATTCTGTGATTTCAAGATGGGAGATATTGCTTAAGGATGTTACGAGGATGATGATTATTAAAACATGAATAAGTTACTTGGTAGGTGGTGTAGAAGATTAAGGTTACTAGTGGAGATAAATACACACAAACAAGCACTAAATTCAGAATTCTTTGAAACGATACACAACATCGCAACTCTCTCATAATGTTTTTTTTTACTCTATTTTCTTTATCACTCCATACATTCACTGAAACTAGATGCCTATTTTTTTTTTATAAAAAAAAAAACACTAAAAAACATCATTGACTACATCACTCATTTTATTATCTTTTTATTTTTCAACTATTATTGAACCCATAGTTATTAAACCCGGACTGGCCTAGCGGGTCGATCCGGTGACTGGACCGGTCTGGGTTTGTCAAAAGACCAGCCGGTACAACGACCCGGCCAAACCCGGTCAACCTGGCGGGTTGACCTGTGACCCGAGCGAGATCCGATGTTTTTTTTTCAAATTTGGTTTTTCTCCTTTACCCCTATAATTTTTTTAATTGGTTATTAACACTTTTTAAAGTTCACTATATAAATATTAGAAAAGTTTTTTATTTTTTCAATGTGGGATTTGAAACCCTTTAGTATATATACTCTATGTTTCCAAGAAAAAAATTATTTTTTCAATATGGGATTTAAAACCCTTCGTATATGTACTCTATGTTCACAAGAAAAAAGTTATGTTTTTTCAATGTGGGATTTGAAACCCTTTAATATATATACTCTATGTTCCCAAGAAAAAAAGTTATTTTTTCAATGTGGGATTTGAAGTCATTTCGTATATATACTCAATGTTCACAAGAAAAAAGTTATGTTTTTTCAATGTGGGATAAATTTTTTTTTAAATATTCTTTTAAATTTCATTATTTATAACATGTATAACTTATATTCACATGATTTTTTTCTTAATTTTTCATATGAAATATTAAAATTTTAAATATTTTTTTTTAATTTTTTGGGTCGACCCAAGTTGACCCATAAAACTCGGGACTTGACCCCTTGGTTGGGTCAACCCCCGTGCAAGGTTTGATAACTATGATCGAACCTCCTTTATTACTGGCTATTGCATTCTTTAAAATTAGTGGTTGCCTTCTTCTTTGACAATGACAACCATCCACTTCTAGAAAGTATAGGCTCGTTTTATGTTATTAGTCAAGTTTACTCATCAACATCCCTCCTTAAACTTGAATTTTTAGGATTAATCATTATAAGCATTGTCTTTAATCTTGCAAAAATATCATGTCTGAGAGGCTTCGTGAAAATATCTATAATTTGATCATAAGTCTTATAAGAGATTAACTTCACTTCTCTATTTTTGACATGCACTATGATGAAATATTATTGTGTATCTATATGTTTGTTTCTCTTATAAAAAATTGGATTCTTTGCTAGGAAAATAGATAATTAATTATCAATGTAGAGCTTCATGAGATTTTCTTATGGAAATCATAAGTACTTAATATTTCTAATCTAGTTATCATGATAAACAACTAAGTTAGCAATTATATACTCAACTTCATATGATGACAACATTATGTTAGGTTAGTTTTTTATGATCATGTAAATGATGTATCTACCAAGAATATGAATCCATTTGTGCCTTTTCTTTCATCAAAATCTCTTCCTCATTTGTTATGTAAATAACCAATAAGTCTACCACCTTTAGATGATGATTAGAACATACCATCATTAACAATACCTTTGATATAACAAAATATCCTTTTTTGATGCACTCAAATAAGACTAGTTTAGGGTCTCCATGTTTTTGTTAGCTAGCCAAACTCCATATAATATATCTAGTCTAGTACAAGTCAAATGCCTCAAGCTAGCTTCCAACTAAACTTTTGAAGTCAATGGGATCTACATCTCTTTTCATATTCTTTCTCAACTCTAATCCCATTATAACATGTCCGGGGTTTGGCACGCTGCCAAGCCCCCGCATGGCTAGGTTTGGCACACTGCCAAACCCCTACTCAGGCCATGCTTATTCTCTTGGGCGTTCCCAAAGGGGAAGAGTCATAAGGGTTTTTTAGACACGTTAAAAATAGGTATATTAGGAGCTCCTTAAGTCTTTGTGATATTGATACGCAAAGACTTGTAAAAATACTCAATTAATATAACGAGTTCATTGAATTTTCATCGCGTGAGAAAAGGGTGAAAACCTCGGGTGATATACCAAAGAGCCCGTATTGAGGGGCATGAAGGAAGTCATACTTCAAAAATTTCCCTGAAGGGTAAGAGAAAAATATGAGGAGGGAGCCTGTACTTAGAAATATTTCTAAGTGGCTGGGGGGAACCCATCAGAGGAAGTCAACTCACTTTGGAGGAACTCGTATCTCTAAACTCATCAAGCGTGAAGCCCATACTTAGAGAATTTCTATGCGGATAGTGGGAACCCAAAAAGAATGAACCTATGCTTAGAAATTTTTAAGTGATTATAGGTTCTTCAGAGGTTCTTCGGAGAGTAGGAGCTTGCAAAATGAGAGCCCTCCACTAAGAGTGGTGATTACATGATGTTGTTATTTATACTAGAAAGACCAAATCCATCCCTTAGAGAGTGGTGTATATAGCACTGGGAAGACCAAGTTCATCCCATAAATAATGGTGCATATAGCAATAGGGAGACCATTTCCATCCTATAGAGGGGGGGTGCATATAGCATTAGGAAGACCAAGTTCATCCCTTGGAGAGCAGTGCATATAGGACTGGGGAGACCAAGTCCATATCTTGAAGATTGATGCATAAAGTACTAGAGAGACTAAGTCCATCCCATAAAGAAAGGTACATATAGGACCAGGGAGACTACATCTATTTCTTAGAGATTGGTGTATATAGCACTAGGGAGACCAAATCAGTCCCATAGAGAGTGGTGCATATAGCATTAGGGAGACCAAGTCCATCTTTTCCAATGTGTATTATTGAAAGGCTCTTAGGCATCACATGAAGAAAATGAAAATAGTCATTTTGAATAAGTATTTATATATAAAAAAACTTACATTATTATTCTCATTGGCTATGGTAAATTTTTATTTAAGTAGAGTGTCCGACGTGAGGGAGACTCTTCCCTTTCCCTTGAATAGTTGTAAGAAATACTTCACATATTTTATGGTTTGAACCGACATTCCACTTGTACTTGTTGAAAGCTTTTCAAGATCTCAAGGCTCCAACTATATTTATCAAGTTGACAAAGCATAGCCTAAATTTTCTTATCTTACCTTGAGTGGCTAGCACTACCTTGGTGAGGAGTTGGACTTGATTGAATAGTTGTTAAAGCTCTATTTAAGCAGGAGTGTATGCAGCAACGAGAAGACTTGTCCCACATCTTAACCCAGGTGGGAAATGGTTGTGAGCCATAAAATGGTTTAAAAATGTCAAAAGCATGCTTTAGGGAGAAACCGATGGCTTTTTTATTAGTTTTCCACATAAGGCGCCACTAATGAAGTCCCAAAAATCCAACTAGCCTATGAATAGGGCTTCTAGGTTGGATAATTAGTTAATCAATTGGTCCTAACAATCTCATACATTCTATATGCACCACCTGGGTTGATGCCCGAGGGTCCAGGAGATCCTAGGGGTGAAAGGCGCGCGCACGACCGTGTCCGAGGGTCTCTCACCCACTGCTCGTCGTGGCGACCATTGTCGAGGACTTAATTTTAGGCCAACAACGAGTGGAAGCACGCAGGAGACCAGTATCTACCCCCGCCCTCGTGAGCCGAGGAGAGTGGGGGCGACGATGCGTGACACTTAAGCAGACGTGCCCTCAACCAAGAGGCATCGGGCGCAACTTGCGTTCAAAGACTCGATGGTTCACGGGATTCTATAATTCACACCAAGTATCACATTTCGCTACGTTCTTCATCGATGCAAAAATTGAGATATCCGTTGCCGAGAGTCGTTTAGATTATCACTAGAAAAAGGTGTGCCCCCAACGCCAAGGCTACGGGGGCGTGCTCCCAGTACTCAATTTCCTTAGCGCTTCTTGCGTTGGGGTTCGTTTGCGAGCCATGCAGAGCACAGATGCGTCCCTCCTTGGCTCGCGAGGACGCGAGGGACAAGTGCCCCCCGAGCCCAGCATGTCATGCAACAGGTTTGCGGGTCGTTCTGCTAGGCAGGTTTTGACAATAATCCTTCCGCGGGTTCACCTACGGAAACCTTGTTACGACTTCTCTTTCCTCTAAATGATAAGGTTTAGTAGACTTCTCGTGATGTTGCTGACGACGAACCGCCCACGTCACCTCGTTCCTTTGGGCGTGCCAAAGGAGGATGGTCATTCCTTGAGGCTTTTTCATGGGAGGATGGTCATTCCCTTAGGCATGCCAAAGAAGGATGATTGTTCCCTTGGGCGTGCTCAATAGAGGATAGTCGTTACGTAGGACTTGGTTAATTTTCAAGTTCAAGTGCTGATGCAACCATATTATTTGATAGTTTCACCCCCATTTAACTAGTATTTTGCCTATGTTTTATATATAAAATGCCTTGATATTCTTTGTTTTATGTTTTGAAGGCACTTTTGGATGAAAGATGCAA
>Ga0325402_1000926_pt1 | contig 22595 bp, 15 predicted proteins | sample PopdelMetagenome_22_FD_207212 | JGI IMG/M metagenome (GOLD analysis project Ga0325402, IMG submission 207212) | Populus deltoides microbial communities from Bellville, Georgia, United States - Xylem-PdKOR-R3 | ecosystem: Host-associated > Plants > Phyllosphere > Stem > Wood/Secondary xylem...
GAGGTCAACTGTCAGGCCGGGTATATTAAGTCCCTTGCAATTAAAAAATGAACTTGGATATTGTTTCATAGATACATTCGCGCGCGCATACTTAACTATATCTTTGTTTGTTAAGGATTTGACACATCAAGGAATTTGCTGCTAACCTCACTTTCTGGAAAAAAAAATATCGCTTTTGCTCATGAGAATGTGCGCATGAGAATGTGCGCATCAGAATAGTCCAAAACTTGTGGGCATTGATGCAATCATACAGAAGTTATCTTTAAGGTTGCTTTCTCACAACCTTTCCACAGATACTATCCTTACAGCATCAATTCTGCTCATCTTCATAAGAATCTCATTGCTCGATCGGCAGACATTATTGAAAGCAGCATGCCCACTATAAGCAGCTTTTGTTCACTCCGCCAACAATTATTCAAATAAACTGAATGGGGGAGCTATCCTTGCAGCAAAGCCGGTAAAAAAATGTAAACCAAATGATAATATAAAGCCACTATGTTACTAATCACAGAACAAGAACAAGAAAAAAGGAAAAGTAACAATCATAAACTTTATTCCACAAAGAGAACCGTGCATAAGATGTTGCCAAGTGCTCTGATTTAGGATCTAAATTGGAACAAAATATAATTGTAGATATCTTAGTGACTATTTAGGAGTGAGGTATATATTGTTTTTTAAAATATTTTTCATTTAAAAATACATCAAAATAATATTTTTTTTATTTTTAAAAATTTATTTTGATATCAGCATGTCAAAATAACATAAAAATATTAAAGATAAATTAATTTGAAGCTAAAACATTTTAAAAACTTTCCAACACACAATTACATCATAATGTCAAATGAGTTGTTAATCCCATTTTCAAGTATGCACCGGAAATGGATCATGCATGCTGCACCCAATGGTACTTAGATGCATGCATAAGGAAGTTTGGGAACAGAAGTTTCTCACCATTTATGGTGTTGGAGTAACTGCAATTGTTTACATCAATTGATATGATTAAGATAAATTGCATAAACTTATAATGAGTAGAGTAATGATAAACATATAAATACAATTAATTAAATTATATATGCATAGACATTGCATAGAATTGTATATGTTAAATTAAATGAACACAAAAAGTTGTTTGGTGTAAAGTAAAAATTCAGAACTAAAACAAAAAAAAAACATTGTAGAATTATCTTGGGTTTACTACAGACATTTATTTATTAATAAGTAAGCACCGAAAAACTTCTACTGTCCATGAATTTCAAATGAAATAATGAATTTTTTAAAAAAATATATTGTCAATTATTAAATTCTTTATTATAGAATGTATTTATATAGGAAATATTATAGATATGCTATATAGGAAATATTGTAGTCATACTCTTGTGTTATAACCTCCACAATTACTATTGTATATTGCCCTACACATATATATAAAGAATGTTGGCTATCCAAAAGGTTAAGTCTCTCAATTATTCTCAACTTGGTATTAGAGCATTCTGCCGTCAGAACTCTTCCCTTCCTCTCCCCCCTGCAGCCGGCCTCCTCTCTCCCTCTCCTAAAAGGACTCTGCTGCTGCTGCCAGCTTCTCCCCCTACCAAACTAGCGGTGCAACCTAGACAGCCAACCCCTTGAAAGTTGTTACCACTGGTTCTTTCTCCACCAGCAGCAGCCCCAACCTGCAGAGCAGAACCATGGTTCCTTCTCCCATGTTTATGTCGTACCTCTTCACATCATGGGGACAAGAACTCCTTCTATCATTGCATTGTCCAACACTCATTAAGTGGTCTCATTGAAGCTTACGACCACCAATTATCTTTATTAGCAAATGGAGATGAAGCCATATCTTCTTGGTCAAGGTGTTTTCCACTTTGTCCATGGCTCAGTGTCGTGTCCTCCCTCTCATGTTTCTGACTGTTCTGATGGCTTTTTTTTGGCAATCATCCCCTCTTTTCTATGTTGGAAGCAACAAGATCAGCTTATTTAAACGCATTACTTTCCTCTCCCTCCATGGATGTCCTGCATCTTGTGGTAGATTGTCAGAATTCTTCTTATGTTTGCCGCACTCTTGAGAAAACGTTCGTTTCTCTGTCAAATTCTCACATTATGCAACTCCATGGGTCTTTTCAAGATCTTCAGCAAGGAGATGCTTCGGTTACTATATACATGCAGCACGCCAAGTCATTATTTGATGAATTGGCTGCTGTTGGTCGACCCCTCTCTCTTGAAGACTTCAACCTCTATATATTTTGTGGTCTTCGTGGTGAGTTTAAATACTTGGTAACTATTCTCGTGACCAAGGCATAACTGCTATCATACGTAGACCTTCACCACCATCTTCTTACTTATGAGTTTTTATATAAGACTTCTCTTTCATCCTTGGCTGCAAATCCACCTTTGCTGCCCACACCATCTCTGCTGCCCTCTGTTCATCTTGCCCAACACCAGCACAGCTCTAGTTTTGGTGGTAACAGAGGTCGTTCTCGCGGTAACTGGCGCTCCAACAGCAACAGGTACAGCAGCCATGACAGGTCTGATTTTCATGGCTCTTGTTCCTCTACTCCCACGGGCTGGAAGGAAGGTCATTGGTAGCAGCCCAAACGGCCTGCTGTTGGTAGGCAGTGGTCTCCTCACCGGTCCTTTGAGCAAAATGTCAAGTGTCAGCTATGCTTCTCCTTCAACCATATAGCCCCACAATGTGCTCAGTTTCACAGCAGTGGTCACCAGCCCTTTGCTTATCTTGTTATTGGTCCGGTTTCTGCCCCTACTTGATTCCCAGACACCGGTGCAAACCAATAAGTTACGCCTGATCTTGCAACTCTGACCAATTCTGTAACTTATCTTGGTAATGATCACTTACATGTTGGTGACGGTAAGGGTCTATTCGTATCTCATATTGGACATACCCCTAAACGCACCTTTACATTATCTAACATTCTCCATGTTACTCGTATTACCAAACCATTACTATCTGTTCAGAAATTTTATCGTGATAATAATGTTTATTTTGAATTTCACGCCTCTGTATTTTATGTAAAGGATCTCACCACCAAAGCAATGCTACTTTTCGGTCAGAGCAATGATGGTCTCTATGTTCTCTCTGAGTCTTCTACCACCACCATTCCTCAAGCTTATTGGTCTCCTTACGTCTCTGCCACTACTGATCTGTGGCATCATCAATTAGGTCATCCTGCTTCCTGTATTTTCAATTTGTTAGTTTCCAAAAATAAAATAATGTGTACTTCTAGGCGCTCTCTTGTTCAATGTCTAGCTTGTCCACTTGGCAAGTCTAACGCGTTTGTCTTTGCGACCTATAGGTCACAAAACTTCTGCTCCACTTGATTTAATATTCAATGATGTTTGGGGTCCTGCTCCTATGTTTTCCTCTAATGGTTTTCGTTACTTTGTTATCTTTATCGATGCGTATACAAAATATATATGTTATTATCCTCTTGTTGCCAAATCATGTGTTTTTTATATTTCAACGTTTCCAACTGCTTGTTAAGCGTTAGTTTTCCCGTAAAATTAAATTTGTTCAAACTGATTGGGGTGGTGAATATCTCAAGTTAAACTGTTTTTTTCAAACTATTTTTATTCATTACAGGTTAATTTGTCTTCATACACATGAGCAAAATGGCAGCGTTGAGCATCGCCATCGTCATATTGTTGAAACATGTCTTACCCTTCTAGGACAATGTAGTGCCCCGTTACGATTTTGGAATTATGCGTTTGAATCATCAGTATATCTCATTAATTGTATGCCCACTCTTGTCCTCCAAAATCAGTCTCCTTTTCAATGGTTGTTTAATCATACTCCTGATTATGATTTTCTACGTACTTTTGGGTGTCTCTTTTTTTCTTTTTTGCGTCCATATCATGCTCATAAGTTGGATTTTTGTTCATCTCCATGTGTGTTCTTAGGGTATAGTTCCTCTCATCTTGGTTATCGTTGTCTTGATTTAGCGTCTCAACATATATACATCTCCCGTCATGTTTGTTTTCATGAAAATGTGTTTCCGTTTGCTAATTCTGAACAAATAGCTCCACCTATATCCACCTCCACCCAACCTACACACTTGCCGACCTTGATTACCTCCCCTGTTTTTCACCCAGTAGACCCGCCAATCACCCCTCCCAGCGGTTCTGTCACATTTCCTGCCCCATAGACACAGCCACCCTGTTCCCCATCCTTATCTGCCACCATACCATCATCCCATAGCCATGCTCTTATGTCACCATCTGCATGTTTTTCTGATGATCATTACGCAGGCACAGGTTCTCCTTCTTCAGAATTGCATCTTTCCAGGTCTGTTACTACCGCCAGCACAAATTCTGCAGCAGGCTCTCCTTCATCTACAGCTGTGAACTCTAGCTCTTTGGCAGATCCCTCTGTAGATTTGCAACTCTTTGTTGATTTCTTCTCTTATCCGTATTAGTAACTTTCTAGTTCAAAGACTTCTCCCCCTCGATCTTCTACCCGTCAGCATTCAATGGTTCTTCGCCTACAGCTGTCAAAAACTTCACTTCTCACAGCATCTACAGCCTCCTTTGTTGTACCTATCTCTCGGGTAATGTCTTCTCCTACCTCTGAGCCCATTGCCTTCTCTGATGCTAACAGGTATGAGGCGTGGCATAGTGTTATGCGTGATGAAATTCAGGCCCAACACTCCAATAACACCTGGTTCTTGGTTCCCTTTCATTCTTTGATGAATGTTGTTGGTAGTCGGTGGGTATACAGGATAAAGCGTCGTATGGATGACAATATTGAGCGATATAAGGCATGCTTGGTTGCTAGAGGCTTTACTTGGCAAGAAGACATTAATTATTCTAAAACTTTCAGTCCAGTTGTTAAGCCAGCAACTGTCAAATTAGTCTTCTCTATCATAATGCCTTCCTTAATGGTGTTCTTGTTAAAGAGGTCTACATGAAACAACCTCCAGGTTTTGTTGATTCTGCTCTTCCCTCTCATGTGTGTCGATTGCATAAATCTCTATATGGTTTAAAACAGACCCCACGAGCATAGTATACTCGTCTGAGTGACATTCTGCTTTCTATTGATTTTCATGCTTCCAAGATTGACACCTCCTTATTTATCTTGTCTGTTAGTGCTGATATTTTCTATCTTCTATCTTCTGGTTTATGTTGATGACATTCTACTTACGAGTAGCAACTCTACTATACTTCACCGTCTAATACAATTACTCAGTTCAGAGTTCAAGCTTTATGACTTAAGCGTTGTTCACTATTTTTTGGGCATTGAGGTTCAATCCATTGCTATAGGTCTGATGTTACAATAACATAAGTATATTTTTGACATCCTCACTCAAGCTGGTATGACTTGTTGCAAACCGATTGATACGCCTATCTCTACTTTCAAAGTCACCATAATGCCAGATCCTTTATTTTCTAATCCTATACAATTTCGTCAGATTGTGGGTGCTCTTCACTATCTCACTTTTACGAGACCATATATCTGTTTTGCAGTCAACAGAGTTTGTCAGTTTATGCATGCTCCTATAGATTCTCATTGGGGTGCCATTAAACGCATTCTATGTTATCTACGCGGTATAACCACCTATGGTTTACATATCACTTGTGGTTTCTCATTTGATCTACATAGCTTTACAAATGTAAATTAGGCAGGTAGTACCGATGATCGCAAGTCTACGGGTGGTTATCTTGTCTTCTTTGATCAGACGCTGATTTCATGGAAATCAAGTAAGTAACGCATAGTTGCTCGCTCCTCCATCGAAGCTAAGTATAAAGCCTTAGCAGATGGCACTGTTGAGGTTATTTGGCTTTAGTATCTATTGAGAGATTTGAAGATTCATTCTGCTTCTGCTCCTACTATTTGGTGTGATAATCTCAGTGCTTCTTATTTATCTACAAATCCTATCTTTCATGCTTTCACTAAACATGTTAAGGTTGACTATCATTTTGTACGAGATTGAGTTGCGAAGAAATAGATTTAGATTCTCTTTATCTCCTCTCATGATCAACTTGTTGATATTCTTACTAAGCCGCTTCCTACTGCTTCGTTTACTGCTTTTCGATTCAAGCTTCAGGTCGATCCTCCACCCTCAACTTGAGGGGGCATATTATAGAATGTATCTATATAGGAAATATTATAGGTGTACTATATAGGAAATATTGTAGTCATACTCTTGTGTTGTAACCTCCACCATTACTTTTGTATATTGCCTTACACATATATATAGAGAAGGTTGGCTAACCAATAGGTTAAGCCTCCCAATTATTCTCAACTTTCTTTGTTCTTAAAGTTAAATTGTACATCATTTGGTCAAATAATTTTTAAGCATATCACCTCCTTTAAAGGTTGCACTGCCGATTACGTTCTACAAACTTAGAAAAACAAACTCAAATCCTCTCTACAACACCAAAACCGCATGCTCTAGAATTTAGATAGCAGGATAAGTTGAAAAAGATTGTGGAATAATACAGGAAAAGAAAGCAGAATACTTAGTTGTTCTATGTTTTGAACAACCCCCAAACTATTTATATAGGAGTCTTGGGATTAAAAATGATGCAGGAATTAATTATGTTAATTAAATAATTAATCACTCATTATTTATATACATAAATATCTGATATTTTTCCTTTTAATAACTTGATGTTTTTATTATTTTTTCATATCAGATTCTCAATTACCTATTACTTGTTTTAGAGATATCAATGTTTCATTTTAAAATACTTATATTAAATGTAGTATTAAAATTTTCAATAAAATTTTAACTCTAAATATGAATCTTATATTTAATTTAGTATTAACTGTACTCATTAACCATATAAAATTCTAACATATGGCATGTTTGATAATCCTCCATCCTAAAATATTGTTTTTCTTTTGATTTTTGTTTGTCATTTTCTTTTCAAAATCTGTACGTGAGATATTTTACTATTACATGCACTACCAAAAATTCGACTAAAACCAACAGAATTACCGATGGAATTTTTCTGTCGGTAATTTGCGGTGATATTTACCAACGGATGTAAATCCCTCGGCAATTCTGTTGCTATATACCGATAGAATAATATTATCGGTATATACCGACTGAATTACAAACGGAATATATAGAATTTTAGGGGGGGAAAGCAGTTTGATGACGTGGAAATTTTTGCTAGCGATTTTACCGACAGAATTACCGAGGGATTCAAACCAAGATCTCCATACAATGACGTGACCCATTTACCGTCAGAATTGTCAATGGAATCACCGATGGAATATTTCTGTCAGTAAAAGTTAATATATCACATATTGTCTCCTCTCTCCTCCCCTATTTCTTCTTTTTCTTCCCCCACCCCTGCATCTAAACAAACTGCCCCAACCCCCAACTACAAACAACAACCCCCCTAACTCAACACAAGTCATTCTTCTTTAACTTTTGTAATCACAACATTCGTGTTCTGGTTTATTGTGGATTTTGTTATAAATTGTAAGTAAATCTATCTTTTTTTAATTTTAACATTAAAATGTCAATTTTATTATTATTTAATGTTTTTTAGTATATGTGTTTTGTTAGTGTATGTACATGTTTTATTGTTATTTCTCAAATAAACTTGTAGTATGAATGTATAATTTTGTACTTATTATGGTTTGTTTTAGATTTTGTAAAATTGTATTTATTTGTAAATTGTTGAAACTTATGTCGAATTACCATATTAGATGTGTTGTGATGAAATAAATAATAGCTTGTTTAACAGGTCCGTTTTAATTTTTATCAATGATATTGTGAAGTTGTAATTTATGTAAATTTATTTGTATAAATTTGTATGGACGTTGATAATTGATAATGAATATTTAAGAGAAGTTTTAATTAGTTTGTTGGATAATCTCGAGTTAAACCAATATTTTTGCAAATTTATTTACTTAACATAGTTAATTAATACATGTTGTCTTCATTATTTTATAGAGGTTCGATAGAAATCATGAATGATCGTTCATGGATGTATCGAGATTCACACCAAGGATTGCGGATGATGGATTATTGTAATGGGGTTTAGGTTTTTATTAATTTTACAACATCTATTCCGAGAATTTTAGTGGAGGCGGTATTAGGTGTTCATGCAGGAAATGTAAAAATAAAAAGTATATGCATCCAGATGTTGTAGCGATGTATCTTCTACATAATAGGTTCATAGAGGATTACTTGTGTTAGTATGCACACAGAGAACTATTTGTTCGTAATGAGAGCATGGTAGAAAGGATGGTAGGGTCAACTTCTAGTGCTAGCAACGTGCATGGAGTTGTAAATAACAACAGTAATCCTTACAGGAATATGGTTATGGATGCAATGAGAATGAATCAAGGTAATGTCAGTCAATGTCCAATTGTAGAAGAAGAACCTAATTAGACGCAGCCAGGTTTTTTGATCTATTGAAAGATTCTGATAAACCATTATGGGATGGTTGCATGAATCATAGTAAAGTATCGGTTGTTGCACAGGTGTTCACCATCAAGTCGGATTGTGGGTTGAGTGAGGTTGGTTATGACAGAATTATCGAATAGGCAAGAAGTATTTTACCTGAAGAGAACAGGGTGAAAGAGAACTTCTATATTGTTAAGTCCATGATGAAACCCTTCGGTTTAGGATACCATAAAATTGACATGTGCCCTAACTTCTGCATGTTGTACTACCTTGAAAATGTTGAGCTGATCGAGTTCATGACATGTGAGCATTCCCATTACAAACCCAGAACTGGCACGGGAAAGACTCTCGTGGCATATAAAAAACTTAGATACTTCCCAATCACACCTAGACTATAGAGGTTATTCATGTCACCAAGGACTATTGAGCACATGACATGGCACCAATCACATGATGTGGTTGATAGAGTGATGGTGCATCCTTTTGACGGCGAAGCATGGAAACACTTTAACAGTGTGCATCCTCACTTTCAGCTGAATCAAGGAACGTGTGTCTTGGGTTGCGTACAGATGGATTCAACCCATTCAGGTCTTTTGCTTCTACTTATTCTTGTTAGCCGGTCATACTCATGGTTTACAACTTGCCACCAAGGATGTGTCTGAGGCTGGAGTTCATATTTTTATTTATGGTGATATCCAATCTGAGTAGTTCGGGCTGAAATATAGATGTTCGTCTTTGACCGTTGATTGATGAGTTGACGCTGTTGTGGTCCTTCAAAGTTTTGACTTATGATATATCGAGAAAATAGAATTTTCTTATGAGGGAGGCATTGATGTGGACTATCAATGATTTTCTAGCTTATGAAATGGTTTCTGGTTGGAGCACGTAAGAAAACTAACATGTCCATATTGCATGGAAAACAACAAGGCATTCACGTTAACAAACAGAGGTAAAGCTTATTTTTTTTACTGCCACAGTTGTTTCTTGCCAACGAATCACAGGTACAGAAAGAACAAAAAGGATTTCTTTGTTGGCAGAGTTGAAAAGGATGTTGCACCCCCGCGTCTCTTTAGTGAAGAAGTGCATGATGTTGTATCAAAGTACGATGACATTGTGTTTGGTTTCCAATCTGGTAAGCAGAAGTTTCATGGTTTTGGTTTGACCCACAACTGGGTAAAGCGAAGTATTTTTTGGGAGCTTCCTTATTGGAAGACTAATCTCCTCCGCTATAACCTTGACATCATGTATATAGAGAAGAACGTGTTTGAGAACATTTTCAACACCGTCATAGATGTGAAGGGGAAGACAAAGAACAGCATCAAGGCTTCTGATAAAGCATTATTCAGGTATCTTCATGGTAACTCTGATTACTAAGAGACATGATGGGTTTAATGGTGTGATAGAGCATATAATGAAAATGAACAAGTTGATTGAACAACTTAATTTTATGAGTATGATCATCTCGGAATCATTTATAATTCAAATTATTTTTATCTATCTTCCTTCTCAATTTTGTTTATTAAAGATACATTATAACACATAAAGGACATGTGGATCATCAATGAACTCTCTATGTGTTTAATAAAAAAGAAATATTTAAGAGAGAAGGTTTGCAAAGGTCTATATGGTACCTCAAGAGAATAATAAGAACAAGTCCATTAAGGCTAAAAGAAACAAAAGTCGACCATCGTGTAAAGAAAATGGACTAGCTACATCAAGTAACATAAATATTGGCAATTTTGTAAAAATAAAAGGCACATCAAGAAATATTTTCATAGAAGAAAGAATTTATATAAAAAAAAATGTAATTTCTTTTAATCATGTTTGAGACAAATCTTACTGATGTTCCTTCTAATGCTGGGCTGTTGGACGTTAGTGCTAAAAATCATGTTTCTAAATCCATGCAAGGATTTCATACAACCTGCCCTTTAAATGAATAAGAAAATACAATTATTACGAGGAATAAATCATTAGTTATAGCTATTAAAACCTATCATCTTATTATTGATTCCAAATATATTTTAGACTTGTCTTATACATTTTATATACATAAATTCTCTCAAAATTTAATTTATATTTCCCATCTTAATGTTGAAGGCTATACTTTTTATTTTGAAAGATAAATTGTTGAGCTATACAAAATAATGTTTTCATTGGTTTCAATATTCTATATGCTGGATTGTACAAGTTGAACCTTAACATTTCTTTTTTCCAATCCTTGCTTACATTACATATAACATTAATATTTATTTTCAATCCTTGCTTACACTACATATAACACTAATATTGGCATCGAACGATCCCATCAAAATGAGGCCTGTTCTATTTTATGGCATGGCATATATGGTTAAGCTATGTTTCCAAAGAAATGCTAAAAGGACTAAAAAACTATGGTGTATCGTAAGATCTTGACTTCATGAATTTTAACAAGTGTATAATTGTATTAAAAGAAATCAAAATATAGTTACAAAAAAGGTATTATGCAAAGTCAAGACTTTTTAGAAGTAATACTGTAAAACCCTGGAAAATTAAATATATCGGGTCTGTTACAAGTACACACAAATATATGTGGACCATTGACTCCTTGCATATGTGGAGAAAGGTACTTCATGACCTTTATTAATTATCTCTAAGGTTATATTTACCTATTTAAGAAACAATTTGATACTTTAAATATCTTTAAGATATTTAAAGAAATTTAAAAATCAACTAAATCAAAAAATTAAAGTTGTAATATCTAAAAGGGGTGGTAAGTATTATGAACATTATAATGAAATTGGTTGTAATTTAGGACCTTTACACAAAAACAAAAACAAAAACAAAAACAAAAACAAAAAAGGTATTGTAGCACACAATATACAATGCATATAATGTTATGGTAGGATGTTGTAGCTGAAAGATACAATGCCTAGGATGTTATGGTAGGAATGTGTAGCTGAAAGGTATAACTAAACTCTATTAGATATGGTAAGGTGTATAATTAGTGATATATTTACTTGAGTTATTGTGGAGTACAACTGTCAAAACAACCTTGTATGTTTTAAACAAGGTTTCTAATAAAAGTGTACCTACTTTTTTAAAAGTTACAGGTAGGTAGGAAACCAAGTTTAAATTATTAATATATTTAAGGTTGTCATATTAAACCAAAGTTTTATAACCCATATATAAAAGAAAATTGGATCATAGGTTATTTAATTATTGGTTATTCATAAAGGTTTAAAAGATTTATTATCATATTCATTACACTGTAATAGTAGAAACAAGTATTGCCAAGTTCTTGGAAAAACAAAATGACAGTGGAATTCATGATAGATAAAAAAAAAAAAAAAAGGTTGACTTGCTTTAAAAAAAAGTAAAGTTGATTTTCTCATGTTTGATCAAGTTGATGCAGTAAAAAGTCAATTAAGAACTCACGATACTATTATTAATACCATCAAGGAAAGTACACCTAATGAGCTATAGAAGATGTAGTCATTGTAGAAAATTTATGTGAATCTATAAGGAAAAAAAAATCATGTTATTTTAGATTGTATAATTACAAGGGGTTCTTATTATGATTAAAAGTGATCTTATGATGTTTATGTAAGCCATAAAAAGTAATGAATCAGAAAAATTGATTGATGAAATGACATTTATATATAAAAACCAAGTTTGGAAATTGTTTGCATTACTTTATGGAGTTGGTTCAATTCAACATAAGTGGCTTTTTACCACTCAACAAAATCTAAAGGTGAAATTGTTCAATATAAATCTCGACAAGTTACTAAAAAATTCACTCAAAATGAAAAATCAATTATAATGAGATATTTTCTTCGATGTCAAAGAAAGATTTCTTTAGAATTTTTATGGTTTAGTGGCTCATTATGATTAAGACCTATATCAATTAGATATGAAAGCAAGATTTTTAAATATAAATAAGAAGAGATTTAAATGAAACAACTTGAAGGTCTTAAGGAGCAAGGAAAAGATTAGTTTCTAGATTAAAAAACCCTTATATGAACTTAAACAAGCTTCCCGCCAATGGTATCTTAAGTTTCATAATACCATTACTTTCTTTGAATTTAAAGGAAATGATATCGATGGGTGCATATATCTTTAAATTAGTGGGAGCAAGTTTATATTTTTTTTATTCTATATATAAATGATATATCATTTACTAGTAATAATCTATGTCTATTGACTGATACTAAAGTTTTTCTTTCTAAGAACTTTGAGATAAAAAATATCGAAGATGTCTCTTTTGTTTTAGACATTAAAATTTATTGTAATAGATCTAAGAGAATTCTTGGTTTATCTCAAAAGACCTATATTAACAAAGTTCTTGAAAGATTTAACATGAAAAGTTGTTCACCAATTCTAGCCGTTATCATGAAAAGTGATAAACTCACCATAAATCAAAGCCTTACAAAGGCAGTTGAGCAAAAACAAATGAAAAATATTTCACATGCTTCTGTTGTTAGATGATTATTGTATGCTCAAACATATACTCATTTTGATCCTAGTTTTGTTGTTGGAATGTTGGCTAGATATCAAAGCAATCCTATAATGAAACATTGAAAATTACAAAGAAAGTGGTGCACAATTAATTTAATGAATAAAAGATCATCAACTCACCTATAAACTTAGTGATTCATTTGGAATCACTGGAAACTCATATTCAAACCTCATGAATGAGTTGATTTGTTAAAATCAACATCAAGTTATATATTTTTATTATGTGAAAGTGTTATTTTATGAAAAAGAATGAAATAGAATCTCACTGCCTCTTCTACCATGAAAGATGAACTTGTGACATATTATGAAGCTATCTCCCGAACAATTTGATTGAGGAATTGTTTTTAGAACTTCGAATAGTTTATTTTATTTCTAAGCCCGTCAAAGTAATATGTGACAACTCAGTTGTTGTTTTTTTCTTCAAAAACAATAAGTGTTCAAGCAATTCAAAGCATATAGAGTTAAGATATCTTGTTGTCAGAGAAATGATGTGAGATAAATGAGTGTCTATAGAGCACATCAATACTAAGATGATGATTTCTCATTAACTAAAGTATTGGTGCTAAACTGCATAACAAGCATGTAAATTATATTTGGTTTGACTATTGGTTTCTAGTTATTTTGGATACATTATGTTTAACTAACATGATTAATTTGTCCTTTTTCCTTATCTCTTAGTGCATATTATTTTACGATGATGGGAAGATGTAATGCTTTGACATACTAGTGGGAATATTTATAATATGAACATGGTGCATAGTATATATCTTTTCTCAAGAAGGACTTATTCGAATAAATACTAGTATTGTGATATATGGAAAGAATTATGTCACATAATTGATGCAAAACTACCATGATACATCTTAGTTATTTTTTTCGTTAAGTGTTGCTTATTTTCTTTCATTATGGTCATGTAGGAATTGATTCATAAACAAGTTTAATATAATTATTCATTCAAGTGAGAGAATATTGAAAAATATGACTTTCATGAACACATTAAAGTTAATTAATTTAGTGGTATTCGTTCATGTGTTCTAAAAGTTCATTGATTAAAAACATGTACTTCATTAATTGAATTTGTAAAATACATTAGTCAAAGTCATGCACTTCATAAATTGATGTTTAAGCTTACTAGATACATTGAATATATTGATCCCATTCATGTATTACAAAGATTAATAAATCATTAAATTAATCATATAATAACATTCAAGATGAATAAAGAGGATATATCTACTGTAGAGGAAGACAAAGAGTGTTTGCGCATATTTATGACTCTTTGTTGGATTGGGCTATTGTTCCGTCTCTCCATTCAAGTATACTTTTATAGCAATTTCATCCCTAATATCAAATCCATCATGATAAAGAGAGAGAAGATCAAGTTGTTTTTGCATGATTGAAACTTGATCTTAGGAATTCCAAATATATGATGAAGAATATCGAAACAGAAGGGATAGGTACTTGTGTCAAGCATACGAGTCATTGATTGAGATGACAAAGTATGATAGTATATGCACACACACATGTATATATTTATATATCGCGCATGATCTTGCTATCATGTTATCATAGACATTAAGCATGTGCTGGAATAGATTTATTAATGAATTACACATGCATTCCCTGTAACCTCTTGCAATTAATAACCTGAAGGGAGCGGCAACCAGATTGGATAAAATTGAGAGATTAAATCTAATGGGCCAATGAGCAAATACAGAGATAGAACTTACAGTGGCTTGTACCTAGTGGAAAACAACCCAGCATCGTTATTTTAAGGAGAGCTATATTTACAATTTGGTAGCTCAAGGATAGAAATCCAGTTCTTGTTAGATACAGGATTTAGGCATACTTGGTGGCAGCGTCACCGGTGTTTATACGTCATGTACGGAAGAATGCACAAGCATTGTCTTTACGCTGTTGCCTAGGCAGGCAGGCAGGCAGCGGCGGCGAGGACAAACAGCCCTAGAGAAGACGGATGCAAGCATTGCCACAAAGGAGCTATCATGTTTTGGATCAGACTTGCCTCCTAAATGCTACATTTGCCGAGAGAGAGAGAGAGAGAGAGGTCATAGATCATCAACTAAAGATGGCTCTAAGAGTTCAACCTTTTGGTGCCACCTGAAATCACAGCAATGCGCACTTCAGTTTTCGATGATTGAGAATTTTGGGATTTAACAATATCCCTATTACATCTCCAAGTCAAATGGATGCTTCCAAATTCATCAACCTACTGAAAATCTGGAATGACGGATGCACAGTGCCAAGATAAGAATAATCTATGCTCAAGCTGACATGTTAAAGGACTAGAGGATAAATAGGCAACATGTTGACTCTACCCATTCAATTATTTATACTTCTAGATGTTTACAAATAGAAAGAATAATATAACATATATCAAACCCGATCATGGTTACCCTATGTTATAAGAGCATGACATAAAATATGAATTCAAACTGCTTGGATGGGACTAGCCTTGCCATTACTTAAATCTGATCCACTGGCTGGAGCACTTGCATGAAATGCGGATTGCCTTGGTGCCTCCCCAATTAGTTTCAGGGAGAGCGGTGAAGGCTCCCTGTGGCGTCTCTCAATCTCTCCTAGACTGAGATGAGACATGCCAACCAGTTCATCTACATTGAAAGGCTCCTTGAGAATGCTTGGAACTGGCTTTAGGACCTCGTGATGTGATGTTGCTGCACCCTTACCTTCTTCAAAGGGTGTGGTATTTGGAGCCCAATACGGATAAGGAACTGGCATGTAAGCTGGGAAAAATCCAGGAACTGCTGTGAATTCATTCGACCCTGAAACTATTGGGACAAATTCACTTGAACTAGTAACAGATGGTTTGAATTCACTAAACCCCATCACAGTTTTATCCCGTTCCTTGACTAGTTCTTGAGATTCAGTATCCATGGGTTCAAATTCTGGCTTGAGAGAGAGATTCAATGAGGGTAGTGCATCTACATTATCATCATCTCCTGCCTGAGAAGATGGCAACTCTTGTTCTTCTGGAACTGGCTGTGGATCTGTTGCCTGGGAAAAATATAACAGAATAAGGTATAAATTTCAGTTTTAAGGCATCAATGTTATTACAAATGAATTCATCTAGCCCCAGCATTAATTGGCGGGACACTACAGGGCACGGCTAAGCACACAAGTTCCTTTCAACAGAATACGCAAAAACAGTTCAAGGGAACAGCAATAAGGACAAGAAAAGAAAATTTTGATTAAAAATTCTGCTGCGTCACATTCATACCAGACCAAGCAGTGCATCTCACCATTTTCAGTGAAGGGAACCACTTCACACATCTATTTCATATTTCTTTTGACTTTGGGCATTACAACGTAATTAATCTTCTGTATGCATGTAGCATAAAAAGATATGGGAAACCCCCACCCCCCACCCCGCCCCGCCCCACCCCACTCCCCCGAAGAGCTAGCACATTTAAACCAAATACCACTGGCATGCAAATATAAGTCTGTCCACATAGATACCGGTGTGATTATAAAGATGAAAAATGAAGATAAAGGAAGTAAGACAGACCATTTCTGGAACCATATCAAAAAGGCTGGACCGTCTCTTTCTCCGAGTGGCATTGCTCTGACGGATGAAAAATTTCTGAGCATGGCTTGCTACCTGAGTGGGAGTTCTAGATACCACAAAGTTTCGAGCTATTCCACGCCAATCTCCTTTTCCCAATTTCTGTAGACCAATTAAGAACAGCCGATGCTCCTCTTCCGTCCATGGGACACCTAAAAAACAAATACAAAACACATAAGCCAGCTGCTCCAGTAAATAGTAGACTAATAATATGATAACTTTGGCCATCTCAGCCTGTAGATAATTCTCTAAAATTACTGTTGAAAAATCATCCCTCCACTATAATACTCGGAGAAGTAGCACATTATATTATCTAACATTACAAAACAAGTCAATTTTATGAAACCACCAGTCACACACAGCTCTAGGCATCCAAGAAGTGACATATAGCCAAGAGATAAATTTGACTCAGTATGTGAACTACATCTTAGTTTTTTCTTTTCAGGAATTGCAGCTGTTACTTTTATTGAAAATAGATGCTGAGGGAAAGTGAAGTATCTTCAGAATGGCCAAATTTAGTGGGGCAATGACTGAGTAATGGCCGTACTACCACCAATATCAAAGCTCAAAAGTCAGATGGTCAACAAAAAAATAAAGCGCGTTTTTTTTTTCTTTTGATAGACTATAATCGACAAACTACTATTAGTAGATGATTTATAATAGGGCCCTATTCCCAATCATCATGAAGTTAAATACTAGCTGTCTAAGCCAAGTACTCTTCACCTCCTGATCCAAAACTACCATCACTTACCTAAAGTTCCAAATCAAAGAGCACAAGGATCTTTGAAGACCAAAATAAATTATTTGGATAGAAAAGATATTGCTCCAGCGGGAGAAAAAGGACAGAAAGATAAGATTAACTGTGATTTCACGATTATCATGATAACTTGGCTCTTTAGCACAATGTCTTGCAGTTGCAGTTCATTTATCCCTTTATTTATTGCAAAATACTAGGTAAATTTAAAAACGTTAAGATCACCTTTTTCAACGGTTGAAGGTGCAAATCCTTCACACATCCTTAACATTGTTCCAATTTTCAAGAAAGCAGCAACCTCAACTTGTCCATTATAATTTGACAGTCACAACATTCACAACACATGCCTATTACTAGAATTGTATTTTTAAAGTCAAATTACCAAAAAGATGAGGAATGTGTTCATCTACAATTTCTGATTAACTTTTAAGTTTCTAACACATCTTCCAAACTGTTTTAGAAAACAAAAAATGAAAAGTCTTCCAAAGAAAACAGAACCACTAATAAAGAAATTTACAGCAAAACCCAAAGCTAGAAAATTAGTTTTTACCTAGAGAATTTCAGGACAAGCTCCAGACATGAGGACAGGAAAATAAATATATAACTGGTGGTCTTCTTGTGATCAAAGAAAGTGATAAAATTCACACTCATTGTAAGCACAGGTCATATAAATCTCAAATGATGCAATTGTCTCATATTCTCAAAGCATATAAATGAAGCAAACGGTCTAAGTTTCAAAGAGTAAATAATTAATCAGTGGATCATGTGGTCCCCGAAAGAATCTCGGTAGGTTTTCACGACAACTAAACCAAATACACAAAGACAACTAGTTCTTCGTCTTGCATAATAAACCTGAAAAGTTAATCTAATAGTTCAAGTTTTAAAAAAGCTCCAAGATCAATAAAAGAGAGAAAAATAAATGGACAAAACAATACAAATGATTTCTAAAAAGAATTACAAGTACACTGCTAGGTAGAGAAATAAATAAACAAAACCAATCTCTCTTTAAGCAGTGATTCAAACACACACACCCTCCTGGCCCCAGATTGGGATCTCCTCAAGTTCCCCTATCTTGGCCTACCTAATATATATCCCACTTCGATTCCAGGCTTCTCGGAGACTGCTAATTAACCAAGCAACCAAACATAATTGACACTTAAAAACCCACAAATTAGTTCAAGACTCCTGACTAGACGACCAACTAAACTTAATAGCGCACACAAACCAAGAAAAATCAAAATTATTCTTCCAAAAAAGAGGGGGCGAAACGGAAAAAATACAATGGTTGATATTATAATTAATTACATGATCATCAGTATCAAATCGCTAACGTTCTCCCGCAACCGTATCTACCAAGCATCATCAAAATCAGATAAATTTAAAAAAACAAAACAAAACAAAATAAAAACGACATTCCTAAACACAAATATATATCTGTGTGTGTGTGTGTGTGTGTTTACAACAAATTTCACTCAAGCCTGTGAAACAAAAAACAAAAAGAAGAAAGAAACCTTTTTTCCTGTCTCCGCGTCGACTGGTAGAGCAGCTAGCATGGGCAGCGGGGTCATCGGACAAATAGCCGTCATCATGGACGCGATCAGATACAGGAGAGTCAGGATTAGGTGACGCGGCGGCCGATGAAGAGGAATGGTAGTGCGCCGACAAGTTTCCCATGCTGGCACTCTTTTTAATAATTGACCCATCGGTGAGCCTGACGCCAAAGAGCTTGACTCCAGATAACGGAGAAGAAGACGAAGACGCAAGAGAGGAACGCGTGGGACAGGTTCGAGAGTTGTGGCCGTTGTTGCTGCAATGCGAACACCGCCGCGTCATGGTGAGTGTCTCGGCGGAATCAACACCTAATAAAACTGGGTTGGGTAAAATTGAATGGATAGTTCAATCTCTCTTCGTTTGGATGTGTGTGAGGGAGAGGGTGTTTCGGAAATTTTAGGAGGGGATTAAAGGGGGATCGTTCGTTGAGGCACCTGTTGAATTGACATTGTTGTCCTTATGACTTGTTAATGTTTTTTTTTCTATAATTAGAAATATTTAGATTCATTGAAAATGGTTGCTAATTGATAGGGTTTTATTATGGATTGTTTTTTTATTTGATGATAATCTGTGAATTAGTTTGCTGGTCGATTTAAACTAATTTTCTGACCATTTTAATAGTGTATATTCAAAATAATTTAATAAATTCTTTGAAAATTCATTTTAATATTTTAAAAAAATAAAATCAGTAAATCTCTTGAACTTTCTTATTAATTATTATAATTATGTTAAAATAACTAAAATCAGAATATTTTCAGTAAATCTGTTTTAAAGGCTTTTTCATCAATAAAAAGAAATTATCTAAGGTTCTTTGCTAGATATAATTTATTTTGGATTGTGTAAGAAAAGAGGGGGGCATATGAGTAAATCACCTGGCAATTTATGTGAAGGGACTACGAAGCCACGTGGAATTAGGGTGGAATTGGGGGACTTGATGCATCGATCACCACGTATATTTAGAGGCATCCTTGATGAGATTTTTCTTTATAATGATCTTCAAAATTCATAAGAAACGACCGATAATTATGACGTCTTTCATTTAGCCTTTAGTCACTATTTTGGTACTGGAAAAAAAAATAGACCTAGTTAATATAAAAAATAACAAAAATAAATTTTTATATTTTTAAAATAAAAGGTATAAAGGGTACATATTTTTTAAGATAATATTTATTATTTATTATTTCTAAAATATCCTTATAAAAAACATTTAATTTTAAAATTATTGAATTACAACGTGTAAGGATAAAGATTATTATTATCATAATTTTAAAACTCAACTCGGAAGTTGATCTAGAGCAAAGCTTGGGTTACTGGTCGAAGCTCGGGTCACGGGTGAGATTGACCTAGGTTAACCTGAGTTAGAGCGTGTTTGGCAGTGTGGTTGCGGGTGCTTTTCAAATAACTTTTCGTGCCAAAATGCATGCCAATAATATTTTTTTCATTCTTAAAAAATTATTTTTGACATTAGCACATCAAAACGATCCAAAACGTACAAACTATATTAAATTTTAGCAAAAAAAAAATTCAAATTTTTTGGGAACGCGGGTTGAACCGCGTTCCCAAACGCTTCCTTAGTATTAGAATAAAAGTAGTTATTATTATAGTGTTAAACTCAATTTGAGTTCGAATCGAGACAAGACTCGGGTTATAAGTAGGGTTCACCGTTGACCCGGATTAACGTAAGGATAAAAGTGGTTATTATCATAGTTTTAAACTCGACCTGAGGGTCTGCCCGAGTCAACATAAAATAAAATTTGTTATTATCATAATTTTAAAACTTAATTCAAGAGTCATCCTAGAGCACGGATCGAGAGGGTCAACTCGGGTTGACCCGGCTTAATGCAAGGATAAAAATTATTATTATTAAAGTTTTAAAATTCAGATTAGGGGTTGACCAAAACAAGGTCCAGGCCACAAGTCGAGAGGGTCAACACAGGTTGACTCGAGTTAATGTATGGATAAAAATGCTTATTATCATAGTTTTAAAACCCGACTCAGGAGTTGACTCGAGGTAAAGTTTAAGTCACATGTTGGGAGGGTCAACCAAACTGGCCAAAAAAAATTAAAAATAATTAAAGCAACTTTGTTTTAACCAAAAAATATTTTCAAAAGAGTCAACAAGTTTTTTACCAATGTTTTATTTCGGATTGACCTGAGTTTTTTACCAAATTAGATCGAGTCAACTCTTTCTATATAATATTATTAATCTCAACACTCAATAAATTAAAGTAAAAAAATAACAATATCTAATTATTTTTTAAAATATATAAGTTTGATAAAATTACGTAGTAGAAATAAAATAATTTTTTTCATATTTTATTGTATGGATAAAAATGCTTATTATCATAGTTTTAAAACCCGACTCAGGAGTTGACTCGAGGTAAAGTTTAAGTCACATGTTGGGAGGGTCAACCAAACTGGCCAAAAAAAATTAAAAATAATTAAAGCAACTTTGTTTTAACCAAAAAATATTTTCAAAAGAGTCAACAAGTTTTTTACCAATGTTTTATTTCGGATTGACCTGAGTTTTTTACCAAATTAGATCGAGTCAACTCTTTCTATATAATATTATTAATCTCAACACTCAATAAATTAAAGTAAAAAAATAACAATATCTAATTATTTTTTAAAATATATAAGTTTGATAAAATTACGTAGTAGAAATAAAATAATTTTTTTCATATTTTATTTTTTCTTGTTCACCTTAACCAAACATAATATATAAATAATTATTTTATGTTATGTATTATTATCAAATATAATTTTATTTTTTTATCTATCTTATTTTCTTTATTTTTATTTTTTTTATCTTGAAATAATAACAAAAAATTACTTGAAAAATAGCATCCGCTCAACTCTCTTAGAGGTAGTTGAAATGTGTCAACAACGGAATATACATGATTAGTAGCTTTTTGTTGAATACTCCCCTTAAAAAAAATACCTTAACCTCTACTATATATATATATATATATATATACCTGCTCTCTACTGGAGGACTAGAATTTTTTTAACGTAAAAATGAATATTTAAATCTCGATAAATTTTTATTATTATTATTAAACTCGAAAATATAGTTGTTTTATAATTTTTTAAAATTTTTATTTTAAAATAAAGCTAATATGTGTATTTAATAAAATAAATTAAAAATTATATATATTAATAAATGCTAACAAATTTGTTGAAATGCTAACAAATTTCTTGATGTAAATTAAAGATTGAGTTATGAAACTAAAATAAAAATTTGTATTAAAATATTTAATCTCATGCAGTGTGTAGCTTTTCAATTTTTTTTATCTAATTATATAACAATAATTTTTTTTAAAAAAAGAAATGTAAGTCATTTTAAATAATCACAAAACATATATTTATCAAATCTAAAATAATTTTTTTTTATTAATATCTCTCTTGTTTATCTTAATGAATTGAATCATTGTTTTTGATATAAAAAAAAATTATTATTATTAAAGCAAGTTAAAAAAATATATAAATATTATGTCCATATTTTATGTGCAATTGAAAGCTAAAAAAACTTATTAATTTGTTAAAAAAATGTTCAAAATATATTTAAAAATCTTAAAAACAAGAAAAATATCTGAATCAAATTCCATGAAAAATTTATTATTAGTATTATGTAATGGTTCGGTTAGAAGGATGACATCAGCTCAATACTCATTAGTGATCCGAATAAATTATAATCACACCAAGCATGGAACAAGGTTGGCATGAAACACTTCATCGATGTGAGTTCGGTTTATTTTTTGCATTTCGATGGTAATTTAAAAAAAAAATTAATTTTTTTATTTTAAATTAATTTTTA
>Ga0325402_1000927_pt1 | contig 22585 bp, 18 predicted proteins | sample PopdelMetagenome_22_FD_207212 | JGI IMG/M metagenome (GOLD analysis project Ga0325402, IMG submission 207212) | Populus deltoides microbial communities from Bellville, Georgia, United States - Xylem-PdKOR-R3 | ecosystem: Host-associated > Plants > Phyllosphere > Stem > Wood/Secondary xylem...
TATTTCTATGGATTTTATGACAGGATTACCTAGGGGAAAGAAGGGGAATGATGCTGTATGGGTGGTTATGGATTGACTGACAAAGTCTATTTTTGTTTTCCTATAAAAATGACTGATTCGGTGGATACGCTAGCAAAATTATATGTAAATGAAGTAATCAGACTTCATGGAGTGCCAATGTCGATTATGTCGGAGCGGGATCCAAGGTTCACGTCGAGATTATGGCCTAGTTTACAAAGAGCATTAGGGACAAAGTTGAATCTAAGCACAACATCTCATCTTCAGACGGATGGTGACACAACCAAAAGATTGATGTCTTCTCCCAAGTGCAGGAGTGTCAAAGTAATAAATAACCCGGCAAGACTAGGGTCGAACCACAAGGAGTAATAGTAATAGTAATAGTAATAGTAATAGTAATAGTAGTAGTAATAATAATAATACCAATAATACTATTAATAATGATAATAATAAAGATGATGAAGAAGAAGAAGTTGATGAGAACTTTGAGATGGAAGATTAATGTAAGGATTAAACAATGATAATAACAAATGTCAAGATTAGAGGATCCACTAATGGTATTTCAAACAAGTATAGTATAAAACTCTTATTATTCAATTGGAAACCACACACAAAGGAGGTTCCAATCAGATTATAAATTGTTATCATGATTACATTAGTTATCTTATTCGAATAATGCTAATACTTGTAAATGTTGTCATGCATTCATGATTATAACTTATGTTAACAACAAATCAAGTTCCTTTCATAGCTCAGGTGTCAGTTATACCATACAGTATGGGCTATGAAAGTGCCAAGTATTTGTTGTACTAAGTGTTATACAACATAAATCTAGATTAACCATTTAACAAGCAAAGTATTAAAAGTGAACAAGATAACAAATATAAAGCATATTAGTATCCAACATTAAAGTCCATGTTAAGTTTATATTATACTTATTCTTACACCATTAGTGTACCCTTTTCACCTTGACATAATTAACCTAGCTAGACATAATGAAAGAAAAAAACATAAATAAACAAGATAAGAACATAAATGAGAAAGAAGTTAACTAAGTAAAAAAAAAGAAATGAAAGGCATAAACAAGAGATTAATATAAACAAAACTTAAGTATTACAAAAGAGAGAGAGAGCAAGAGCATGATCTTGATATGAACACCAAGATTCCTAAATACATGGCAAATGCCCCCTTTTATAGGCCAAAATTCAGAAATATTGGTTTGTCGACTAATTGATGAATAGGTGGCCACATCTTGACTTGGTGACAATTCTTATCTTCTTGTCTGCCAAAAATGTCATTGATAACGACATAATTTGAACAAACTTCAATCATGAAAGTTCTAGGAAATTATCTCATCTTTCCAGGGTAAAATTTGAGATCATTTGGACTTCTAAAACTCGAGATATGGGCTGAATACTTAATAGTGTCTGGGCTACAGGACAAATTCAGACTTCTTTGTTGTTGCTATAATTTGGACTTGAAAATGGCTTTGTTAAATATTGGGCTCCCATGAAAGTTGCAGGCCTATGTCTTACCTTTCCATCCACATAAAGTAGACCTAAATCCGAGATCTACAGCTTCAGATATGACCCGTTACCGAACAATGTTCCAGTTTGGACTGCACCAACATCTCTTTTCTAAGTTTGGTCATCTCTTTGTCCTTTCAATTTCAATACTTCAACTCATCAATCAATTCTTTCATTTATGTGATAGGCCTACATTTAAGATGAACATTTACCATAAATTAAAGGTATCTTATATTATTAGATATGTTATTATAAAACATGCTTTGGTTAAGGAGTTATTGATACTTCAAGTGCAAAATGATGATATAGAACCTTGATAAAAATGCACTTTTAAGTACTAATCAGATGGTCAATCTGGAAGGACTATTCAAACTCTTGAGGATCTTCTAGGGTCCTGTGTGCTGGAGTTCGGAGGGAACTGGGAAGATCTCCTGCCATTGATGGATTTACTTATAATAATAGCCATCAAGCTACTATTGGTATGGCTTCATATGAAGCATTGTATAAAAGGAAATGTCGTACCTAATTTGTTGGGAGGAAGTAGGAAGAAAAAAAAAGAAGAAGCTTTGGGGACCTGAAATTGTACAACTGATATCTAACAAGGTGAGGGTGATCAAAAAGAGGATGAAAGAAGCCCATGATAGACAAAAAAGTTACGCAGATCGCAAAAGAAGGCCGTTGGAATTCCAAGTGGGGGATAAAGTATTTTTGAAGGTGTCTCCTTGGAAAGGCATCATTCGATTTGGAGTAAAAGGGAAATTAGCCCCAAGATATATTGGCCCTTTTAAGATTAAGGAAAGAATCGGGCCCGTTGCTTATCAATTAGAATTGCCTGTATATTTGGATAAGATTCACAATGTGTTACAAGTGTCATTGTTGCGAAAGGCCAAGATAGACCCCTCAAGGGTATTGCCACAGGTTCCTTCGAAGATTAAAGAGGATTTAACCATGAAAACTAAGCCTGTCAAGATCTTAGATCGAGATGAGAAGTTGTTGAGGAATAAGAAAGTTCCCTTGGTGAGAGTATTATGGAGAAGCTCTCAAATAGAAGAAGAAACATGGGAAAGAGAATTTGAGATAAAGGAGAAGTTTCCCCACTTATTCTCCGACATAGGTACGTAACTTGAATTTCGAGGATGAAATTTTTTTATTATGAGGGGAGAATATAAATCCCGAGATAATCAAGGCTGGATTAAATTAAAGAAAATAAACTAAACTAAAAAGAAGTGGGGGCAAAACGAATACATTTAAAGAAAATAGGGTCTAAATGCAAATAAAAAAAATTATAGAGCATAAATACTACTCTTCTTACCAAAAACAAATCTGCAACTATCGTGAAGAAAGAAGAGGGGGAGATTTGGTATCTATTTTTACAGATCAAGAAAGAAACACCAAATTTCAACTTATCAAAGATTTAGGGTTATAAGTAAAAACAAACACTGGTAGGCAAGGGATTAACAAGAAGAGAAGAGGGGAGGGTCGGCTGTCATTAGAAAGAAAAGGAGGGATCGAGACTTTGATTCGTATCGGGTAAAATATTCTAAACATGACCTTATGAGTTGTTTTAAAGTTGATTATGAATCGATGCCTGATGTTAATTATAGATTTGAGTTCTCTAACTCCAGATATAGTTAAAAATATGAGGAGAGGTCAAACACTAACAGTTCAAAAATGGACAGTAACAATCCAAGTGTTTGTTGATGAGCGATTTTGACTATCTTAGAGGTAAAAATGGGTTCTCCTCAAATCATAGAACTTGTAGCCTCATGTCTTATCTTTCCAACGACATAAATTGTGCTTGAATTGGAGTTCTATAACTCCAGATATAGTTAAACATCTGAGGAGATGTCAGACAGTAACAATTCAAAAAAACGGACAGTAACAGTTGGACAGTAACAGTCCAAGTGTTTCTTGATGAGCGATTTTGACTATCTTTAAAGGAGAACTAGGTTCCCCTCAAATCATATAACTTGTAGCCTCATGTCTTATCTTTCCAACGACATAAATTTTGCTTGAATCGGAGTTCCATAACTCTAGATATAGTTAAAAATCTGAGGAGAGGTCAGACAGTAACAGTTCAAAAAAACAGACAGTAACAGTCCATATGTTTGTTAATGAGTGATTTTGACTATTTTAAAGGCAGAACTAGGTTCTCCTTAAATCATAGAAGTTGTAGCCTCATGTCTTATCTTTCCAACGACATAAATTTCACTTGAATCAGAGTTTTATAACTCTGAATATAGTTAAAAATCTGAGGAGAGGTCAAACAGTAACAGTTCAAAAACGGACAGTAACAGTTGGACAGTAACAGTCCAAGTGTTTGTTGATGAGCGATTTTGACTATCTTGGAGGCAGAACTGGGTTCTCCTCACATAGAACTTGTAGCCTCATGTCTTATCTTTCCAACGACACAAATTTTGCTTGAATCGGAGTTCTATAACTCCAGGTATAGTTAAAAATCTGAGGAGAGGTCAGATAGTAACAGTTCAAAAACGGACAGTAACGTTGGACAGTAACAGTCCAAGTGTTTGTTGATGAGCGATTTTGACTATCTTGGAGGCAAAACTGGGTTCTCCTTACACATTGAACTTATAGCCTCATGTCTTATCTTTCCAACGACATAAATTTCATTTGAATCGGAGTTCTATAACTCCAGATATAGTTAAAAATCTGAGGAGAGGTCAGACAGTAAAAGTTCAAAAACGAGGCAGTAACTGTTGGATAGTGACAATCCAAATATAAAGAAAGGAATGATAAATAGGATTGGACAAAGAACGACAATAATAATGAATGAAATGAGAAAAAAATAAAGTACTAAGAAATGAGAAAAACATATCCTTGAGTAAGGAAAATTTATGAGATAAACCTGTGATTTGCAGGAGGGACCACAGGCGTGGTGCAACAGCAGCAACAGGGGAGCATGAGTAAAGCTTCTATTGCAGGTAGGTGATCCGCACCTATACTTTCTAGTTTAATTCTATGATTTAATAAGTTATTGATGTGAGATGTGAATTACTAAATGTTGGATATTAGGAGAAAGGAGGAAAGTTTGTGTAATGATGTTGATATTTGGATAGTATTCTTAATGTATGTGTATTCAAGGTGAACGATTGTTCTATGAATTGCCAAGTGATGAAATTATAGCTGATAAAGAAAATATGAGAAGTGTGATTTGGGGCGTGAACTAACATACATTTAGTGTATGTTAGGATCCTGGGTAAGGGGATCACCATGTATTAGCTAGCATACATTTAGTGTATGTTAGGATCCCGGGTAAGGGGATCACCTTGCATCGACTCCTACAAGAAGATGATGATAATAGAGAAATTGATATCGGTAATGTGTTAAGCAGAAATAATCATCGATAATATGTCGTGGGGTGCGCGATCACCGGCGCAACGTCGTCTGGCGACGGCGGAGGCTCTTTGTCGTGCCTTCTGTTGTGAGGTGTGGTGTGTTGGGAAGGTTTTTTGGATTTAATCATAAAATTATGATTAATGTTTAGGAGTCGCCACCTAGTATTATGGTCACTAGGAACCTATGGTCTGCGAGAGTCTGGGTAAGGGACTGGTTGTGCAAGTGGAAGACGCATCACCCCCAGTGCACCCTACCTAAGGTAAGCTGCATTGTTGTTTGATTGTTTTTTCTAAGTCGGGTTTCTATTCATTGGTCTTTTCTAAGTCTCAAGGCAGATCTCTCTTCATGAGAGAATCTCTACCTTATCGGGTTAAATCCTAACAGTTCTAAAGTCTGAATTTTAGCATCGTATTTTTATACCTTGTATCTTTAATACTTAAGGGTGTAATTTATCATACAATTTTACACCTCACAAATATTGAAGTCTACATCTGGATCCTAAAAAAAAGATTGGAAAAATATTTTTGATATTTTGGCCAAACCCTAGTGGATGATCATAAACTGGTTATGATATCCATTTTTGGAATTTTTTTAAAAAAAGATGAAAACGATGCAATTTTTGTTTTTTTTAATGAAAAATATGCTTGGAAAAATTTTAGAATTTGGCCGTATGCGACAAAATATTTTTTAAAAAAAATGTTTTGAATTTTTGTTTCTTTTTTGAAATATTTCAGAGAAAACCAGGTATTTTAATATCGGATTTGTATTTTACAGTGTAAATATACAACCCAATATTATGCAAAATTGGTAGAAAAATATTTGAGAAAATCACAATTTTTTCAAAGGATTTTTGAAAAAAAAAATTGGAATTTTTTGATTTTTTTAAAAAAAGAAATATATAATATAATATTATATATTATTAAAACATGTGGGTCGGGCCGGCCTAGATAAATGGGCTAGGCGCAACCCAAGGAAAAGGCGGGCCAACAGTGGCCCAAAATGGTTGGGCCGACCTCGGCCCAGAAGATACTTCTCTTTGGGGTGGGCCGGACCCGGCCCATACATATGGGCTGGGCCGAATCAGGTCCGGCCCATACATACAGTTACTGTTCACATTCTACATGCAACCAAACGGTTGCAGAAGCTATAGATGGGCGGAGTGAAGTGGGACCTTGCGGAGGAGAAGGAGCTGCTGTCATTGGCCTGGAGTGGAGCTGGCGGAGGTGCTGGTGGAAGAAATGGTGGCGGTGTTGGCTGCTTGTGGCGGAGGAAGAAAGAAGAAGAAAATCTGCAGAGGGAGAGGGAAGACCTCGCGGTGGCTGCCCCTATCGCTGGTGAGGATTTGGGTTCGTGGGGAGGCTTAGCAGTCGTCTATTGGTGGAGGAGAAAGGTTTCTGTGGGGTCTTCAACGGCTGAAGACGTGGTGGAGAGAGAAAGAGAAAAGAAATGTGCAGAAACCGGAAAAAAAAACTGGTTTTTTGGCTCACTTTGGACCCGATTTTCTCCTCCCTCACGCCATGAACTCCACCTCCATTTATAGACAGTGGGAGAGGGAAATCTTGTCTACACAGGGGAAAACTTTTCAGCCCTTGATTCGGTTGGGAAGGATCCCAACCGTTGGCTCAAAGTAGGCATGGTGCACTGTCAAATCTGTAGAAAAGTTGCCTAAGTTGGCATGTTTAGGCCGGCGTCAGCACTGATTAATTGTCATTCAGACTGAACTATTGATATGGAACTGTAAAGGAACTGCAGATGATCATTTTCGTGTAAGTTTGGTGAAATTTGGTGGACATTAAGTGCATTAAATGCACCTACAAAAGAAGTGACTGGACCAGTTTTTCTAGAAAAATAAAGAAGATAATGAATAGTAACCAGACGACGCGTCGTCTGGTCCTCCTTTTTTTTTTAAGGAAAACGACGTTGTTTTGGCCTAAATTAGGGATTTTAACAAATTCTTAAATTAGTCCTCCAGCTTTCAATTTCTTGCAATTAAACCCCTAATTGACCCTAAACTTTGGATTTAATGCAATTAAGCCCCTGATGAACTTCAATTGGAACCCCAAAGTTACGCGCCTTTTACAATATGGTCCTTGGTCTTGGATTTTTTCAATTGAACCCCTAATTGACCATTAAACTTTCAATTTCTTCAATTTCACCCCCGGTTTTTGTCAATTAAGCCTCTAAAGTCTGGCGCCTTTTGCAGATTGGTCCTTGGTTGTGAATTTCTTCAATTTAACCCCTAATTGACCTCAAAACTTTAATTTTCTTGCAATTTGGCCCCTAATTTCAATCAATTAACTTGGTAAAAATTAAATTTGGTCTCTTAAAATTCCAATCTTATCAATTAAGCCCAAATTAGGCTCCCAAACTTAATTTTTCACCAATTAAGCCCCAAATAAAATTAATTTGACCCATTTTAAGTATAATTAAGTGCTTGCACTTAATTAAATCCTTTAATTGGACCCAAATTAATTCTTAAACATAATTAAAATTTAATTTGGCCCATGATTAAATCAAATTGGCCTATTAAAAATTTAATTATGTTATCAGACTTAATTTTTATGCAAATTCGTCCAATAATCATTGGACATAATGGGGTACAATTATCCTTGAATCTCCTCCAAAAATTACAGCTTGATTTTCCGGCCTACTTTCTCCATGTTGCTAACCTTTATTTTATTTTTTATTTTGAAAAAAAGTGAATTTTGAGGAAGAACCGAGAATTGGGTTATGACAACTATGTATTGGCTAGCATACATTTAGTGTATGTTAGGATCCCGGGTAAGGGGATCACCATGTATTGGCTAGTATACATTTAGTGTATGTTAGGATCCCAGGTAAGGGGATCACCTTGCATCGACTCCTACAGGAAGATGATGATAACAGAGAAATTGATATCGGTAATGTGTTAAGCAGAAATAATCATAGGTGGTTTTATGAGATCGTGAATGGAGGTTGATAATAGAAGAGGAAAGAGTTTTTTGTAGTTGAAGGAGAAAAAGTCTCTAATAAGAACCAAAAGGGAGAAGTGAATAAAATATGAATGTATGTTGCCTTTTATAATTGCCGGATATTTGTATTGCTATATTATTGTGATATTCATATTTCAATAATATGTATTTTATTTTCAGGACCATCGCATGCACGTTAGGAGTAGATTCTAGCTTAGGTTCTTCTTTTTTTTGTAATTTAGATTCTAGGGAGTATACCCTTGTATTTGGTAATATTACAACTTTTATTTAACTTAATTTGTATAATTGATGTTTAAACTTGAATAGATGAATTTAATTCGGTAGTTTATATAACTATGTTCCATTAAGCATGTTTATATCTTTAACCATCCATAATTATAATTGTTGTACAATGTATATCATCAACATTGTGGTTGATATGGATGGTGATGTTTATGGGATTGACACCCAGGATGATTGGGCTGAATTGAGTTGGAGATGCGATATATTAAAAGTGTAAACGGGTCGTATGTCAATAACTTGGGACCTCCTGGTATAGGGGGCTCCGTCAAAATTTCGGTAAATTTTAATATGAAAACCATGAATATATATATATATATATAAGAAAAAAAAAATATCTCTCTGTTTTCGGTTGACATAAGAGTGTTGGTTTTATCTCCAACTAGGGGATGTTACAGCATTCCTTAATGATCTTGCCTTAGATAAATTCTTGAAGATTAGGCCTTGGTACATTAGCAAATGAGAACAAATATGGCCTTTTTTTCCTTCTCACTTTGTCTTGCCATCGAAGTACCTCAATAATATTTTGATGGATGGACACAAGTTGGATATGTGTAGCATAATCATTGTTCCAGAAACTAGACTCAATTGACAATTATGACATGTTGTTAGGTTATGACAAAAACCTAAGCTTGCTGCCCTAGTTAGATTCATTATCAGTTTGTCTAATAATATTCTATGAAATCATCCTGGTTATAACTCAATTTTTACCTCTAATTTGTTTTTAAAAAATATCAAAATTCTTCCAAGAAACATCATAAAACAAGAAAATCCAAGAATATATTTTAGAAGTTGATTGGACGAAACGTTTTCAGGTTTTAATTGACAAAATGAATTTTTCGAGGGTTTATTTGAATTAAAATCTGTTTTAATTGAAGGAAATAAAAGACTAAGGACCAAAATTGTCAATTTGGCCTAATTAGGGAGGTTTTATTAGTTCAATTAAGTGCTTAATTGAATAAGTTTTTGTTCTTATAGATGATTTTGACTTCAATTAAAAGGATTTTGAAATTCAGGAACTGTTTTAAGAAAAGCTGAGATATTGAAGGCTTGTCTTGAGTCTAGCTAATGACTCAATTGGAATGTTTTAATTTTTTGGTCCTAATTAAGGGCTCGTGCAAAGAATTAAAAATTAAAGGGGTATTAACATTGAAAAGGAACTAATTTTCAGGGACCATTTTGAAATTCAACAGCGTCAAGCGACATTGTTCTAATGTCATGTATATGACCATCATTCCATCTTTCTTTGTCTTATTCCTCAAAGCTAGAAACTAGAGAGATGAAAAAATAAAAGACCACCACCATGTCGTTTTCAAAAGAGAAACCCTAATCTTTGTGCAGTGGTTTGGTTTGATGGATTTTTTTCTTATTCTCTCTTCTTCTTCCTTTTTTATCAAAATATAATGGTGTTAGTTATCCTTTTTTTGTTGTTGTTGTTGTTGTTATTTGTTTATTTTTAATCTTTTTACTAATTGAATTTTGTTTTTAATTTCATCCCACAACATTTGATTTCAAATTATTTTTATATCAAATTTAGTCCACATTCTTTTAATGGTTATTTCTTTTGTTTTATATCTTTTTTTATTGTATGTTTTTCAATTTCATCCCTTATTATTTTTATGATTTGAAATTTTACTTTGTTTTTTTAAGGTTTGCTTTATATGGGGTTAGTCTTGGGCTCATGACCAAGGTCACGAGTTTTGAAGTCTAACATGAAGCGACTTTGGTCTTTTTTAGGTTTTTTTTCAAATTATTTTTTTCAATTTCATCCTTCAACATTTGATTTATTGGGAATTGGTTTTCGTGTTTTTTTTCAATTTCCTTTCTATGTGGTTATCTTAATCCTGTGTACATAGTCGCAGGGTTAAGGGGTTACCCCGGGTTGACCTGAATTTGTTTTTTAATTTTAAATTCAATTTTGACTTCCAACATTGGGTTGTTAATAATTGAATTCCATAGTTTTATTTGATTTGCTTTCAGGGTTATCCCGATATCACGACTTGATCGCAAGTTTGCTAGCTCAGATAGACTCGAGTTAGTTTTTTTATACATTGTTAAAAAAACATTTTCAGTAAATTTTTGTTTGTATTATTTAACTTAGTTGAGTTTACTAAATGAAAAAAAATGATTGAAATTAAAAGAGAATTACATACTTGTACGGCAAGAAGAATTTAATTTTGACTTTGGGGATATGTGACCCAATCTTAAAGAAACCTACTTGCATTTTATCACCAATTAATCAAAGAGTCTACTATCCTTATATTTTCTTATATATTTTCTATATCAGGCCACCGTTATTCTCTCATTGGAAACCCATCTTGACAACTGCAACGTTATTCTCACTGCCAAAACAAAAGACTTATAAATCTTCTCTTGAATGAATACTAGCACAAAATCCCTTAGAGACCTCTAAGAGGGTGTTGTTGGGGGACCCTTCAATGATCAAATTAGTACGAGGTATTTTGTATGATACAAAGGCATTAATAAAGGTATTAATGTCAAAAATTGTTGAAATACCTCGTACGATGCATTTTGATGAAGTCGTGAGTATGTCGTGGGCCCCAATTATTGTTGAAATGGATTGATGAATTCAAAAATTCTTAAAGCATGGGTCATGATTAAGAGATGGGTCAATTAAATCTATAATTAACTTAAGGCCACAATTAAGAGTATTAAATTGATTAAATGAATAAGGTCACCCTTAAATATAAGCCACGATTATTGAAAGATGTAATGAAGCCATAATCAAAATAAGGTATGGGTTAAATGTATTAAATGGGAAAATAAACCCACAACTTAAGTTAAATATGATTCAAGTGTGCTGAACAAAGTTGATAAACCAATAATCGCAGTTAAATATAAGTTACATGTATTGAAAAGGGTTAACGAACCCTTAACAAAAATTAAGAGTTAAATGTATTGAATGAGATTAATAAATCCATATTCGAGTCAAAGCATTAACTATAAGTATTGTATAGGGCTCATATAAAATATATATTGAAGATAATGAAATGATTCAACAAATGTGGTTAATGTAAAGCATGAGCTATAATTATCAGAATAAATAAATGAAGCCATAATTGATGTAAACCATGAGTTAGGGGTATTGATGCAATTTGATGAAAACAGTCAAGTAAAAGTATGAACTTTGATTAATTAAAATGAAGGAACATATAGATCAATTCACAAAAAATTAAATATTGAATGATGAAATATAAAAAAAAAATCGATTTTCAAAAATGACTTAAAACAGACCAAAATTAACATGTTTAACCTTCAAAACACATAATCGTGGTCATAAGGCTTGGATTAGCCACATAGAAAGCAAATCCAAAAAAAATGAAACAAAATTCTCAATAAAAAAATAGAGTGGTTAAAATAATAATAAAAAAATATTGAAGTCAACTCGGTAAACCCACTAACCCTCATTACCATAAGCAGTGATAACTACAAGGAAAGAAAAGTTAGAGAAAAAAAATATAAAGACCAATTCCAAAAAAAATCAAATATTGGAAGATCAAATTGAAATTAAATCAATTGTATAGGACCTAAAAAAACACCAAATCCAGCTCGTGTCAACCTTTGAAACTTGTGACCCTATCATGAGGTCAGGACTAATCCTATAAAAGGCAAAACTAAAAAGAAAAACGAAGCAAAATACTCGATAAAAAAAATGTTGAGAATGAAATTGAAAAAGAAATGCAATAAAAAATTAAAATAAAAAAAATGGGGATCAAATTCAAAATAAAAATTAATTGAAATGAAATGCTAGGGATGAAATTGAAAATAAAATTCAATTAGTAAAAGGGAATAATTCAAACGAATGACCAAATTTGATATAAAAAACAAATTAAACCAAATGATTAGGAAGGAAATTGAATTAAGAGATAAAAATTAAAGAAGATAAAAACACAAAACAAATAGTAATCAAAAAAATGAGAACCAAATTGGATACAAAAAATAAATGATAGGACACCACCATACCTTGACAAGGAGAAGAGAGAGAAAAGATGGAGGAATAGAAAAAAAAAAACCCACCAGAAACCAACCACCACTATGTCCCACACATAGGCTGCACCACTAGAAAGAGGACATCAATGTGCTTCGAACGCAGTCACAAAATGCGGTGTTTAGCAACCGTAAGTGAAGAGCATGTGAGACGTCCACTCGCTAGGGTGTGTATGGCTCGCACCCACTACTTTATATATATCTGTGTTTGTGTGTGTGTGTTTGTGTGTGACTAAAAGCCTAAATTGCCTCGTAGTCTACATGAGTATAACTAAAAAACCAACAGTCAAAGACAAAAAAGCTCCAACAAGAAAGTTTAATTTTTTTTATTACGAGGGCAGTTAATTAATATCATTGTTCATTACAAAACAAAATGTACATAAAGCCCTTGGATGCAAGTTTGTTTTCCCCCTAAAATGCAGTAATTTAATTGTTTAAGTATTAATGAATTTGGAAAAGATCAATGTGTCCATGTGAAAAAGATCATATGATCCGAATCGCAAGTTATTTGGTTTGTGTAGAGAATGGTGAAATTGTCTTTTCACAGTAGACATGCACATAGTTTTTTTATTTTAGATTATCTGTTAATGTAATATTTATTAGAACATAATTTATAATGTGAAAAGATTCATGAAATGAAATTGAAAGGAGAAGAAATAATCATCTTGAGCAAAAGAAATCATCCATTGATGATCGTATTGCTACCATAAGAATAAACTTATTCAACGATGTTGGCCTACTTCCAAAGGTGTAGAATATTCACTAACTCCCCTCACTAACCTTCCCTACATCGATGTTCAGCTTTGCAACCTCTTCTTGAAAGGGGTGGGTTGAGGCACCGGGGATTCTTCTTTGGGTCACATCCAAGACCTTTATAACTTAGGTATGGTGGCTTGTGTCTAATGGTATCGACCACATCTCCGGCTACAAATGTGTTCATCAACAGCATGAAAACCCCCAGAACCAGCAATGCATTAGACGATGCCATTAAACACCAACAATCAATATAAGTGTCGCTTCTTTTTTAATATTGATTTGGTGACAATAATACGCAATGTATGGCTTTTATAAATATATAGCATGCATGCAGTGTTTGCCATTTATAGTTTTTTTTTTTGCGGCAACTTGAATTAATGTGTGGTTGTCTCCTTGCTTCCCAGATTATATGCACTTTTTTAGCTATTTCCTTTCTACCACATAATTTTAAACCTGATATTATGGAGAAGCATGGTAAAATAACATTGCTATCTATAGGGCATTTCTAACCTCTCTTTTACGCACCAAGAGAGTTTTGACACATTGCTATCTATAGCAGTCAAGAAAAAGGAGATGCACACCACAAGCCTTAAAATCCTGCAACCTTTTGGTCTTAAGAGTACTGGTTTTAGAACGAGTCACCTTCATCATGGCCTCAACGGACAGAAGTGGAAGCTTCTGATTAATTTCCTAGCTAAGGATTAGGAAATAAACAAAGAGTGTTTGTTGATTAATGCAATTTCTGAAAAAAATAAAATAAAACAAATTTTATGCAGTGCGGAGAGAAAATGAGATGAGAGAAGTCTATTCTAATCAATAAAAATCTTCAACCATGTTCTTAGCATATTGTACATCGCTTAATGGATTTGATCTCACACGCAAGAGCATATTGTGGCAACATCTAGATTTAGAGATTTAGAGATTGAGAGGATCTTATTCAACTTAATTGGAGACCTTGATCTGCTGAACCGAGGACTTCAATATTGAAATCATGGAAATGTACACCACTTGCACCCCGATGCAGCAAAACAAGAAGCTCAAGAAAGATGTAGATTTTCCGATACCAAGAACTTCACATGAAAAAGTGAAGTCAAAGATGCACAAATTTAACTCAAGGAATGCAAGGATCCTAGGAAGTGCATGACAGACACCCAAGGAGAAAAAAGAGTGCACAAACAGACTTATAGTATATTGTGGCCACGTCTAGCTTTAAAGATAGAGAGGATTTGATTCAATTTAATTGGAGACCTTGATCTGCTGAACCGAGAGCTTCCACACTTCTCGAACATTAGATGAGCCATCTGCAACATCAGCAAACAGACTTATAGTATAGTTCTCGATTAAGAACAAAAGGCTATCTAGTAAGAGCATGATCTGTGCCCTGAGCTGCAACTTAGGTCCATTTCCTTTTCATGCACGTGAGGAAGACATAGATGGATTTGGCTCTAATCACTAGCAAAGAAATGTAGTTCTCCTTCAATACCACCACTTACCTCTTTTATTGCAGAACGGTAAGATCTTACTAACAGATTGGCATTTACATTGGGAATGGTGAGGCATCGAAGGACTTCAGCATTTAAATCATGGAAATGTACACTAGTTGCACCCCGATGCAGCAAAACAAGAAGCTCAAGAAAGATGTAGATTTTCCAATACCAGGAACTTTATATGAAAAGGTGAAGTCAAAGATGCACAAATTTAACTCAAGGAATGCAAGGATCCCAGAAGTCCAAGAGAGACACCCAACCAAAAAAAAAAGAGTGCAACAAAAACAACTAAAGAGAGTTGATGCAATAAAAGAAATGTGTCTCATAACATTTCACAGTCTTCATTCATGATGGCAAAAAAGTTGGTTTTTCCATAATATTCTTAGCTAAAGCTTGACAATGATCACAGTGAATTCCCTTAGACTTACCAGTTTATAGACAAAACCTTAAGTTTAAGGCTAACTTATGTGTAGTGAAACTCATCACTCATTTCTAGCATTATATTTCACAAATAAAAAATAAAATGAGCCCTAGAACCACACTAGGTTCATAACCCAGCTCTCACAATCTTATGGTAGAATAAATGACACAAAAGATCAATAGCTAAAATCTACTAAAAGGAACCCAAGATACATAAAGTTCCAACAATCAAAGTAGCAGCAATTAGACTCATGCATCGACAAGGATTAAACTTAAAGCAGTCAAACACAACAAACTCTATAGCCCAAACCACAATCACTATTTTCTACGGGCTACGCCTGTCGTGTGTGTGTGTGTGTGTGTGTGTGTGTGTGTATATATCTTGCCTAATCAACACATTTTCTTGTGATAACAATTTTACAAAACATGTAAATTTCATTACAAACTAACAATTTATGAAAGTATTGATTTTTTAAATGTTCTACCTTGATTTTTTCGGTGTTGAGCTCTCTCTTCAACATGTTGATCTTATCAGTTCGGGAATTCCTAACAGCTTTCCCTTAGACTTTTGCTTCAGCCAGCTCACTCTCAAGCATTACATGTTCCTTGTCTAACTACTCATATTGCTCAATCCGGCTTTCTAACTTCGCTTGGACTCTTGAAGATATATCGGTCCTTTCTTTGCAATCATTGAAATATGCTTTCAATGTCTCCAATATAATTTTGGTTTGCATCCAGCATGCTCCTAATTCTCCTCGCTCCTTCTCAAATTGGTTTCTGGCCACTTTTTCCTCCTTCAATTGCTTCTCTAAAAACACAACTTTCTTGTCTTTCTCCATTAATTATTACTCCACAAACTTCCTTAATTTCTCTTTAGTAAGGAGTTGCTCCTCGAGGGAGATCCTGAGAGTTTTACTGGTGCTCAATTCTACCTGGAGCTTTTCTAGTTGTTCTCTTAGTTCTTTCTCGTTGTTAATCTTTTTTGTCTTATCTAGTTCAATGGCTTGCAAAGTCCCAGATTCAAACTCAAGATTCATGGGGACAGTTATAAATGATAGATTTCTTCACTTCGGGTACTTTTCAGTAGTGATTGGATTCCTCAAACCTCTGATTCCTTTTTATCAATACCAGCAGCTTCCAGTCTTGTTTGATGTTTTCCATGATAACTTTTAAAGCGGAATGGTCTTTAAATAACCTAGAGAATCAAGATAGTTTGGTCATCCTAGACACATGATGTATGCCCCCGAGCTGTCTAGCAACTAAAAGGGGCGTGTAACTAACATATCTAGTTATCACAATTAAATGCTCCTATTGTCCTTGCCCAAAACCCATCAGACAATCTGTTGTTCTCATCCACAAAGCTTTCCATTTAACTTCTCCCTGCAAAATTCTCTGGAGTTTTGTCTTCTATTTTTCTTCACTCATATCATTCCACTCTTCCTCTTTAATTATTTCTAATGGTTTTTTGACTAAATCATTAAAAATTGTTAAATATTGGTTTTTTGGTTTCTATATGGCTGGTCAACTATATGTATAGTAGTTATTCGCGGCGTCATATTGATCCTTTATCAATCTTCCTGCGTCGATTGATTGTAATGATAATATTACCTTTCTAGGAAAATATTTTTATTTTCCATGAGGTCAATTCAAGGAGTGGGTGTCTTTATACACCTAGTCACCAGCTAAAAAGTTCTAGGTTGGAGAGTTGGACTATGCACACTTAACTCCTTCAATTTATAAAAGCATTAGAGAGCCCCATACACCAACAAGGGATTTAGGACATACTCAGGACTTCACCAAATTGCATCTTCAAAGGTCTTCAATTTGGATCTAAGATCTACACATATTATCCTTGGAATGGGACTTATGACCTCCTCCCTCCTGGATATTACTCTTTCCTCCAAAATTCAGAGCAAGCTTTCCAATCTTTAACAACTTTCACTGGATATACACAGAACATTTGATATATTTCTATGGAAAATGCCATTTATATTGTGCATAAGTTGTGCCCGGTTGGAAAAAGAACTAGAATGCACCCTGCCAAAATGAAATCAAATATCAATCACCTGGTGTATGAATCCCCCGTGGGTTGTAAGCAATAGACTGAATTTTGAAACAATCTCATCACCTTATCTGGTTTATCACAAGTAATAGCACTATTAACACTTGCACAAATTCTTTGAAGCTTCGCATTCCTCAATGATCTTACCTCAAATAAAATCTTGAAGATTAGGTACACTAGCAAATGAGAACAAATATGGCCTTTTTTGCCTTCTCATTTTTTCTTGCCATCAAAGTACCTCAATAATCTTTTGATGGATGGACACAAGTTGGATATGTCTAGCATAATCATTGTTCCAAGAACTAGACTCAATTGACAATTGTGACATGTTAGTTTATGACAAAAACCTAAGCTTGTTGCCCTAGTTAGATTCATTATCAGTTTGTCTCCTAATATCTTATGAAATCATCATGGTTATAACTCAATTGTTATCTCTAATTTGTTTTTAAAAAGTACCAAAATTCTTCCAAAAAAATCATAAAACAAGAAAATCCAAGAATATATTTTAGAAGTTGATTGGACGAAACTTTTTCAGGTTTTAATTGGACAAAATGAATTTTTGAAGGTTTTATTTGAATTAAAATCTATTGTAATTGAAGGAAATAAAAGACTAATGACCAAAATTATCAATTTGGTATAATTAGGAAGGTTTTGTTAGTTCAATCAAGGGCTTAATTGAATAATTTTTTGTTCTTATAGATGATTTTGACTTCAATTAAAAGGATTTTGAAATTCAGGGACCGTTTTAAGAAAAGCTGAGATATTGAAGGCTTGTCTTGAGTCTGGCTAATGACACAATTGCAATGTTTTAGTTGTTTGGTCCAATTAAGGGGTCGTTCAAAATTTTGAAAAGGGGTATTAACATTGAAAAAGAATTAATTTTGAGGCACCATTTTGAAATTCAACAGTGTCAAGTGACATTGTTCTGATATCGTATATATGACCATCATTTCATCTTTTTTTGTCTTATTCCTCAAAGCTAGAAACTAGAGAGATAAAAAAAAATTTACAACACCATGTCGTTTTCAAAAGAGAAACCTTAATCTTCGTGCGGTGGTTGGGTTTGATGGATTTTTTTCTTATTCTCTCTTCTTCTTCCTTTTTTATCAAAATATAATGGTGTTATTTATCCTTTTTTTGTTGTTGTTATTTGTTTATTTTTAATCTTTTTTCTAATTTAATTTTGTTTTTAGTTCCATCCCTCAACATTTGATTTCAAATTATTTTTATATCAAATTTAGTCCACATTCTTTTAATTGTTATTTCTTTTGTTTTAGATCTTTTTTATTGTATTTTTTCAATTTCATCCCTTATTATTTTGATGATTTGAAATTTTACTTTGTTATTTTTAGGGTTTGCTTTTTATGAGGTTAGTCTTGGGCTTATGACCAAGGTCACGGGTTTTGAAGTCTAACATGAGGTGACTTTGGTCTTTTTTATATTTGTTTTCAATTTTTTCTTTTTTCAATTTCATCCTTCAATATTTGATTTATTAGGAATTGTTCTTCAAGCTTTTTTTCAATTTCCTTTCTATGTTGTTATCTTAATCTTGTGTCTATAGTCACAGGGTTAGCGGGTTAACCCGGGTTGACTTGGATCCTTTTTTTTAATTAATTTTTTTTCAATTTTGACATTCAACATTGGATTGTTAATAATTGAATTTCATAGTTTCAATTGGCTTGCTTTCAGGGTTATCCCGATATCATGACTTTGTCGCAAATTTGCTAGCTCAGATAGACTCGAGTTAGTTTTTTTATACATTCTTAAAAAAACATTTTCAATATATTTTTATTTGTTTTATTTAAGTTAGTTGAGTTTATTAAATGAAAAAAAATGATTGAAATAAAAAGAGAATTACATTCTTGTACGGCTCAACTTTAGGGATATGTGACCTAATCTCAAGGAAACCTACTAACATTTTATCACCAATTAATCAAGAGTCTACTACGCTTACTTTTTCTTATATGTTTTCCATATAACGCCACCATTATTCTCACATTGGAAACCCATTTTGACAACTGCAACATTATTCTCACTGCCAAAATAGAAGGCTTGTATCTTTTCTACTAAATATCTTTGCAATGAAATTTCCAGCTTCACAAGGCACATTTGTTACCTTTTCCTTCAAATAAAATTGTCTTTAACTTCGTAGCTTTTTTATTTGATTCTTAATTTCTAAAATTGTTCCCTTTTTTTTTGTGATATTTGTGCTGAATCCTATTTTTCTTCTTCAAAGTTGAACTCCCTAATTTTACTCTTTTTTTAAAAAATTAATCCTTGGTTTTATAATTTTGCAATTTTGACCAATTTTACCCTAATTCTTACTTTTTCTCTTCAATTTCACCCCTAATTGAATTAATTGAACCCTTCAATGTGGTTTTCTTTTCTAGTTTTGTCATTGGCCGTTCAATTCTTTTAGTTAAAGCCAAATTAAATATTTTTCCCTTAAATACTTTTCAATTGAGTTCCAAATTACACCCAAAATTATTCATGATTGTTTTTCTTGCACTCGGTCTTACGCTTGTCAAATTCAATTATTTGTCTAATTTTATCCCTAACTCCATGATTTTTCTTTTCTTTTTAATTTAGGTTTTTTATATTTATTTATTTATAATTATTCCTATCTTAATTTGAAACACAAAACTAAATAAATAAAATGATAAAAAAAAAACTCATTAATTTATTGAAAATAGAATATTTGGAAATTTTTCTACTTTTTGAAAAGAAAAAAATAGGATTTAAGAATTGGGTTATGACAGTGCTTAAATCTTTCTTTTTCATTTTAATTGCTCAAGAAAATCAATCTACACATTCAAACTTTGATACCACTCTATTCCAAAGGCACCAATATAACAAAATTCACAATAACAATAAATCAACACCAATATTCTTATGTGAAAAATCTCGATGTGGGGAAAAACTACAGGATCGTAGTCGATCTAATTCCACTGTCAATAATAATAATAATAATAATAGGTACATAAGTGTTTTTTTTATAGTTAAACTAAGATCTACAATACAAATAATCAAGAACAACATATTCTTGCAATACATCAACATTAAAAAAAATATTATGAAGGATCACACAAAACTGACAACTGCACTTTTGTGAAGAACAAACCAACTTAGACACCTCTAATATTAAATTCAACTATACATAATAAAGAGTTATGTGTTTGGAACCTATTGTTAAAAATTTAGATCGATCCATTAACAAATCAGTTATGATGGGTCATGGTTTCTAAAAACCTCCCACAGTTTAAGGCCATCACATGAAAGTCATAACCCAAAATAGGGTTATGTTTTCTCCACGCCCAATCTTGTATTGGGCCAAAGTACGCTCGCGCCTAATCTAAGTTGGGTCATGACGCGTCCACGCCCAAATCTAAGTTGAGCTATGACGTGTCCTCACCCAACTCTAAGCTGGGCCATGACGCATCCATACTCCTAATGGGTTCAGCTGTAAGCTGAACCTAACCACACTTGGGTTCAGCGTACAAGCTGAACCCAAATACACCTAGGTTCAACGTACAGCTGAACCCAATTCCTTTTGAATTCAACCTACAACTGAACCCAACCATACTTGGGTTCAGCGTACAAGTTGAACCCAAATACACCTGGTTTCAGCGTTACTGCTTTTAGGTTCAGTGTGTTGCTGGACCTAAATACACTAGGGTTAAGTATATAGTTAAAAAGTAACCCCACTCTAAACCTCCCCTACTCTGGGCCTGGGCTAGTGATTATGATACCCATCACATCCCATTAATTACGAGCAAGCAGCCCATTCTTATATTAATAAGATGTGATGGCACGAACAATAGAATAATATTATTTTACCATTACGAGATTACATCTCTACCCCTCACATATAGTATGAAGCAAGTCAAGAGAGGTAATATAAAAGGACGTTTGAGGACACAGAAAAAAGGTTCGAAACCTTATGCTCTTAGTCATAAACACATTCCTTCTCTTCTTCCCTTATATCTACATCTTCTTCTACTTCTTCTTCTTATCTATCTTCTTAAAAGCTCATTAATACATTTATTAATGTCTTTCTATCATACAAAATACCTCATACTGACTTGATCATCGAAGGGTCCCCCAACAACACCCCCTTAGAGGTCTTTAAGAGACTTTGTGCAGGTATCCATTTAAAAGAAGATTTATAACCCATGAAGGTATCCATTAAGGAGGAGGTTGATACCGTCTAAAAATGAAAGTCGTAGAACACACTGTGAATGATCTACGAGGGTCTTGAGGAATAATTTCTTCCATAATATTCCCTATAATTTATGGAGCCTCATCAGTTGGAACCATCTCTGAGAACTCTTACAAAAAGTTATTTACTTCTCCAACAAGAAACTAGTCTTTGACAATAAATTTAAGAAAGAGAGGTTGTAGTTTAAGAGAGAAACTAGAGAGAGATGCTCTCTTTCTTGAAGATCTGCTCCTCGCTATGACATCTTGCAACTCCTGCACCATTTTGCTTTATCTTTCTTCACTATTAATTATTGGCTCGCTATGTGGCCATTAATACGCAGAATTTTGAGCCAACACTCTCTTGTATTACGCTAATCCAAGAGGGGTTCCAGTTTAACCTAATTAGATCGAGTACGAACTTGGTATTGCCTCCAGCCTACCAAGCATCCACTCTTCCCATTTCTTTCAATCTTCGTTCTTTCTCAACCCCTAAGAACGGATCTGGGGCTGAGATTTGGTCTTCCCCTAAGACGTGTTCTCTAGTGGATGATGGTCCCGATGGGTCAGGTGTCGTCCTTCTTGAAGGTGAAATGCTTCTTCCTCTCTTTGAGGGTGTATTCTCTAGTTTTCTTCTTGCAGAATCAGGGTCACTAGCCTATCTGAAGACAGGATGGCCAAATCTTGCTCAGTCATGGAACCGCCCAGCTTTTGCACTGATTGGATCTGTAGATCCTCTGGTGTTACTGTCCAGCGTGCTGATGCTAGTGATACTAGAAGCTCTCCTAGTTCAAGTACTCCCTCAGATCTTTTCCTAGGGATATGGCGAAGCCGTCTTTGCACTGGTTTTTGGTTTGAAACTATGGCTTTCTCTGCCCGAGCATGTGGCGGTGGTAGGATGTCTCCTACCCCTCCCACTCTATGATGTTCCTATCTACTAGCATTTCACAGGGTTTTGTACCCTTAGAATCAACATGAGGCTTTAACCTCATGATTTTGGCTTTCTGATGATGCTGCTTGGCGCGCGTGGCGTCAGATTTAGTATTATTGTTTGTTGTGGCTGCTTTCTGTCTCACAGACCAATCGTCTGAGTTACGGTTAGCTTGCGTTTGCTGTCTATGTTGATTGTTTACTGGTTCTCAGTTGTGTGCTCTGCGGGTTTCTTCCTGCTGGGATGTTTCTTCATCCTGCAGTGTGTTGCTGCTATATGCAGCTTGGTGTGCTATGCTTCATCTTTTTTGACGTTGGCTGGCAGTAGTGTTAGTTGCCTGCACTCGCTAATCATGCAAGTGTCTGCGGGAGTGTTTTATCAATGGAAGTCATCCTTGTGTTGAATCTGCAGGTTGTTAATGTGGGTTCAAGCTGCTTTGCCCAGTCTTCTCTTGCAGGGTGTTCTGTTGGTTAGCTTCTACTGTGTTGCTATTTAGCTCTTGGTGGAAATCTGGTAGTTTGCCATTGGAGCTTAGCCTCTCCTCATGATTGCTTGCAACAGAGGAGCTTGAT
>Ga0325402_1000929_pt1 | contig 22579 bp, 12 predicted proteins | sample PopdelMetagenome_22_FD_207212 | JGI IMG/M metagenome (GOLD analysis project Ga0325402, IMG submission 207212) | Populus deltoides microbial communities from Bellville, Georgia, United States - Xylem-PdKOR-R3 | ecosystem: Host-associated > Plants > Phyllosphere > Stem > Wood/Secondary xylem...
TAAGAACATAAATGAGAAAGAAGTTAACTAAGTAAAGAAAAGGAAATGAAAGGCATAAACAAGAGATTAATATAAACAAAACTTAAGTATTACAAAAGATAAAGAGAGAGCAAGAGCATGATCTTGATCTGAACACCAAGATGCCTAAATACATGGCAAATGCCTCCTTTTATAGGTCAAAATTCAGAACTATTGATTTGTTGACTAATTGATGAGTGGGTGGCCACATCTTGACTTGGTGACAATCCTTATCTTCTTGTCTGCCAAAAACATCATTGATGACATCATAATTTGAACAAACTTAAATCATGAAAGTTCTAGAGAATTGTCTCATCTTTCCAGGGTAAAAATTTGAGATCATTTGGACTTCTAGAACTCGAGATATGGGCTAAACACTAAAAAGTGTCTGGGCTGCAGGACAGATTCAGACTTCTTTGTTGTTGCTGCAATTTGGACTTGAAAACGGTCTTTTTAAATTTGGGCTTCACGTGAAAGTTGTAGGCCTATGTCTTATCTTTCCATCCATATAAAATGGACCTAAATCCAAGATCTGCAGCTCCTGATATGACCCAATTACCGAACAGTGTTCCAGTTTGGACTACACCAGCATCTCTTTTCTAAGTTTGACCATCTCTTTGTCCTTTCAATTTCAGTACTTCAACTAATCAATCAATTGTTTTATTTATGTGAGAGGCCTGCATTTAAGATGAACATTTACCATAAATTAAAGGTATCTTATATAATTAGATATGTTATTATAAAACATGCTTTAGTTAAGGAGTTATTGATACTTCAAGTGCAAATTGATGATATAAAACCTTGATAAAAATGCACTTTTAAGTACTAATCACAAGCGGACATCCATACTTGAAGTACCAAATCATACTAACATATTGTATTCCTTCACTAATCCAAGTTCAAGAGTACAATATCCACTTGGTGATATATTCTCTTCAAGATGTTTTTCTTGGTGAAATTCCCTCACTAATACCAATAGTTTTTACCTAACTCTCAAATATTTACAATGATGATTTTGTTTTCTATAAAAAACACTCTTACTAGAATGAATAACACAATTTAAGTTCTAAATCTCCATAACTCACTAGATAGCACTTATAGGACTTATAAGTATTTAAGTGTAGTGAGAATGAAATTGAATACTTTTTGTGCTAAAATATAAAGGTTTAAAAGCATAAAATAGAGTATGATCAAGGATTGATGATTTTATAGTTGTTTTGCTCTTAGAATAGCTTGTATATGATATATATATTCAGATTTTACACCTAATTTTGTAATTAGACAATTTATATATATATATATATATATATATATATATATATATATATATAAGAAAAAAAAAGTTGTTTATAGCCATTACTATGCGTTTGATAGCTAAAACAATTGACTAATTTAGATTGGTCAAGCCAATCGGTTGACTGGTTCCTACAAAATTTTCAGGTGTTCATTTTGTAACCCTAAACAGTCGAACAATTCATGCAAAATTTTAGATTTAACAATTTAAACCAAGTGAATTCTTAGAACCATTTATCTTAGTTTTAATCTAATTATTATCAGTCCTTTAATGCGTGTAGAGTGAAGTGTGTTGTTACCCATTTTTGACCACACACACACACACAATAATAATAATAATAATAATAATAATAATAATAATAATAATAATAATAATAATAATAATAATAAATAAATAAATAAATAAATAAATAATGCAAGAGGACATATATGAAGAAAACCTAGAAGATTGCCCAAGATTGGTGGTGGAGGACCAAGATGACAAGTGAAAAAGTTCAAGGACTAAAATATATATGATTGGAAAAATAAGCAACTCCATTTTGATTGACAAAAGACCCTACTAGTGAAAATATTTATCTAGGGTAAAGAAACATAAATCTAGATGGGTAAGAACTCAATGAGAATTTTGGAAGGCTTAATTAATTTTATTATAGACTTAATTGCAAGGGAAATTAGTTTTTAGAGTCAATTTGGGTGTTAATTAGAAGAAATTGAAGTTTGGGGATTAAAATTAGACTTTGAAAGGTTTAATTTGTTAAATTAGGGTCTTAGTTGTGAAAAACTTAAACTTTAGAGGATATTTAAGGACTTATTTGTAAATTCCCAAGACCAAGAACCAACCTGTAAGTGGAGCGTGATTGTAGAGGCTAAAATTGACCAAATCAGGGGCCAGATTGAAAGGAATTGAAATTTTAGTGGTTAATTAAGGTTAAAATTAAACAAATTAGAAACTAAGAACTTGTTTGTAAAAGGTGCTTGAATAAAGAGATTCAAATCTCAATTTCTAGTGGTGTAGTTGGAAGGATTAATTGGATTTCGAGTTAATTAAGAGTGCATGTGCCATGATTAGAAAAAAAAAATTAAATTAATTTTTGGCAAAAATCAATGAAGAGCTTTAGCTTTTAGGGTTTTTAGTAGCCAACATGTCATTTGGTTTTAATGAAAGGACATGAATGACGCATTATACACTGGTTTTCTTCCTTTTCTTCTAGTAGAAAATGATGATCAAGTTGGCACTTTCTAAGAGCTTGTTGTGAAATTTTAAACCTTCAAATGACACAATGTTCTTTTACAAATGGAAGAAGAACATCCCCTTTACAACTCTATTTCCATGAAATTAGACATTTACATTCTAATTCTTTTTATAGAAGTCTCTAACATCTTGTTCTTGATCAACCATCACTACAATTTCATATTCTAGGCTGATCGAATTGGCACCTTTGGATGAATGAATGTGAAGCTAAAAACTTCTAAATTAAGTAAGGTTAGATCCAAACAAAAGATATACACCCTTTATATTTCCGGCGGTTTCCAATAATGTTTACATTGGAGTTGTTCTAGTGAAGACTTGAAAGTGGTTAACCCAATCAGCCTTGATTGTCACATATAATTTTTTTTTTCGTGTTTTCACACTTAAAGCTTCTCAAAGGGTTCTTATTAATGGCTTTAAAACCTTCCTCTTAAGATCCAAAAGGCTAGAAATAGTTCCTTGCCCTCCAAGTCTTGCAAAACCACCAAGTACCCCTAAAACTAAAGCCACCATTGCAAAATCAACCTAGTACAGAAGCTTTTAGCTGTTAGCTTTTGTCTAGAACCATCTCACTTTGATCAAAGGGCTAAGCTTTGAGGGAATCCATCAAAAAACCTAAAAAAACCCTATAAATACCCCTGACAATAAAAGAGAGAGAGAGAGGAAAAACATGGAGAAATACTTTGTTAATAAACCCAATTGTGAAGGTTCAAGAGCCTAACATGAAAGGTCAAACTTTGGAAAGAAAGAAAGTGAAAGGGAAAGAAGGAAGGAAAAGAAAAGAAAAAACAACATATTGTTAATAAGCTTGAAGAAGGTTTAACTATGTAAAAACTCAAGGGTAAAGTCCATGTGGCTTGCCCATTCATGTTTTTTTAATGTTTAAACCTCTTTTGATATTTTTTTTGAACTTGTTTAGTGTTATGATGTTTTCTAGTTTTGTTTTGATTAATACGTAAAAATATTATTTTTATTGTTTAAATCTTATTTGGAGTTGTTGTTGATGTTACTAAGTGTCAAGACAATATGTTTGTGACTGATTTTGATTATGCTAAAAGTTGGTAGTGGGTGTTTGATGCCTTTTCTATTTTGTTAGTGTATGTTCTTGGTTCTTGAGCATGGTTTAAGTTCTAAGTGTTCAAAGAATTAATTTTGAATTGAAATTTGATGTTTTTGTTGGCTATCATTAGGGCTGCATTTATGAATTTGGAATTTAATTCATATTTATGATGATTTGATCTTCTTTGTTAGTTCTTTTGATTCAACTATACTTGGTATTGAAAATATGATTGTGAAGATTAAAATCAATGTGTTTAGAGACCTAAAATGTCCATTTCTAGGGCTTGGCAGTGCTAGGTAATGGCTAGGTTTTTGGACAATGTTCTTTGTGTTCTTAGTTAGAACATTGCCTTAGCCCCTGAATTTAGACCAATTTTGGTCAATTTCTTTGAACAAAACCTTTATTTATACTTGATCAGTGAATAATCTAGGGTTTCTTTGAATCAATAACATGTTTTTTTTTGTTTTATTCCTAGGGTTTTGATTTTGAATTGAAACCTATTTTGACAAAATTGTGATTTTAGAGTGATAATCAAAGTAAATGGATGCTAAATTATTGATCCTTGCTTGATTCCCAACATGTCCATATCTTTGGTTTGTCCATAACTGGTCTGATTTGAGAGTTATATGGTTGAGTATGATGTAAATATTCTTCGTGTTCTTTATTTTTTTTGTGTTTGATCCATTTGGCTCAAGTTTTTTTTAGTTTGTGTTTTTTGGGTGTTTAATCAATTTTTTTGGCTTTGGTTTTGTTTTGGGTTGTTTTTCGGGTTAAACCATAATTTTTGGGTTCAATTTATGGTTGAACCAAAAATTTCAAGTTCAGTTGGTCAGGTTAACCTGGTTGGGTCAATGACTCATGCTTTGTTTGGTTTGCCATTGTTTTAATAAAAGGAATTTTGGCTTAAGGACATGTTTGGCAAACACACACTTAAACCTGTTTTGACAGTTTTGTTTTGAATAAAAAAAGGGTTTTTGTCAAACAGGTCCTAAAAAAATTCCAAAAAATTTCTAAAGAATTTTAAAGACAAATTTAAAATTATTTGTGGGTTGTTTGCATGTTTTTTCAGCAATTTTATTTAATATCAAGGCTGTAGACTTATACTGTAAGATACTAACTTAGTATTAAAAAACTTGTTTTTCATCGAAATCTCAAAGATTTCCAAAATTTCTAAAACATTTTCTCTTCTCAAAATAATACAAAAAATGATTTTTATTTGGGGTGCATATGGTCAAGTCTCTTAAAAAATAAAAATTATATTTTGGCGTAAAAAAAATATTTGGTATGATTTAAAATTTTTTTATATACATAAAAATTAAAAAAATATCTTTAATGCATTTTTTATATAAAAGTCATATTTTGGATTTAATAACCAATTTATTGAATCCATGAGAACTTGACCAATATTTGAAAAATCTTAAAATTGTTTTTCTAAGAATTAATGGTCAGCATTCTTATATGAATATTGGACCTACAAGTAGGCTGCTATTTAAATACTAGGAGTTGATTAGAAAATTCTCAAAATTATTTCAAATATTCAACAATTTTAATCAATAGTATTTTTTACCATGACATATAAGTTGTTGAAAGCCCTTTCTCCTTCTAGGATAAGTGAACCTTGTTAGGGCACTTACATGGAGTTTTTCCCATAAAACATGTCCATAATAAATTTATTCATAAGTGTAAATATTTATTTTAAGCCATAGATGGACCATGGGTTAGGAACCTATCGATACCTTTAAGTCATATTTAGACCATACAATGTAGCTTACCTTAAATAAGGTGCACTAGGGGTGATAATACATTTCTTAGCCACAAACAAGTCCATTACCCTAGAGTTTCATATAAAATCAGTCCATCTGGGTCTCTTCATGACCATGAACCAAACAACTAGTGTCGATTTCTTGATCCCGATATCACATCACGTTGCGTGAGCACGTGCGACAAAGTATGTGAGTTTATTTTAATTGTACTATCAAGTAAGATATAAAGATTTACATTTGAGAACTAAAACGAACACTTAATCTAAGTCTTCACGTTGCTTCTTTTTTGGATTTCCTAATTGATTTCTTAATTAAATTCATCATGTTTGTTGATATGTTCTTTGTATAAAATCTGTTTAAAGTTTATTCTCAACTAAGCATATTATTAGTCTATTTTTCATTTTATTGTTATTATTAAAATATATAAAAACATGAATGTGTGACACTAAAAGTCAACATTCTCTAAAAAAAATATACTAGATGAAAAAGAAGTTTTGGTTAATGACAGATTGGTTCAACTCATTCTGGACATCGAACAAATACATCAATTTGTTGTTGGTGATGAAAAGGAATAGGATCCAAACCAAGGGGGGGAGACAATGATATATGCAAGGAAGAGGAAACAACTAAGTTAACAAGCCATCAAAATGTTTTTTTGCTGTTATGAAACTTTACTATTTTTTAATCAGTAATGAATATTGAATATTTTAGTCATTAATAAATAGGATATTTTTGTAGCATAAAAACCTTTATGTTGAATACTTGATGCATGTAGTTATATAACAATATCTTATAAATGATAGTTGCATTTTGAACATATTACGTACTATGAGGATGCAACATGTTACATGAAGTATTCTTTGAAAATATTATGAACTGATTACATAAATATTATTAATTGTTCTCATGATACATACCACTGTTTCAATTATACATACAAGAATAATTTAATGAAGTATCTGTTTATGATCAAACAATCTAAATTACTTGCATGATAATTTATCCTTATCATGTGTTTTCACAAATCAACTAAAAAGAAAGATTGTACATGTTAAAATAATTGGCTTTGATTAGTGAAAGATTATTTATGTTATTAAAAATGAATTTATTTAAATTGTTAGTTTATCCAAAATTAGATGAAAGAATACTCAAGCTTATCTTTTAGGATATGATGTTGTTATTTTTTTAATTATCAATTTTTTTGGATAAATTCTATAAGAAGTTCATATAAAAAATAAATATAAATTATCTGAAAACAATTGTGAGAGAAGTGTTTTTGTGAAATACAAATAGTAGTCTGTGTTAAGAACGTAATAGACTATAAAAGATTAAAGATAATATTATATCCTATCATATAGTGTTTTTTTAATCTTTTGAAGAGTTTTTTAAAATATTTTCCATTTGTAATCAAATAATTTGTTAATTACTTATATTTATTTGGTCAATGATGAATGTTTTTAAAGTGTTTGATTCTTAACATACAGGAACATAAATGTCACTGTCAAGTTACATGTTTAGAAGCTGAATATCCAACATTTCTTTATGCAATTCCTATGTCATCGATCATATTTTTCTTTGAGATTTGTTCAATATGATCTGTTTTGGGTATTAGCAATTTTATTTATAACAATTATGTGCAAAGGTTCAAGAGATATTAAACTTCAGGAAACTTGTTAATTTGGCCTCAAAATATGCTATGCCTTTCGACATGTTAAAGAGTAAACTCATGTCAAGGTTAGCGACCATGGGAATCCGATAAAAACCTATGAAGAGGTTATCTTCACAGCCAAATCTGTGATGTCTTCTAGGAGTAAGTTTCCGTATCTTTACTTTTGATTGACTCCCAAGACGAGTCTTCATGCGTGAACAAACGCTTCCAGCTCATTGTAAGGACATTCTTCATTCCACACCTTTTCTTTGGGAAAATCCTCTGCAACATGGATTCAGCTTCCTTTTAGGACTCTTTTTGAAACGATTTTTCTGGTCCAGTTTGTGAAAACATAAATAAAGACAAGATAGCTGATTTTGATGAAGTCATGGTTAGAGACTAATTTATGCTGAATGTTTTTCTTGTTTCTCTGCTTGGAATACTCTTTGGCCACTGGAGAGAAAACGTCAAAGGGCATTTAATGCAAATCCTAGCGGAATTTAATGGTATTCACGATCCTAAGATCAATCTACACCAAGATTTATGAGATTTAATATTAAAGTATGTGTTTTGATGATTATATGATGTTAATTGGGATCTGTGACGATTGATTAATGATTTAATAGAGGGAGTTTTAATTGTAAAGGGTGAAATTGATTAGATTAATGAGTTTAAGAATCTTGTTAAGGAAAATTTAAAATGAATTAAATGGTTATTATTGCTATAAATGGTGGAAAAGTTGCATGGAAACATTTGGTTGTTAAACCTAAAAAACAAAAACAAGACAACCTTGTCTCTTGACTTTTAGCTGAAAATGAGATCGAAAGATGATAGAATTTGAAAACTATTCCTTCATAAAAGTTATAGGTATGAATGTTAATTTTTGAACTTAACCGGACTCATTTAAATTAGAGTTATGGAACTCCACATATGGAATAAAAATCAAAGAAAGGTCTACACCAAGATTTGTAGGGCAATTTCCACATACTACTATAATTAGTGATTTTAGGCATCTAGAAGGCAGAACTGGGTTTAATGTTCTTCATCAAAGTTTTAGATATATTTTTTGGCTTTCTATAGAAATAATCCATGCATAAAACTAAGTTATACAACTATGATTGTGATTAAAACACAGAACGGTGTACATAGTCGATTATGATGAATCGCCTAAAGTTGGTTAGTTTAAATTGTTAGGTAAATGTTTGGAAATGATAATTTATTTGGTAACGGATATAAGAAGGAAATGGATATGCTTGTTCATACGAAAGAGGCTTTGGAAGCTGGGCAACAATAGGGAGACATTTTGAAATCTTCGATCACAGATTTTTTGTAAGATTGTTGTGAAAATGTTTTTGATATGTTATGTTATTTTTTATATTTAATTTCTAAAGTATTTAGAGGAAAAAAAGTAAATTCCCGGTTATAGGATTAATGGCCAGTAAGGGACAATGAAATTATTCTTGTTGATGGGATTATTGCCTAGTAAAGGGCAATGGAACTGGTCCTGGTGATGGGATTAATGTTTGGTAAAAAGATAGAAGAAATTAGTTCCCGGTAATGGGAATGAAGTTCAGTAATAGACATAAGGAATTAATTCATTCCAATATTAGGATTAATGTTCAATATAAAGGAATAAAAATTGAACCCTTGGATAAAGGAGTTTTACCCGGTAATGGATGAAGAATTTAGATTTTGTAAAAGGAAATAATGTCTGGACTTAGACAAACAAGGAATTACCCGGCATTGAGTAGTATTTAAAAAGAGCTTAATATGGAGATTTTTAGTTTAGGAAAAAGAATGTGTATTAGAAATGATGACAAATAAGAAATATTGACACAAAAAATAAATCATCTAAATTAAAGATGAATTGTGTAAATGGTAATCAAATAAGTCGTTATGATGAGTTGTGTTCAAACATACCACTGCAATTGTCTAAATTATTTAAGTAATATATTATTACAATACTTAATTTGCCACTTATATATTAATTATAGGTAATTTCTCAGCCTTAAGTAGCATAATAGATATCTAGAGATTTTTTGTTAATTTTGTAAAGGATTATAATAATTATCCTTTTGTATTTGAATATCAATTTCCCATATATTATATAATTATAAATCCAACTTATTTGTGCTAATATATAATGATGTATTTATGCCTTTTTATCATAGCTTAGACTATAGTACCAAATAACTTATAGTTACAGATCTTTGAATTGAATCTTGAACATTATAATTTAATGCATAAAGTGATATTAAAATGAATTGCAATGATTGTGATAAGTTATGTTGTGAAATGATGAATCCAGAATGGTTGGACAATGATTTGGCTGCGTGTGTGATGAGTGTATTGAAGTGTTACTGTACACCCTAAGAAATAAATGTTTGTGTAAATTGCAAACAAAATAAATAGAAAATAAAAGTGAAGAAATTCATGTACAGATTTAAATAAAATGGTAATGTGGAAATTTTCAGATATGAATTTCCAGATGAAATATTTCGAGATATTATAAATTTAACTCAAAAATATTGAGGGTTGGACTAAATTAAAGAAAATGAACTAAACTAAAAAGTTAAGGAGTGAAATTATAAGAAATGTAAAGAGGTATAACTTCATTATAAAAATAAATGATGTGGGGGTAAAAAATATACACTTAAAGAAAACAAGGTCTAAGTACAAATAAGAGAAATTATAGGGTATAAATTCTCTCTCCCTTACCCATCCAAAATCGACAACATCAATTTAAAAGAGAGGGAATGAGTTTTTTATTTTGTTCTTGGCAAATCAAGAGAGAAAAACCAAAATCCCAAGAACCAATCCAAGATTAAGAGTTAATAGGTAGAATAAACACTTGTGGGCAAGGAATTAACAAGAAAATTTAAAGGTAAAGAAAGAAGAGAGGGTCGACTGTCAATAGAAAAGGGGGAGCCAAAAATTTTCGACTGGTTAAGGATCGAGACCTTGATTTTTACTAGGTAAGGAGTTCTAAATATGATGTTTCAAATTCGATTACGAATTGATGCCTTAATGTTGAATTTTAATTAGAGTTCTTAGACTTGAATTGGAGAAATGTATTAATTGTTAAAATTAAGTTAATTCATGTGTTGTATGTGATTGGGGGCATGAAATCATGATGATTCATTAAAGAAAATGTATGGGTAATTAAGTTAGGGGTGGTTGATCGTATGTAGAGAAAAGAGGGAAATTATGGTTTTCCTTATTGAGTATATTATTATAGCTTTTTTTTATGTGAATTTGTGTGACTCGAATGAAATTAACATGAAAGGAACGAGGGAACTCTTGATTCCTTTCGGCCATGCTTTTAGCCAATTATGCATAAAAGGGGGGTGTTTAATTTGACATATTTAGCTTGATGACATGTGTTTAATTGTGTCTAAATGAGGGAAAATACATGTTGAAATAGCAAGGATTGTGTTTAGAAGAATATTGTTTGGAAAGTTAGTAAAATCGATAAAATGTCATATTTTGACGTTAAGAGGAAAGATTGAAATAAATAGAGTAAATTGGCTCTTAAAATATATTTTTGACACTTTTATATGGTATCTGATATGAGTAGGGGTTGAGATAAAAGAGGAAAAATTGAATTGTGGATGTTGTGTGTAAATGGAAAGGTTAATGAATCTGGATAGGTTGATCTCTTGACTTTCGATGAGAATTTGAGTTAGAGGATGAGAGAATTATGATCAGGTTCCTTCTTAGTAATTGTAGTTTTTGATGTTGACTAACTAAGGAAATTGGTCTTACTTAATTTGGATATATAGAATTCTAGTTATGGGTCACCAAACGAGATTGGGTCATGACAGACCTTATAAGGCAATGGGTCTGATTCATTGATGAGTAATTTCGAGTGTCTTGGGGCCGAATTGGGTTCTCCTTCCCTTAGTGGACTTGTAGCCCCGTGTCTTAACTTTCTAACGAGACCAACCTCACTTGAAACAGAGTCCTAGAACTCTGAATATAGTAAAAAAGCTGAGGAGAGGTCGGAAGGCGACCTCTGCCAGCAGATTCAGAAAGTCGTTAAAGCAACTATTTGAATGCATTAAGGGTGAAAATTGGGTCATTTCCTTTCAGAGAAACATTTCATATTACATCTCAACTTCCAAAAGAAACGAGCCATGTTCGAAATGGAAACTTGTAATGATAACTATGGTCGGACAAAGAGTGACGATATTAATGAGTGAAATGAGAAAAAACATAAAATATAAAGAAAGGAATAATTAAAAGAAAGACCTATATTGGTTGTTAATATGTTTATTATGAAATGTATCATTGAATGAGGATAATTTATGAGATATGCTTGTGATTACAGGTGGGACCACATGCGTGGTGTAACAGCAGCAATAGGAGAGCACAAGTAGAGCTTCTATTATAGGTAAGTGATCCGCACATATGCTTTCTAGTTAAATTTCATGATTTAATATGTTATTGATGTGAAATATGAATTGAAAAATGTTTGATATTATATGAAAGAATGAAAGTTTGCGTAATGATGTTATTACTTCAGATAGTATCCCGAATGTATATATGTTCAAGGTGAGAATAGTCTTGTATGTGATTTGCTAAGTGATGGAAGTATCGCTGACATAGAAAACTTGAGAAATGTGATATGGGGCATGGTCCAACATACATTTAGTGTATGTTAGGATCTCGGGTAAGGGGATTACCATGTATCGATGCCTATGAGGTATGGACTAGCAGTGTATGTTAGGATCCGAGGAAGGAAATCATCATGCATCAGTGCATATGGAGCATTGACTAACATATATTTAATGTATGTTAGGATCTTGGGTAAGGAGATCACCATGCATCAATGCCTATGGGGTATGGACTAGCATACATTGAGTGTATGTTAGGATCCCGGGTAAAGGGATCACCATGTGTCAGCTAGCGTACATTTAGTGTATGTTAGGATCCTAAGTAAGGGGATCAACATGCATCGACTAACATACATTAGTATATGTTAGGGGTCTCGGGTAAAGGGATCATAATGCATTGATGCCTACGAGGCGATGATGATACCGATGGAATTGGTATCGGCAATGTGTTAGATGAAAATGGTTCTTGTCAATTTTATGGAATCTTGAATGGAAGTTGAAAATGGAAGATGAAACAATTTTTAATAGCTGAATGAGAAAGAGTTCTAATGAAAACAAAAAAGGGAGAAATGAATAGAATATGAATACATTTCTTTTTAAATTGTTGGATTTTTATTTTACTATATTTGTCATGATATTCATGTCTCAATAATATATGTTTTGTTTCAGGACCATCGCATGCACGACAAGAGTAGATCCTAACTTTTGTTCATTTTTTTATCTAGTTCTAGGGAGTATATCCTTGTATTTTATAATATTAAAACATTTATATAACTTATTTTGTATAATTAATATTTAAACTTGAATAAATGAACTTAACTCTGAAATTCATATAATCATGTTCTATGTATGCGTCTTTATCTCGTTTATTCCTCTATAATGACATTTGATGTTCAATGCATGTTATAAATATTGTGATTGTGATGATGATGATGTTTGTGAGATTAAGACTCAAGACGATTGGGTCATGATTGAGTTATGAGATATGAGATTTTAGAAGTGTAAATAAGTTAAATGTTGATAATTTGAGACCTTCCGGTATATGGGAGACTCTTCTGAAATTTTGATAAATTTTAGATGAAAACTGTATAAATACAAAAAAAAAATTCCCTATTTGCTTATGTGTTTTGAAGTGATTTGTTCCGGAAAAATTATGAATGTTACAATTACAAGTATTTGTGAATAACTTGGGATCTTCTAGAATAGAAAAGATTCTGCCAAAATTAGTAAATTCACATAGAACTAAGCTTATATATAAAAAAATTCACCAAAAAAATAGAAATATTTTACAAGAAATAAAGCTTAAGATGTATGAAATTGATGAGGTTGTTATAATATCATTTTTCTGCTTATAATGAAGGTATTTTACTATTCTTAAAAAAAAAAAAAGAAATAGACCTTTACATCCCCAACCAAAATGAAAATGACAAATTGATCACATGGAAAAATGTTTTTTTACCTCTAAGCATAGTCTTCTGATTTGATGAATGACATCATTGACGAGGGCTTTTTGTCTTTTCCGTCAGGTAGTCAGGAGATTCAGCCTATTTGAAACTCAATTAATTTCCATCATAGGATTGCATTGTTTAATCACTATATCTAGAAAGGTCATCCATTAGGAAGATTTTCTCTCAACTTGGCATGAGAGGTTCTTAGAGACACGATACCCACAAATTTTATACATCACCTCCTTTAGTTTCCAGATCATATCCTAAGACACTATTTTATCCTATGTGTAACAACCCGAAAATTTCTATTCAAAATGAAGAGCAAGGACATGATAATTCAATTAAGATTAGAGAATGTTTTTCTCTATTATCAATAAAAAATTCAGCAGAGTTTTTTCTATATTTTTAGGTACTAAGTTATCGACTTTTCTTCCACAATCTCTAATTATCAAATTTCTTACTTGTCCTATCATCCAATACTTTCTCCTCTCATTACATCACAACTTCTCAATAATCAAATTCACATGTCTAAACAATTCAATATCCCACATTTACATGGATGCAATCTAAAGAATTATTCTACAAATTATAAATGAAGTACATTTCACAATTTAAAGATTTACAAATAAGGACCATTAACAAAATTATAATTGAAATAAGTACATAATTAAATAAGAAATTCATAATTAAGATTATACTACACAAAAGAGCTTTCGATAAACTGTTGACGCATTATGTTACATAACAAAATGATAAATTCATTTATTACAAAATGATACCCAACAAAATTTAAGAAAACTAATCTATTGTTCAGTCCGATTGAGGGATGTACCTAAAAATTGATTAATACAATAATTTGATTAGACAGATGAAAAAAATAAAATATCCATAAAATTCTTTCTACTTTCTTTCTTTCTTTCTTTTTTGAAAATTTAGTCAAAAGATCATTAAATTAACTTGCTCATCTAGTATTATATATATATATATCAATTAAATTTCAGAATAATCAATGAGGTTTTTTTTTTTGAACATCAACCAAAAATATAATTATTCATATCGCCCAAGTAACTTGGCATTATTTTCACTAATAGATGATTAATTTTCCATCAGTTCTTTCAACAAGCACTATTGTTATCAATCCAAAAAATAGTTTAACGTTTCACCCATTCATCAGGTAACAAATCTCATTAATCAGGGAATTAATTCTTCATCTCGCCCATTTGCTAGGGCACTAATTCCATTAAATCAGGAATTAGTTCAATGATTTACCCATTCACCAGGATACTAATCCCATTAACAAGGGACTTAATTCTTCATCACGCCCATTTACCAGGACATTAATCTCATTAATTTAGGAATTTGTTCAACCCATTCACCAGGGTTCTAATCCCATTAACTAGAGAATTAATTCCTTATCACACCTATTCACCAGGGCATCAATCCCATTAATTTAGGAATTAATTCATCACATTGCATATCTTATTTTCTTAAGTAAACAATATAATAATTACTACTTTATCGATCACAATTAATCAGATAAAAAAATACATATTGACCAATAATAAATTCGGGTACCGTGTAATTACCTGACGACGGAGCTCGAGCCGAAGTTCCCTGCTGTGGTGTCGGTCTGGCAGCCTTTTCTGAATTGACAAGTATATCACATCATTATTCTACTTTCCATATTGACACACTCAATAAATAAAATCTTTCCAATTAATCTTTCATTTGCCAAAATAAAATTTAGAGAGAAACATGAAAATTCCCTTCTTTCTTTTGAAAATTTCCTTTCTATTTTTCCAATTTTCACATTTTAACACAATTCACTTCATCATTCAAATCAATAATGTTAACATAATTTCACAATCAATTGTAATTTTTTCTAAAATTTATCATGAACCCTAATTCCTTATTTTACAAAGTTTAATTAATTTAAAGTATAAATTCTTCAAGAATCTTATTTAAAAGTGTGACGGCACCTTACCAAGCAATAGTTAAAATTTTAACACTTTTAAATCGAGAAATTTTCCTTGCTTGAATTTGCTTTTCCTCTCCTGCTGAATGCGCTTCCTTCTCTTTAAAAAAGCAAGTTTGTTCTTTTTTTATTTTTCCTTAATAGGAGTTCAAGATTCAAGTTACAGTGTCTTTCATGGTGCCAGATAACCCAGTAAGAATTCGAAGCCACCTTGAATGGTAGAGTATAGATCTGATGGGTAGTTAGAAGATAAGGAGATTGCAATTAACATCGATTCGTCGCCTAAATCATCTTTGATGGGTGGTTAGTTAGAAGACTCTTTTCATGGTTTGCTACTGATATTTGTTTCTGCTGAATACTGATTTGTCCTTTATACATATATACAGACAAAAGGATTTGCCGTGTGAAAGCATACTCTTGTTCATTGAGAAATAGCATCAGCTCGTCTGGAAAATGGCGATTACAATGTACATAAAATACTAGAAAGGGACCATGACTCTTTTGCCTTTATTTGTAATGAAACAATGGAATAGTATAAAATAAAGTTATTTTCTCTTTATATCATCATATAAAAATAATAATAATTGATTCTGTCAGACAGTACTCGTAGCAAGAACGTGGACAGGTAGGGCATATACTCTCTCCCTCGTCATCCGATTAGACCCAATCGGGATAAGATAAGATGAAGGGAATCGCTTCGTGCGTGGTGGCTCTGCCCAGCCGAAAGGAGGCATCCTTGTAGGATCTCCAGCATGCAGCCCACCAACTCCCACCAATCCATGGCAAATAGTATTTACTTTAAATGAATCCACATGCTCAAGTCATCGGTCAGATCACCACTTGGTTGTCGAGTCGACGCGGGTCCTAGATCCCTCACATGTGCACAGTCGAATGCCTACATCATCCTTGAGCATCACACATGTGTCCAAGGGATCCATTGTCTTCCTTGTTGACATGCCTTTGCTTTGCACTTCATCTTCATCTCCCTTCTTAACGAGAGATCATTGGAGGATTGGCATCTTATAAGAGGGAGCTTTTTATTTTGCAGGTGACATGTTAGTGTGGCACTGTGGTAGCGATAGCTTTTTAAAGTATTTTTATTCAGAAATATATTAAAATAATATTTTTAAAAAAAAATTATTTTTGATATAAGCGAATCAAAATTATCTAAAAACACTAAAAAATTATCAGGTGACATATTAGTGTGATTGTGAGTGTGGTGTGATAGTTTTTTAAAGTGTTTTTCATTAAAAATATATCAAAATAATATTTTTTTTAAAATAGCGAATCAAAACTATTTAAAAACATTAAAAAAATATTAATTTTTTTTAAAAATAATATTAAAAAACATTTAGAAACGCGCGTTTCTAAACAATCTCTTACATCTATTTCATCCTAGTCATATCAAAAGATAGGCGACTAAAACCATAATAATTATAATATACTGCATTAGGGCCTAGATGACTTGTTGTATCCAAACAAGAGTATCAAAAAGCTTTTTATCTATCAACAAAAATGATTTTGGCTTCGGACGCACTCTCTACCTTAATAGGGTGGTTTTTTACTTGTAATATTGGCTATTATGTCTACGTGGATAGCATGTTTTTAAAGTAATTAAAAAAAATAAACTTAATTTAGATATATACTGGGGGTGTGTTTGTTTTCTGGAAATTGGTTTCCAGGATATCACTTTCCAAACTTTCTTGTGTTTGTTTGTCATTAGGAAAGTTGGTCAACGGAAAACACTTTCCTGTCAAAGAAAAATTTAGCTTGATTTCCAGGAAAGTGTTTTCCTTTTATTTTGGATGGAAAACACTTTTCCATAAGTTGTGAAAAATATAGAAATATCATATTATCTGCTGATTAAGTCAAATTTGATCCTCAAACTTTTGACAATCAGTATTACCAATGAAATAAATTTGTTGCTAATATTTGTTGGTAAAATTTAAGTTATAACATGATGAGTGACCACCCTCTCCCATTTCATTTCTTCTTGTTGTTCTTTTTCTCTACAAATAACAACAAACCCCAATATCTTATCACAAATCAAACTCCTATCACCACAAATGCAGCCACCCCAACACTTGTGTTTAGCATTGCGTTTCGAAAGCACTTTTAAAAAAAATTGAAAACTTATTATTTTTTTCTTCGAATTAACATTTTTTTATATTTTTGGATCATTTTGATGTGCTGATGTCAAAAATAATTTTTAAAAAATAAAAAAATATATATTATGATACATTTCTGAATGAAAAACACTTTGAAAAGTAACCGCAACCATACTCCTAAACAGGCTCGTCTGTCAACATCCCTGTTTTGGTTCATTTTTAGGATTCCCCACATCAAATAAACAAAACTACCTATTTTTTGTTTTAACTCATTTTTAAAAAGTTATTTTTTATGGCATTTTGATATAGTTTATGTAGTTTGTTTGTGTGTTTACTTGTTTTATAGTTTTTCTCATAGAAATTTGTTGTATGAATGTATAATTTGTACATTTAGAGTTTGTTTTAGATTTTGAATAATTGAATTTGTTTTAAATTTGGTGAAATTGATTTCAATTTTGTGACTTGGGTGTTTTGTAATGAAATAAATAATGGCTTATTCAATTGGTATGTTTCATATTTTGTTAATTTTATTGTTAGGTTGAAAATTTTAGTAAATGTGAAGAAATTTGAATTTTTATAGAAATTAATAATGATTTAAGGGTACTAATAAAATAGATTGAATAAGTTTGAGTTAATCCAATGTTAACTAATCTATTTAGTTCACATAATTAATTAATACATGTTGTCATCAATATTGTATATATATTTGATAAAAATAATGTATGATTGTTCTTGAATGTATCGAGTTTCACTTGAAGGGTTATGCAAGATGAATTATTATAGTGCGGTTAAGGTTTTTATTAATTACACTTTATCTAATTCAAGAAATATTAGTAGAGGCAGTATTAGATGTTCATGTAAGAAGTGTAAAAATAAAAAGTTTCTCGATCTAGATGTTGTTACGATGCATCTTTTACAAAAAAAAATTATGGAGAAATACTTGTGTTGGTTTACACATGGAGAACCATATGTTACTTATGAGATCATAGTAAAAATGATGGTTGGGTCAAACTCTAGTTCTAGGAATGTTTATGAGGTTGTAGATGACAATAGTAATCCTTATAGAAGTATGATTATGGATGTGATGAGAATGAATCAGGGTTATGCAGGTAAATGTTCAATCATTGATGAAGAACCAAATACAGACACGACTAGGTTTTTTTATCATTTAAAAGACTTCAACGAATCATTATGGGATGAGTGCATAAATTATAGTAAATTATCAATCGTTAAACATGTCTTCACCATTAAGTCAGATTATAGGCTAAATAAGGTCGGTTATAAAAAAATCATTGAATATGCAAGAAACATTTTACTAAAAGGGAATAGGCTAAAAGAGAATTTCTATGCTATTAAATCCATGATGAAACCCCTTGAACTAGAATACCAAAACACAAAATCATATATAAGGAAGTTATTGGACAAGTATATTGAGAAGGGGGAAAATACAAGGATGATTTTAGTTAGTGTTATTGAGAAGAGGGGAATATGACGATGATTTCAGCTAGTATTGTTGAGTATCAAGTATTTAATGGTCAAAAAAGGCTATATCAAGTATTCTTATGGTGAATGGATGATAACTGGAATACTATAAATGCATATGGCACCTTGTATAAAGCATAAAAGAATTGAAATTAAAGATTTTTTTTTCATACATATTACAGTGTGAAATCATTTAGGAAGACATACTTTGAGGTTGTTCATCCATTGCGAGAGGTTGTATTAGATCCTAAAGATAAAAAGGTAATTATATTACCCCCAAACATGAATAAGAGTATGGGTTGACCAAAGAAGAATAGAAGAATAGGAGAAGAAGAAGAGGGACACAATAATGTTAGAAAAAAGGGCTCCCACACTAAGGTGTAATATTTGTAAAAATATGGCCATAATTCCAAGATATGCCAAAGAGATGGTGTTTCCCAACTTAATGGTGGTAGTGGTGGTAGGGTATCTATATGTGTATTTAGAGGATTCAGGGCATCTAAGACTGCTATGAGAGGAACCAGTGGTGATATGAGGGGATCTATTGGTGCCACCATGGGATCTATAAGATCAACCAATATATACAGAGTTAGAAGAAATGATGCTAGTGCATCATCATCACTATCCTTAAAGGTATACAGGTAATTATCTAGCATATTATTCATGTTATTTCTATTAGTTTAATAATTTACATATAGCCAATCAATATTTTTCTTTTAAATTATAGACTGCTCAATTTACATCCTCTTAGTATTCAACACAAAAAAGATGCATTAAGTGAAGAATATGGAGATATTTTATTATCAATACTGAACTGTTATGTATGTTTATGATATGGTCCATAAACATTTAGGATGTTAATGTTGCCTTAATGAATGCAACTTTTAAAACATATTGTATTATTTATGTATTAATATCAGTGTTTCCTTGATGTTAATGTTACCTTAATGCATACAACTTTTGAAACGTATTGCATTGTTTATATATTAATGTTAGTGCTGACTTGATGTTAATGCTACATTGGTGTTAATACAATATTGTTATCTGAATTTATTTCATGCATTAATATCATTTGTTCAACATGAACATAATAATAGTTACAATGCACATACTAAATTAGCTCTTACCATCAATTTCATACTTCCAATGTTAGCCTCCATATTATGATTCTTAATCCAAACTTGACATAACTTGTCTTTCATTCTCTTCACTTTATCTAGTATAAGCTCAATATCATTATATCATTAATACATGTAGACCTCTCATAGTTAATTCGATTTCATTTATAGGTTTGCACCAATCAATGAAGGAGTTGTCATATGACCTATCATCACTTTGTATGATATTATTGTTTGATGTATATGAATTCATATTATGAACTTGTGTTTTTGTTTTGTAAAAAATTTAGGTGCTGAAAATTTGGCAACCAATGTTAAGAAGAGATTTTAAGAGTTTGGAAAGTTATATTGGGAGTTTGGGTCAGTTGTGTTTATAAAGTTTTTTAATGATGAGAAAAATAGGTTGATGAAAAGAAAGGATGTTATTTTGATGAGAATATTTATATGTTTTGATATGAAGAAATTTACAAGTTTCAATGAGCTAAAATTTATGTTTTGATATGGATGAATTTACATGTTTTGATGAGCTTAAATGTGTGTTAATGCTTTATTTAAGGGTATATATAAAGCTGAGCATCAATGATAATTTTTTCAAAAACAATTCCAATAATAGCTTTTCATTATTTTTATACACCAGGGGTTCTATAGTTTTTAATTGAAAAATAATAACAAACCTATAAATAATTAGAATATTTTTGTTGATGTCATTTAAAGTGTTATGAAGATACAAAGTTCAAGATTTTTTTGGTGATTTATGAAATAATAGAGGCAAAATGTAATTTGGAGTAAACTATATAGTTCTAGGGGTAATTTTCTCTTAAATAATAGAGGCAAATTAATGACACATCACTTGATAGGGTAGTTGAAGTGTCGCTTTTTCCAACTTTTTCTTTTTTTTTTTGTATTTTTTATATTTTTTTATATTTATGTAGGGTATAAAAAATGGGTGACAACAGGTTGAGCAAAAAAATTTCCAATGTAAAAAAGCATATCCAGACTCATAATTTTCCAATGATAACCTATCAACCCGAGATAATTTGATTAACACACGACTCGTTATATGAGATCGAAATAACCCTGCAGAAAAAAAAAGCAAAAAAACATATCATAAAACTCAAGGCCTAATAACCTAATGTCAAATGATAAAATAAAAAAGAATTATTTTTTTAAAATTCCAAAGAAAAAAAATTTGAGTCAACTCAAGTTCATTTTACTAACCCATTACACGTGAAATGAGATTGGAAAACATTAAAATTAAAAAAATAGAAAAAAAAAACTAAAGTTAAATCAATAAAAAAAAACACTGAAAAAATAAGTCTACCTAGGTTAACTTGACTAGCCTGAATTCAGGATAACCCCACATAAAAAAACAAAAAAATCACAAAGCTCAAGGACCAATAATTTAATGTGATATGATAAATAAAAAAAATTATTTAAAAAATGGCCGAGAGAAGAAAATCACAAGTCAACACGAGTTAACCTGAGTAACCCGCTGCCCAGGATATAAGATAGGATAACCCTATAATAGAAAGCTGAATAAATCACAAAGCTCAAGGCCCAATAATCAAATGTCGAATGATAATATTAAAAAAAATTATAAAAAGGATCTCAAAGAAGATTGAACTTAAATCGGGTTAATATTCGAAACTAGTGACTTGAGTTATGAGACCGCGATTAACCAAGAGAAGGTAGACACGAGAAAATAATAAAGTGAAATTCCTAATCATAAAAAATTAAAAATAAAATAAATAGCAATCAAAATAATAATAGCCAAATTTAGCACAAAATTAAATGAAAGAAAATAATTAGGGATAAAATTGAGCAATCAAAAGAATATACACCAAAATTGAATACAAAAACTGAATGAAAAACATTTTGAGTGACAAAAATGAAGTAAATACAAATTAAAGGAAACAATTGAATTTTGGATAAAAAAAATAAACTAGAAAAAGGATAAAAAAAAATGAGGACCAAATTATATATAAAAAAATTAAATGAAATAAAATATTAAGAGATGAAATTGAAAATAAATAATTTAAAAAACATAAAAATCAACACAAAAAAAATCAAAATAATGAGGGTCAAATATAAAATAAATATAAATTGAAGGACACAATTGGATTTTGAAAGGTTAGGCATGAATCAATATGGCAGGAGAGAAAAAAAAACAGAGAAGAAAAATAGCTTATCACTACCACACCACCGCGAACTTCATTGCATGTTCTGCCTCATTCATCGTGCTGCCACATGACTTTTCAAGAGACACGGCGTGTAATTATTTTTTATTGTTAGATGCCGCTGCATGAATCATTTAAAGGGCGCAGACAGTGTCCACTTGATAACTCGTGTTAATAACTTCTTCTATTTTTATAATATTTATTATTTATTATTTATTAAAAGATTAATTTACTTCCAATGCAAACTGAGAATAAAAAAAAAAAAACCCTACGAGAAAAAACGAAAAAACCTTTGATAGCATGTTTTGTGTTTTTTTAGTGATGTTGAATGTTTTGAGAAACACAAAAAGACAATGGAGCCTGACAGGTAGATATTTTATTATAGGGTAAATTAATAGTTTTATTATGTAATAAAAATATAAAAAGACTGATTTATCCCTAACTATTTTAAAAATACTAATTTAACCTCATTTTATTACTAAATTTGCTCTTCCTTGACTCTATCATTACGAAGAGTAAAAAATCATTATATTATAGCAATCTAACAGTGCAATTAATGCATCCTTAATTTTTCTTATGATGGCGTGACAGTGTATCGTCATAAAACTCATCTGCCTCTACATT
>Ga0325402_1000934_pt1 | contig 22546 bp, 18 predicted proteins | sample PopdelMetagenome_22_FD_207212 | JGI IMG/M metagenome (GOLD analysis project Ga0325402, IMG submission 207212) | Populus deltoides microbial communities from Bellville, Georgia, United States - Xylem-PdKOR-R3 | ecosystem: Host-associated > Plants > Phyllosphere > Stem > Wood/Secondary xylem...
CTTCTTTGCTATAATTATAAATCTCACAAAATATATTCTGAAAAAAAATCTCAGAAAATGAATCCAAAATAGAAATAAGCATAGTAATGTTTTAGATTTTGGTAATCACAGAACGATTGGATTTTTTCATGGCAAATAATTTTTCGTCCAAAATTATCTATAGCATGTAAATTTTGAGCAAGTTAGATGTGGAAAGGCTGCATAAGAAGCAAAAGAAAAGTAGCGTTTAGCACGTGTATTTTCATGAGATGAATAAATCTAAATCCAAAAAAGACTTGGAGTATGTTGAGTTCCGTGGTTGCGGGTGGGGTTCACTCGCAGCCACATCAAATACCGTTTAGTTAAGAAAAAAATTGTTTTTTGATGATAAAACCCATCAAAATATTGGCCGAACCACATGTCTACGAGAAGCAGCATTGCTTCTCATAGGGGAAAAAGCATAATAGTGGAGCCATGCTCCACTGTTCATGTGAACAGTAGTTTTTTTTTGAAAAACAGGGTGAAAAGTTTAGTTTTTTTCTCTTGAAAAACCAGTGCAGTTAATTGATATCGCTTGATGACGTAACAAAAAAATTCAGTTTTTGTTGTTACATGCTTAAGAAACCATGAAAAATATAGTCATTGTTGGATAGATTTCGTATGTAATGACATTGTATATAGTTTAATAGAATAATAAAAAAAATTTGATATCAATATTATTTGTTTCATGAAGTAATAATAGTAGTTAAATCTACAATATTTAAATTAAAAATATTTTTAATTATTTTATAACCTCAATTTAAAAAATATTTTTTTAACTAAACACATTAAACTACTTTTTGTTCAACCTCAATTTCAACCATAGTTTTAACCAAACATATATTTTTCCAACCCAACCTCAACTAAAAGTACTTTTTATAAAAACAACTTTTTTAAAACCACAACCACAACAGCAACCGCAATACCAAACACACTCAATATTTGAGCCTAGCGATCTATGTGTAGTTATTGTTTTATTTATTTTTGTTATTTTTTTAGTTAATTTTAAAAAATTAAATATTATTTTTCAATTTAAAATTTTGATTATTTTTATCTTATAGGTCAATTTAAGATCTATTATTTTAAAAGTTTTAATCTTTATTTTAAGAATATACCATTAGAAGATAATTATTTTTTGATTCCTTTTTCTTGGTTCAATTGTGTTTATTAATATTAGAGCCTAATGATTCTTAGTGATATATTGTTGTGAAAGTAGAAAACCACGACCGAAAAAAGTAACAAGATATAACATATTTAGGAGCAAAAAGTCAACGAACAAATGATTAAAGATTTACAAAGGCATGTATTAGAATTAACTCTTTGATTAAAGAAGAGAGAATTGAGAGATCATGAGAAGAATGATCATATATCCGCAAACAACATAGAAAATCCTTTTCAAAAACATCACAGCAGAGTACGTAATCTTTTGAACATGATGAATTTCATTAGACTGAGAATTTCATATTAAATTTCTTGATTTTTTAAGAACCTTATAGAATAAGGAATTCATTGGTTGGATGCTTGAAATGGATTGAACCTTTAATGCAAAAGGATCTCAAAATAGATGAGGGAGAAATTGATCACTATCAGATTAAAAAAGAAAGCTTTTACTTGGTGAGAATATCTAAAGAGGACTATATGGAGACAAAGGACATTAAAGATTAATGACTAGAAAAAGATAAAGTAGAAAATAAGATGTAACTTTCTTCTTTTAGGATATACTCAATCCATGTACCAATAATTCCATATGTTGAGGTAAAGGGTAAAGTGTCTTAATGAGTTTACTGATGAGTTCTATCAACTAATAGCAAGGAATGGTTTGTTAAAAGTAGAGAAGAAATTGGTGGTGTGATATTTGAGTGTATTATGACACTCAATACAATACATATATATATATATATATATATATATATATATATATATATATATATATATATATATATATATTTATTTTTTTTGCAGTCATTATGAATGGTTTCAAAAGCTTATCATAGTGCTCTAGCTATGGAGAAATAGCAAACAAGGGGAACTAACAGAGGTTTTCAAACTTACTAGAATAATAGGTTTTTGGTTCATTATAATATTATTGGATAACTAGTCAAACTAAACCTACTCCTCTGAAAACTACAAGCTAGAGTTCTAATTCAAGTTTTGAATTTTGAATTTTGATGTTACAGATGTGGTGCATAGTTGCATCATTTCATTGAATTTCATAAATAAAAGAGTTTCACAAGCAAAAATCTGTTGATAAAAAAAATATGAGAAAAAAAGTGTAACCAATAAATATTTTATTTTTTTTATTCCAATAGTAAGGAGATTTTCTATGAAGATGAGAGTGCTACCTTCGTCATTTAAAAGATTATGTTGGCTCATAAGGGTGATTCGGTTCGGGTAAAGATTAGCTATACATTAGCATCTTTCATTTGATGTGCATAATTAAATATGAGGTGTGAAATGTAGTTATCTATAGTAGCAGCCGATTAACGTTTTATTTTTCTTATTGAAATGATAAATTTTGATTCTAGAGCATTCCAACAATCTATTATGAGGTTTAGTATTGCATATATAAAAAGTACTTTGAAAATAACTTCAATAAACATCTCAAACGTAATGGAAAAAGATAATTAAATACTGTGACCATTTTGACATGGAAAATTTAATGGAATCCAAAATACTTTTAATGATAAAAATTACCATTCAACCTATTGTCTTCTCGAGACTGAATCATTCATATTCATTTGATTAAACCCTGATTATAACATGAAATAAAAGAAACATCAAAGGTCAACTATTTATTTTTGTTATTTTTATAGTTAATTTCAAAAATTTTATTTCAATTTTCAGGTTTACATTATTTTTCTTTTTGAATTGTAATTATGATTGTTATATTTTATAAAAGTCATTTTAAAGCCTATTTAAGAGGTTGTAATCCCTTTTCTTGAGGGTAGATCATTAGAAGAGAACTATTAAAAAATAAAACAAATTAGGGTTTCTATTTGATCTAAAAAATAATTTAAAATTTTTGTTTTTATTTTCATTTCTCTCAATTATTTATTTCTTGTATTATTATTATGATAAAAACTAATGTAGATGGGACATTCAATGTTGTCCCAATTATAATAACTCTAAAAAATGAGCATTGTTGGCCAACAATTATAGTATTCTCAACTATAATTAGACATCTTTTTTGTTATTTTTCTAGGCCCTTATATCTTTCTCTTTTTTTTACTAGTAATTTAAGTGTGTTATGAATATATTAATTAGTTTGGCTATTACCTATGTTACTTTCTTGATTTGCCATTTTCAAAAAATAAAATTTCCTTAATTATGATGATTCTTTGGCTTTCTTGGCAAATCACAATCCTCTATCATTGTGTATTTAATGCATAAGATGATGGTTTTGTTCTTAGCTTCTTCAGGCTTAGGGTGCATTTTATATGCTTGGATGTGATTAACGATGGACTAAATATAACACCCTACAATCTTAATGATTATAAAGCTACCTTGAACTCAAGAAAACAAAGTAAGTTTTTTTTCAATAAATATATTTCATTTAACATGATATTAGTCCTTTAATATTAACTAGTACTCTATTGAAATTTATACTAATATTTTGGTAAAGTCTCCTTTATATTTGGAACATCTCAAGTTATCGACATTTGTATTCTCACATCACCAATCAAATTTAAATCCTTGATCCAATCATCCTAGATAATTTATTCACATCATATCATAATAACTCCATAATTATCTCATCAACAACAAATCATAATTAATTCTCTTAACAATAAAATAAATATCAATTTAGACCATGCATAGATTATACATGGTAATTAAATAAAAATATATCTTACAACTAAGCCCATGAGTTAAGATTTACATATACATTAGAATTTAAGCTATTTAAGGTGCATGTCATAAATTTAAGTCTAGTTACATAAATATTCCCAAAACATTCCGGACCATAGTAAGTTCTTGGTCAATACCTAAATCCATACAGAATAATATAATATTATTTGACTGCTTCTGGCAATTTTGAGATTAACCTGAAATCAAACAATTAATGTTATATCACATCAAATCATCAACATATTGATCAAATACATACAATGTTCTATCAAAATATTTTTCAATCTCTTTTTATAAGCCATTCCATCAAATTCTTATATTTAGCAGTTAAAGAATTTAATCATTATCCTTTAGATTAAATCAATCTTAGACATCTCTCTTGGATGTCTATAACTCCAACAATTTTCACCGATACCCATTAATCTTTAAACTATTCAACTTTATTTTTTCCTTATTCTTATATTATTAGTGTCAATATTCCATATGCAATAACACATTTAACGAATTTGGTGCTACAAGTTTATGAAACCTTTAAAGTAGTTAAGATGTAAAGCACAAACTTGAAGCTTGGACATATATAGCTACTTCAGTTTATTGCCCCCCTTTTACAACCTTTTTTGCCCTGACATAGTTAAACCATCACCTCTTAGAAATTACCCCAATAACCTTATTCTAGATTCACATTCAATCCATATTTTTCTATAACAATCTAAAATTACAATATTTTTGTGCTATCTAAAACAACACTAAACTACACCTTGTTGTTGTCTAACAACCTTTATTTGTATCACATTTATGATATTAGTATAATTCTAATTTCCTTTTTTTTTCTTTTATTTTCTGATCCAATAGTTCTAGCGTTAAATTTTTTGGCGGCTGACTCAACAACCCTTACACAATTAAATTCCTTCACTATTCAAACAACATCCAACACTACCTATTTAGTTTACCAAATTAGTAAAAGATTATAGCAACCTCTCATCAACTAACACTGCCACAAGATCTATTATAAGATGACTAAACCATTTACACACGCGCACACACACACACACACTTTATCATGTTATCAAAACAACCTCTCTTTTCTTTTTTATTGTTTGCCTTATGCCACTAAAATAATCATTACTTTTGTATAACTTGTTATTAATACAACTAATTCTCAACCCTTTAGTCTCATTATGATTATGTTGGCCCCCTACTACCCAACAATTCTAAGGAATCCTTTCACTAACAGAGTTTTTGAATACAATTCTCGCTTCAATCCTCATACATGCCACTCTCATCACCCTTTAACTCTTTTGTCATTTTTCTTTTACAAGGCTGATGTACCACCTTATGTTTCAAATACTTTTCTTTTCAACTTGGCAATCATGTAAGTAATAATTTGTATACATATCAAAATAAAATTATTTAACATGCATGCCATAAGATTCAAATAAGTTATATATCATTCCCAATGGATCATCAATTATTTATAAAAGATACTTTACTAATGATCTACTGCTTCTGTTTATATTGAGATGAACCTGAAATCAAGTAATTAGCATCATAAATGTTCGAGTATCATTATAAGCATTAAGAAATGAGTAGCATATCAACAAGAATATCTTATTCTCATTCCTAAAAAACATTCAATCTGTTACTTTGATTTAACAATTTAATCATTTCAATCATCATCAAATAAGTCAACTTAATCTCAATCATCCCATATAAATGTCCATAACCCTGGCTATCCTTCATGAATGCCAATCACTCCAGCTATCCCTCACGGATGCCAATAAAACAAGCTAACCCTTTTGGTTACCTAGGCTATATATTGGTTTAATTACATGACATTTTTTTTAAAAAATTCTACCTAAGCACAAAAACTATGAGATGTTGTCAACGTGTCACTGTTGAGGAAAAGGATAAGAAAAACTTGAAATATATGGTTAAATAACACTAATTAGCACAAAAAATCACCTCTTTCACTTATATAATTTTTATAAGTTGGAAATAAAAAATACAATAGCTTGTTCTAAGAATTCTATTTTTCCACATTAAAATTCTGTCATTAAACCATTATGTATGTCGTTTCATTATTTGATATGCAAAGTTTTATCCAACATTCTTACACCAAAAATACCTATCATTACCTTAGACCAATAATCTTAACTAAGTAATAAGTTTCATCATATACATTTAAACCATAAATTCTGAAATTGATTTAACACTCTAACAATTTCGTCCCTATTTTTACGGTTGACTAAATCAATTTTACATAATAATGGCCCCTGCTCTTAAGGCTAGCTCATCAATTACATATTTGAATAGCCCCCGCTCCTATGACCAACTTATTATAACTATATCGCCCGCTCTTACGACCGACATATTTTAACAATAGCCCTCGCTCCTGCTGCCAGTTTATATTTTACCAATCTATTTGTTTGTTTCTTTTCCTTTTCATTTCCAAATATTCTAAACTCACTCATTTACAATAAATTTTTTTTATATCAATAGGACTATCATAAGCCGATTTCTTACTTCATTTTATTAATAGTTTTCAAAAAAAAATTCAAAAATAGCAGAAAACAAAAGAAAAACTCAAAATATATTATTGATACCAAAAGAAAAGAAACAAACAAACATAATAAAGTTTCTCCAACCTCCCAAAAAACACACCAAATCTCTGAAAAGGCAAAGATAATCAAGATAATTAACCATTCTCTCCAAGCCTATATTGTTTCATGAAAGCAATATCGTGACCTCTACCAGCACTTCATCTTCTGTTATGCAACCTCGTGAGCAACCCATCGCAACTAATTCTAGCTCGGGTAGCATCTCTATCCAATAAAAAATAGCTTTACCTTGTTTGTTCTTGTGGCAGAACATAGTCTTTCAGTAGGAGCACAACCCTTATATCAACAATGCGAACTCTCAGCAGTAATAACAATGCCCATCCTCTCTTCTTAGTGAAGCTCCATAGTCTAATGAATTAACGCCAATAATAATAGCAATAGCACAACCAACGTGACTTCTTCAACTCCAGCAATGTATCTTGTGGAAATAACAACACCATCAAGCAGTCTTGTCACATCTCCAGTCCCAGCACTTCATCTTCTTTTATTCCATCTGAACACAACACCAGCCTACTGACTGACCTCAATCAGTGTTATGTTTTACATTGACAGTGCATATCTTCTCAACAAGTCAGCATTAATTGTGAACTCTTTTGCATCAGCAACAACTTTTCTTGCACAACACTATGAACCTCTAAAAAGTCTTCAGCAGTTGCATCGAGCACCTCCTTGTCTTAATTGTTGAAGTTCAATATCAACTAGGATTTAGGCTAATAGGATTTAGAGTTTGTAAGAGTTTTAATATTAGTTAAAGAAGAAATCCTAGTTAACGTAGGAATCCTTGATGAAGAAGGATTTGTAATAGACTAGTTTATTAAAATCCTTGTTTAATTAGAATGTTAGATTTCTTATTAGTTTAGAATTTTCTTTAAATAGTTTAATTCCTTGATTATATAAGACTTGAGGCCTATAAATAGGCTTATAATCAGAAGCATAATACATGAGTATAGAGAGATATAGAGAAGAGATAAAAAAGTGTATCTTTTAAGAAAACTCTTAATAAAACACATGATTCCTCTCATTCTTCTTCTTGTTCTTTAGTTTTGTTCTTGTGTTTGTTCTTATAAATTAGCTACCACACCTATCCTTGTTTTCTAACAAGTGGTATAAGAGTTTATGTTTGATTATTTAATATGGCCAATTCAAACTTTCCACTGCAATGTCCTAAGTTGATAGATGACAACTATGAAATTTGGTGTATTCAAGTAAAAGCTTGGCTAGGTTCCCAAGATGTATAAGAGATTGTTGAAAAAGGCTTTTAGGAGCCTATAGATGGAGAAATGTTGACTTCAGCCCAAAAGGAGGCCATGCAAATAGTATGAAGGAAAGATCAACAAGCATTACCAATCATCCACCAATATCTAAATGACACCACTTTTGAGATATTGGCCAACGTAACCACAATCAAGTAAGCATGAGAAGTTTTGCAAGAATCAAACCAAAAAGCTGACAATGTGAGAAAAGGTACATCTATAAAAACTACATGGTGACTTTGAAAAGTTACATAAGCTTGAATCAGAAATATTTTAGAATACTTTGTAAGAGTATTTGCCATATATAATCAAATGAAGAGATATAAAAATAAGATGGAAGAGATATGTGTGGTAGAAAAGATCCTATGCTTGTTGTAAAAGAAGTTCTATTATATGGTGGTCGTGATAAAAGAGTAGCAAAATATGGATTTTCTTTCAATACAAGGTCTCATGGGAAAATTACAAGCCCTTGAGGAAAGAGTTAATAAGATTTAAGAAGATGTGGGTGCACAAACACTTTTTTCAAAACATGATGGTTTTAGATATTCCTAAGAAAAAAGAGGAAGATTTGGAAGAGGAGGTTGAGGCACCCTCAATAGATCAAACAATCGACTGAATGAAGGGATCTGGTCAACCAATTTAACTAGCAGTAGCAATCCGAGATCCAGATTTCACAGCAAGTTTGGCAAATCAAAAGTTAAATGCTATAATTGTCAAAAGACAGGTCATTATGCTAGAGATTGTTGGAGTACAGTCAAGAGGGTTGAAGAGAATGAAAATTTTGTGATAGAAAAAGAGAAGGAAACCACTTCACTGCTAGTGTATAATGAGAGAATGCAAGACAAAGAGAACATATGATACCTATACAATGAAGCTAGTAACCATATGTGTAAAGACAAAGACAAGTTCGTGGAGCTTGATGAAGCAATTAGAGGTAATGTTACCTTTGCAGATCATTCAAAAGTTGTCATCAAATGAAAAAGGTATGATTTTGATTAAATTGAAAGATGAAATTCATCAATTTATTGGTGATGTCTATTATATATCAATGGTGAAAAACAATATATTAAGCTTAAGACAATTATTGAAGAAGGGGTATATGATTAAGATGAAAGATCGTATTTTGACATTACTTGGCACTAAAGGAGATATGATTGTAAAGGTAGCCATGATAAAGAATAGAATGTTCTTGTTAAACATAGAGATGGACATGCCTAAATGCATGTGTGAAAGATGAAACTTGGCTTTAGCATATGAGATTTGGGCATGTAAACTTTGTAGCTTAAAGTTGATGGTATAAAAGGAGATGTTGAAAGAACTACCATCCATTATACATCCAAATTAGTTGTGTGAATGATGTTTAGTGGGTAAGCAATTTCATAAGAGTTTTTTCGAAGGAGTCTACATTAAGAGCAAATTAACCCTTATAAGAAATACATGTCGATGTTTGTGGTCCTATCAAACCATGTTTGTTTGGTAAAAAAATATATTTTCTACTTTTTATTGATGATTATAGTAGAAAGACTTTGGTATACTTCTTAAAAGAAAAGTCTAATGTGTTTAGTTGTTTTAAAAAGTTTAAGGCATTAGTTGAAAAAGAAAGAAGTTATTCTATAAAATCATTTAGGATGAATAAGGGGGTGAATTTTGTTCTAATGATTTTAATAAGTTTTATGAAGATCATGGTATAAAGAGACTCCTAACGGTGCCTAGATCCCCACAACAAAATGGCGTGGTGGAGAGAAAGAATAGAAGCATTCTCAACATGGCGAGAAGCATGCTCAAAACCAAGAAGATGCCTAAAGAGTTTTGGGTTGAAACTATAGATTGTGCTATCTACTTGTCAAATAAATATCCTACTAAAAGCTTGAATGACATGAATCCATAAGAAGCATGAAGTAGAAGAAAACCAAGTGTCTTTCACTTGAAAGTTTTTGAGAGCATTGGTTATGTGCATATAAATGATCAAGTGAGGACCAAGCTAGATGATATAAGCAAAAGGATGATCTTTATGGCATATGACCAAAAATCCAAAAGATACAAGCTTTATAACTTTAATAAAGGAAATATGGTGATTAATAGAGATGTTAAGTTCAATGAAAAAAAAGCATGGGATTGGAAGGTAAATGATGATAAGAAATATGACTTCTTATCGATTCTTGATAAAGAGGAAGAAAGATATGAAGATCATCAAGAACTTATAGTCACACCTCTACAAACACCAATAAGCTCAACTTCTTCTTCTAATGAAAGCTCAAGTAGTGGCATTCCACCAAGTCCACCAAAAAAGATGAGGAGCCTTGATGACTTATATGATGTAACTAATTTTATTAATGATGTAACATTATATTGTCATCTTGCTACATGTGATACTATAGTGTTTGAAGAAATAATAAATGATGCAAAATGAAGAATCGTTATAGATAAGGAGATTGCATTAATTGGGAAGAATGTCACATGAAGATTAGGTTCATAGACCAAATAAAAAAAAGACATGTCACATGAAGATTGGTTCCTAGACCAAATAAATAGAAGCCAATAGGTGTCAAGTGGATCTATAAAGAAAAGAAGAATGTCAAAGGAGAGGTGGAGAGATACAAGGTATGGTTAGTGGAAAAAGGTTATAGTTAAAAGCATGAGATTAACTAGGAAGAGATTTTTGCTCATGTTGCTAGATTGGAAACCATTCAATTAATCATTATCACCACTGCCCAACATAGATGGAGAATCTATGAAATAAATGTCAAATCAACCTTCCTTAATGATTTTCTTGAGGAAGAGATCTACATTGAGCAACCTATGAGTTATGAAGTAAAGGGACATGAATACAAGATTTTAAAGTTAAATAAAGACTTGTATGGATTAAAGCAAACTCCAAAGGCTTGGTATAGTCACATTAATGGATATTTCTTAAAGGATGGATTTGGTAAGTGCCCTCATGAATATGCTATCTATGTAAAGATCAAAGAGAATGATGATACACTTATTGTATGTTTGTATATAAATGACTTAATCTTTATAGGAAATAATCCAAAGATGTTTCGAGACTTCAAGTAAATAGTGATCAAGGAGTTTTAGATGACAAATATTGGTCTCATGTCCTACTAGTTAGGGATTGAGATCAAACAAGGAGAATATGGATTTTTTGTGAATCAAGAGAAGTTTGCAAAGGAGATTCTTAAGAAATTCAAAATGGAGGATTGTGCAAAAGTGAATACTCCAGTCGAATATGGAGTGAATATGTCAAAGAATAATGAAGGGAAGAAGATAAATTCTATAACATTCGAGAGCTTAGTTGGGAGTTTGAGATATTTGACATGCACCTGTCCGAATATTCTTTATGAAGCAGGACTTGTGAGTAGATTTATGGAGACACCAACTATGACTAACTTCAAAGCTTTGAAGCGAATTCTACGATGCATTAAAGGTACCATAAATCTTCACTTATTATATGGTTATTCTAATAGCTTTGATCTTGTGTGTTATAATAATAATGATTGGGTTGAAGATATGGATGATAAATAGAGCACTATAGGTTTTGTTTTTTACATGGGAGGCACAACTTTCACATGAAGTTCAAAGAAGCAATCTATTGTCATCTTATCTATTTGTGAAGTTGAATATGTAGCTATTATAGTATATGTTTGTCATTCCATATGGCTAAGAAGATTATTGAAGGACTTATGAATGTCACAAGAAAAGCCTATAAAGATTTATGTGGAGAATTCATTAGCCATTACATTAGCTAAAAATCCAGTTTTTAATGATAGAAGTAAGCACATTGACATAAGATTTTATTTTCTAAGATATTGCATTGCAAACAAGGAAGTTGAAGTTAAGTATGTGAAGACTCAAGACCAAGTCGCAGATATTTTCACAAAACCACTCAAATATGATCTTTTTGAAAAAATAAGAGATATGTTGAGAGTTATGAAGAATAATAATAGTTGATATTGCGGGGAAGTGTTGCAGTTCAATATCAACTAGGATTTAGGCTAATAAGATTTAGAGTTTGTAAGAGTTTTAATATTAGTTAAATGAGGAATCTTAGTTAATGTAGGAATCTTTGATGAAGAAAGATTTGTAATAAAATAGTTTATTAGAATCCTTGTTTAATTAGATTGTTAGATTCCTTATTAGATTAGGATTTCATTTGAATAATTTAATTCCTTGATTATCTAGGACTTAACGTCTATAAATAGGCTTGTAATCAGAAGCATAATACACAAGTATAGAGATATATAGAAAAGCTAAAAAGGTGTATTAAAAAAAAAACTCTTAATGAAAAACATCATTCCTCTCATTCTTCTTCTTGTTCTTTAACTTTGTTCTTGTGTTTGTTCTTATAAGTTAGATACCATACCCTATTCTTCTTTTCCAACAGCACTGTAGGAGTTTCAGCCGACTATTCCTCAGTAATAGTAACGACCATTCCTCAGCAACAACAATGAACCCTAGCAACATTAACTTACTCCAACAACTCTACTTTCAACTCAACATTCAACAACAACAGTGACTACTTTCCTAAAACCGGTGTAGTAGAGTTTGTGAAATATGTAATTTGTTTTATTGTTGAAGTTGTAGTCATGATAGTTTATTTGCATATAATAAGCTTAATGTTCTGGTTTTGTAAAGAAAGAATACATTAGAAAAAGTTTGAGCATGTTTTAAAGATTTTGAAAATAAAAAGTGAGGTGTTGTTTAACTTTCATGCAAATTGTGTGTTTGATCTTTGAAATGTAAAATGGTCTCCTTCATTTTTGTTTATGGATTGGGGTTCCAAAACTCTTTTGTTTTTAAAGGCAAGAAAGGTTGGGCCATTTTGTTTTGTTGACCTAGTTGGGCCAAGCTAAGGAGCCCAAATCGAGGGGCTGGGCTTGACCATTTTCAAAAAAAATATTAAGACCATGTTTGGTTTGATAGAATTTTTGCAAAAAAAAAATGTTTTTTTTTAATTCTTAGAGCATTTTTAGCAAACACACATTATTGATTTTTAGTAGTGTGTATTTTTTATTTTTTATGCTTTTTCCAAACAAACCCTAAATAATTTCCAAGGATTCTGAAACGTTTCAGAGACCATTTTAAAATTACTTGTGGGTCCCGCACATGATTTTTTCAACCATTTCATTTAATACATGAGCTATAAACTTACACTATATATTGACTCTTTTCAAAAATTCAAAAACAAATACAAAAAAAAATTCATTATTTGAGAAAAATACAAAAGCACATTATTATTTGAGTGTATATAGCCAAATTCTAAAATTTTAATGCATACTTTATAAAAAAATAAAAATTCCATTTTATCATAATTTGAAAAAAAAATTCAATTAATATGTATAATAACAAGTTTATGATTATCCATTAGGATTTGGCTAATATTTCAAAAACACTTCAAAAATCAATTTGTTTAATTAATATTTGGGGTATGAATTTTACAATGTAATGTATATTCTTGGTATTAAATTAAATGAATTGACAAAAATACACCTTTAGTTTTTGGGTTTTAGAATAGTTAGATTTTAGTATGATAAAACAAATACCTCCTTAATAAGGAGGATTTTTTCTTAAATGTTAGACAAACTAACTAATGGAAATGTGACTTAGAAATAACAATCAATCAATAATGCAATTTACCATTGATAGGGTATACTGGGGGTGATGCATCTTTTCCATACACAACTAGTCCCATACCTAGACTATCGCAGACCATTAGGTTTTCTAATGACCATAATACTAGGTGGCGATTCCTGAACTCTTCAAATTATAATTTTATGATTTATCCCATCACATCCATAAAACCCCTCGATCTAGGAGACAACCCCGTCATTTGATGTAATGCATGCAACAACGAGGGCTAATTAAAATTTAAATTAGAATAAGGTGTTGAGCACCTACCTGTACCTCTAGATGAACATACTCCTCTAGGTACAAAAGATGCTACTCTTGATACCTCTCCTGAATCCAAAGAAGGTACCATTATCAATATTTCTTTTATCTTATCATACATCAACAATCATGTTATATAATTTCATCACACCACTCCTCAATATATTTTCTTTCTTTGGTTTGTCATGTATACAAGTACTTAGGTATATCATTTTCAATCATTACTCCTAAATTCTTAATAATTACATCCACCTTATAATTTTCCTTTTATATTCTATTAATTCTTAATTTTCATAAAAATATTCTAACCTAATGAAATTATCTAATTCCTTTCCCTTACATAATATCACATTTTCTTCTATCCATTTATATTCTGAGTTTCATCACTTTCTATACGGATAACTTATATCAACATATTTACTACAATTCATATTTTCAAGAATAAAGTTTTAACTTTCATTAAGTTCTGCAAATCATTTCCTTTTACCTTTTGTTCTTTAAAACCTCAATTTCATGTCTAATTTACAATCTATTATCTATAAATTCATCACAACTTCCACTTATACTTTAAAATCCTAAAACACAATAATCCACTTTTCAACATATTTATAGTTCAATTTATTCTTTTTAACTCATAATAAGTCTTTTAACATTTAAACTAACCATAATTCATATAATTTCATCTTTACTGTTAAATTTCCTTAACTATACTTATGGTCAGCCCCAAAACTTCCATTTCCTCTTGAGATTTTTCTTAAATCTCAAGTATCATGTAATCACAAGTACAATTTGTCTATGTCTTTAATTCAATTATTTCTTTAAAAATCCTTATTCTCACTAACCTAAAAATTTTATTATCACTTTACACACAACAACAAACAATAATATAACACAATTACATGTAATTGAACAATCTAAACAACTCCAAAACAATTTCCCTCTTGGCCGACTTACAGAGTTCTACTTGTCACCATGATTTGTTCATAATATTTTTATGATTTAGCATCCATTATAACCTATTCACACTAAATTAATTCAATTACAAACAATTTTAGATTTTCCTTAAATCTCATCAACAACCTTGACCTTAAAGATTCATAAATTGTTCAAAACTTGTTAAAACTCTCTCAAACTTACATAAATGAGTTCTAAGCATCTTACTAGTCATTTAAATGAACTCCAAATACCTTCTAGTCAAAACTTTTCCAAGCATCCCTCTTTCTCTTTTGAATCCTCTAGTTTCTCTCTCTAGCTTCCCCCTTATCTCCCTTTATGCTTTTTTGATCTTGTATTCAAGTGTTTTTCTCCTTTTAATCCATGCTAAAACCATCAAAACTCCTAAATCCCCTCACAACTATAAGGAAATTTAAAAAAAATGAAGGAATATCTCCTCTTTTCAAAATGGATGACGAATATATTTATAAAGAAGAAGACAAGTCTTTTTATTTTATTATGAATTTGTCCCTATTGCATGCATCATTGTTATTTTCTAAATAGTTCTCCTGAGTACTGGTAATTCATATAATTTTTTTAGACTTTGATCAAATTAAAATTTTAAACCAAGATAGAACAATAAGTCAAAAGACTCCTCATAAAACTTTAGCTCTATCCAATAATTGAATTAAGAATTATTCTTAATAAGCTAGACAACAAGTGCTTTTTATGCTAAAATCTAAATCTGCATAATGTTTTATTGGTTAAATTATCAAGATTTCTAAACTACTTTATTAGGAATTTTCATCCATATTTATAATACATATTCTTCTCAAATTTCATCCTATTTTGGGTTAAAAACTTCACAATTGTACGCAAGACTTATACCAACAGTCAAGATCATTCACGCATAAAGCCATATATTAATTTATTTGAAAATTATCAAAAACTTATATAAATATTTTCACCCCAAATTTATAAACATTCTCCATATTTAGCACTTTCTATCAATTTTCGGGTTAAGGGTTTACATTGTACTTTTTATGTTCGTCGGGTAATATTTTTCCAGTCCATGCATATTTTAATACCGAGTTTAAACTGATTACATCAAATGTCAGCACATTATATCCCAAAACATTGTTTTCCTCTTTCATCTCTTTCAATTGGGTTTTTATCTGCCTTTTTATTTTATTTTCCACCATTTTTCATATATGTTTTTTTAAATTAACACATGAACATTTTATTTCAAATCCGCTAGTCTATCTTCATCCCCATAATTTAAATATTCACTTTACACATTGAACATATTATTTTCGTTATTAATTTTATGAATTTTACACTAGAAGTATTTTTTTGGCCAGATTGCATTGTTAGTTTCGCCCCTTTTCCCTATCCATGGAAGGCTTTTTGCAATATATTTTTCTTGCTAATAAGTCTATTTTGACAAGATGAGTTTCATAATATTGTTTCTAATTTCTTTAAGTTTTTCCTTTTTTTTATGCCACTTTGTTTCATTTCTTTCTTATGATTGTCCTCTTTATTGGTTGTGTTTCCTATTGAAATTAGGTATTTTTTTTTCTGCCTTTCAACGTACTTTATAGAATAAGGCATATGAAGAAATTGTTTGCCCTTTTTATTGCTAATAAGTCTTTTTTTTCCCTTGGTTTCCCATTAGCATTCTCTTTATTATTAAGCTGGTTGGGGGTGCCGAGTTTGGGTTTTTTCCATTTTCTCGGATTGTTCCTAGGCTGGGTGTTTTACTATACACCTAAATTGTTTACTATGAAAAAATTCACTGTGGATTGTATTTTGCAATTTATAATGCAATATTTACTATTTATAAGACGAAGAAAGTATGCTTTCCTCCTTGGAGTTTTCAATTTTTACATCTTTAGTTCTTATAGCGTTTTTATTTATATTTCGATCATAAACTTTATTTTTCTCATGTTTCAGCTTGTAGAAATTTAGAGAGGAGATAGAAAGTTGTCAGAAAGGGAGAACAGAGAGAAATTTTTTTGCTGGCTATTTTTTAGCCACTAAAAGCATTGATCTTGATGTTAATAATATGAAAGTTTGATGGAGGTGTTTTAGTCCTTTAATCATGTAAAAAAAAAGTATATTAAAATCTAAAAACTTTATCTTTATTTAATTTGATTTTGAGTTTTGGATTAATTCGAGTGTGTAATGGTGTTGAAAATGAGGTTATTGAGGTTTCTATGATGTATTTTTTAATGTCTTTAAGTGAAAACATGTTGAAATTTAAGTTTTGAAAGCAAAAAAATATAAACCCTGATTTTTCAATCATTAGACGTGACCATAATTTTTTATAGAGGACAATGTTTTGTTTGGTTCCTTTAAAAAAGCTAGGTGTTCTTGGGTTGTCCTCTCAAGCTTAGATGTGCATAGGCTTGACTGTACTAACCCTTCCCTATTTTTGTTTTAAATTTTAATATTCTAAAATAATGTTTTTTTTTCAAATAAAAAAATTACTATGATATTTTAAGAGTCATGTGATCATATCATACTTTTCAAATAATATTATAAGTTAAATGGTAATGTTGGCAATTACTTTATAAATAATTATACATGAACCTACCATGTATAATTTTATTTAAAAACTTGTTATGAAATTTCATTAAGAATAAAATATCTAATTTTTTTTATTATAAAGTTTTTATAAATTCTCTCAAATTATGTATTCCTTTATTTTCACATATTATCATATATAAAGTACCAAGTTGTATTTTTTTCTTTTTTAAAACTTACTTTCAAATCATGATAATTTTTTTATTAAAGCAAACATGCCATGAAAAAAAAAACGATTTGTTATATATATAGATAGAGAAGTGAGTTTTAACTAGAGAAACATTTGGCAAAGATTCATAAAATAAAAAAGTTTGCTCGACACAATTATGTCTTTAAAAAAAAAAACATTTCATGTCGAAGACACGTTGCTTCCTTTTTTTATATAGAAATAATTTGATTTTATGTATAATGATTAAGTAAAACTGACTTATATACATACATTACACTTTTATTTTTAATATATTTAAAAACAATTAGATAAATAATGTTCATTGATTGAAATAAAAACCCGCAACTTAATTAGCACATTAAGTTAGTTTTCTTTATTGCATGTAGCAATATGATAGAATTAATTTAAGGAGAAAGAAGGAAGAAGGAAGAAGGAAGACAGGGAAGGAAATCGTGACAATTGGGTTAATTTTCTCCATAGTTCTATTAAATTACCAATTGGCATTTATAGCCATACATAACAGGAATTAAGAAAACAAAATTAACAAACAAAATGATAAACAATTAACAAGGAATTACACCACTAATCCATTACTACAGACTACGTTGTCCACTATGCAGTAATACATGAATTATATGTTCCCGCATCAACCCACGTTTTTGTACCCATATTCTGAAGACGTTGGCCACGTTTGATGACTGGCCACGTTTGTATCCATATCATTCCCACCCGCTTAAGAATCCTTATCTACAAGGATGAAGGAAGGATAAGACTTACTGAAATGCCACTCGTTCTCCTAGGTTGCATCTTCTACATGAGCATTCTTCCATTTGACTAGAATTTCAGACTTGAGACGATAATTACCCTTACGGATGGTTCTGCGATCCAAGATTGCTTCAGGCTCTAGAAGACAAGTAGAGGCATTAGAATTCAAGGGAAGCTGTGGGGATGCCTGAATACCTGGCCCGTGATATTTTCGTAGCAAACTAACATGAAACACATCATGGATGTAGGAGCCTACGGGCAATGATAATTTATAGGCAACCAGACCAATTTTGCAGATAATCTGATAGGGACCAAAGAAATGAGGAGAAAGTTTTTGAGATAAACGTAGGGCCACAGAAGTCTGCCTGTAAGGCTGCAACTTTAAATACATATAATCCCCCACATTGAATGAGATATCGCGCTTGTGTTGATTTGCTTGACACTTCATGCGATTCTGAGCCAGCTGAAGATTATACCTTAAGTCTTTTAAAATGGCATCGTGATCATGTAAACACTCATCCACTACTTGAACACAAGAAGTACCTGGAACATACGTCAACAGAGTTGGAGGTGGAATTCCATAAACAGCTTTAAAGGGAGTTAATTTGGTAGATGAGTGAGTAGTAGTGTTGTAACTACATTCTGCCCATGAAATCCATTCCACCCACTTTCTTGGTTGATCACTGGTAAAGTAACAAAGATATTGCTCCAAGGTACGGTTTATTACTTCGGTTTGGCCATCAGATTGCGAGTGATAACTTGAGCTCATGCAAAGTTGAGTACCCTGTAATTGAAACAACGCCTACCAAAAAGAACTAAAAAACATCTTGTCACGATCACTAACAATCGACGTTGGAATTCCATGCAGGCGAACCACATTGGTGATAAAAGCTTTAGCCACGGATGCAGAAAAAAAAGGTGTTTTAATGCCATGAAATGTGCATACTTTATTAAACGGTCCACAACAACCATGATAACAGAATACCCGTTAGAGGATGGCAAACCTTCGATGAAATCCATTGAAATATCAGTCCATATTCTGGTAGGAATTGGCAAAGGTTGAAGCAAGCCTGATGGTTTCATGCAATCGTTCTTGAATTTTTGACAGACATCACATTCTTTCAAGTAGTCTTTAACCATCCCACGCATGCCAGTCCAGATGAAATTGTGTTTAATATGAGCAAGAGTCTTATGATATCCAAAATGGCGACCGACTGGAGATGAATGACCATAAGCTAATACCTTGGAAATGAAAGGAGAAATGGGATTCAAGAAAATCTTGCCTTTCTTAAACCATACATCATCCCTCAGCTGTAAGGACTGATTGAGTGAAGAAGATCCATGCTGTAGTAACTTTTGATAAAAAGGATCTTCAAGGACCTCATATTGTAGCAAGGACCACCAATCTGCCAAGGGTAAAGAAAGAGACAAAAATTAGAATTCAATGACACGGGATAAGGAGTTTGCACCTTGATTCTCAAGCCCTCGTTTATATTCAATCTTGTAACCAAGCAACTTTGGCAGCCACCGTGTCTGAGTAAGAGTAGTAATTCGTTGTTCCAACAAATACTTAAGACTCTTCTGGTCTGTATGAACAGTAAATGTCTTCCCCAACAAATAAGGACGCCATTTCTTAACAGCTTTGACGATGGCTAGCATTTCCTTTTCATAGGTGGATAATGCCAAGGCTGACCCTTTTAACGCCTTATTGAAATATGCCACTGGTTGATCATTCTGAGTCAGAATGGCACCTAGACCAATTCCACTTGTATCGCATTCCACAACAAATTATTGGGTGAAATCAAGAAGGTGCAAAACATGTGGAGTTGTAATGCCTCTTTGAGTTGTTTGAAGGCCTGTTCTGCTACCGTTGTCCAATGAAAGCCGTCTTTATGCAAGAGCTGTGTTAGAGGAGCTGATATTCCACCAAAGTGACATATAAATTTGCGATAATATCCAGCCAGCTCGAGGAAGCCACGCATCCCTTTCACAGCTGTTGGTTTCGGCCAATCCAGTACTGCTTGAATTTTTTTAGGATCAACTGATACCCCTTGTGCAGAAATTTGATGCCCTAGGTAGTCCACCTGTAAAACTCCAAAACAGCATTTCTCTTCCTTTGCAAACAAGGAGTTAGTGGACAATATATTAAGTGCAGTTTGTAAATGTATAAGGTGGTCTTCCCACGATTTTAAATATACAAGAATATCGTCAAAGAACACCAAGATGAATTTTCAAAGATAAGGTTGAAAAAGCTCATTCATGAGGCTTTGGAATGTTGCTAGCGTATTGGTGAGGCCAAACGACATCACTATAAACTCGTAATGACCTTCGTAAGTACGAAAAGCTGTTTTAGGAATATCTTCCTCGCGTACTCGTATTTGATGATAACCGGAACACAAATCCAATTTCGAATAAATTTTTTATCTATGAAGTTCATCTAATAATTCATCAATCACCGGAATATGATACTTGTCTTTGATTGTAATATCATTCAAAGCACGGTAATCTACATAGAATCTCCATGCTTCATCTGGCTTCTTCACTAACAAAATAGGAGAGGAAAATAGATTGTTGCTTGGTCTTATCAGTCCAGTCTATAGCAGCTTTTGCACCATTTTTCAATTTTAGTTTTTTGATAATAAAGATATCTGTAAGGTTGGACACTTACTGGCACAGTTTGTGGTTGTAATGGAATTTGATGATCATGCGTTCGTGGGGGTGGTAATCCTGTAGGGGCTGCAAAGACTAAAGAATATTCAGTTAAAAGTGAGCTCATGTCAGGTGGATAAGAAGGTCTCTGAACATTGCTTGCAGTTGGAATTATTTGGAAGAAAAAACCAACACCTTGCAATCCATAAAGTTCCTTCTCAGTCAAGGTTGTGATGCTCGCTGGTTTGATTCCATGGAAAGTATGAGATACATCATCTTCTGTGAAAGACATGGTCAGCTTCTTATAGTCCATCTCCACAAGACCAAGGGTTTCCAGCCATTGCACTCCAAGCACGAGTTGGCTTGCTGCCATAGGAAGGATGTAAAAATCAGCAGTGACTGGATAACCTTCAATGTTGATAGTGAGTGCCTGACACTGCCCCACACAATCTATCTTTTCTCGATTAGCCACCATAACTTGAAATTTCTTCTCCCAGTTTACTGGTAAATCAAACTTAGAAACAATAGCCTCATCAATGAAATTGTGAGTGCTGCCTCCATCTACCAGCAACATTACCTTTTTATTCCTCAGCTGCCCTATGACATGCACAGTTTGTGGATGATCGGTTCCAGTCATGGCATGGAAAGAGATCTCAGGAATGATTTCATTCTCCACTTCTAACTGGTCATTAGCAGTCTCGTTAGTGCAGGAGTCAGCAGAGTCCCAAATCATAAACAACTATGGATGTTGGCAACGATGTCCTGGAACAAACATTTCGTTGTAATAGTAACATAAGCCCTTCTCTTTACGATCTTTAGCCTCTTGATTAGTAATCTTGCGAAAAGGTGAATTAATTCTTTGGCCTTGTGGCGGCCCCAACACTCTAGTTGTTGGGTTAAGTGATGTTTTTGTTATCACTGGAATTGGTCCTGCCCTTATTGGAAGAGGGGCTCTCTTGTGTAACTGATTTCGTTCCTCAATCAACCTTGCCACTCCTATTGTATCTGCCAGGGTATGAGGTTGTTTGATTTTAACATCCAAACGAATCTCATCCCAAAGTTCTACAATAAAACAACCAATTAAGAAATTTTCCGGCAAACCATCAACTTGATGTGAGAGTCTCTCGAAAGCTTCTTGGTATGCTACCACTGTTGTGTTTTGTTTAAGATGAGTCAAAGCTTCCGATGGGTCTTCATAGTCTATTGGACCGAACACCGTTGTTGTATAGCCTTGGTCAACTCCTCCCACGTTAGTGGCCCGCGAAACTTGGTTAACCACCTATGCCACTGTAAAGCAATGCCCTCTAGCTAACTAAACCTATTGGTTTGGCACAATGTTTTGGAATTCAAAATATTGCTCTGCCTTGTAAATCAAACCGATAGGATCATCTCTACCAAATTTTGGAAATGATAACTTAAGATTGTGATGTTGATGATAGTTAGCTGGTTGAGAGTGAGTTGGTTGTTGTCGTGAAGACTCTTCATTAGCAAAGGGATTAATTTTAAGAGAATTACTGCTGAGGTTGTGGGTAGTGCGAAGAGCTTGGAGCTTTGTCAATACTACTTGAAGTATAGTATTAACTTGATCGAAACTCGGCTCGTGTCGAAGTAGGACTTCATTAACTTCGTTGCGAAATTCTGCATTTGACTTGCCGCGAGTATCCATGATTGAAGTTATGAGAACCTGCTCTGATACCACTGATAGAATTAATTTAAGGAGAAAGAATAATTTCAAGAGAGAGAAGGAAGAAGGAAGACAGGGAAGGAAATCGTGATAATTGGGTTAATTTTCTCCATAGTTCTATTAAATTACCAAT
>Ga0325402_1000935_pt1 | contig 22542 bp, 13 predicted proteins | sample PopdelMetagenome_22_FD_207212 | JGI IMG/M metagenome (GOLD analysis project Ga0325402, IMG submission 207212) | Populus deltoides microbial communities from Bellville, Georgia, United States - Xylem-PdKOR-R3 | ecosystem: Host-associated > Plants > Phyllosphere > Stem > Wood/Secondary xylem...
AAACTAAAATGAGAATGACCATTCACTATGCAGGGATAAGTGGATTGCACTGTTCATCTATAATGCAATTTTTACCTTTCCTAAAGCACATAAATGTACACTTGGGCCCTATACTTTTTTTTTCTCTCATCTATAGCTCTTATGGTTTTTATGTTTATATTTCGTTCATCAAATTTTATTTTCCTTACGGTTTAGTTTTTTACAATTAAAATAAAAACAATCATAAAAAATATAAAATATAAAAAGTTTTTTATTCATCACATTCCAATATAGAAAAGATAAATTTTGATGTTGCTAAGTTCTATTAAAAAAAAAATATTCAACATCGGTGTTTTTGAGTCTTTATTTATAATAAAAAAAGATAGCTGAACATTTTAAAAAGTTTGTTTTGATTTGATTTAATTATGAGTTTTTATATTTATTAAAACATGTAATGGAGTTATTTAAAATTTTAATTTATTTTTTTGTATATTTTCGAATTAAACAAGTTAAAATTTGAGTTTTGGGATGTTAAAACTCAGATATCTAATTTTTTAATTATCTTTTAATATTAAAAAAATATTTTCAATTAGAATTAACTACAAGGAAATTTTAAAATTCATAAGACAATACCATATATTTCAAATAAGATTAGAGGTTTTTAATAGTAATAATGACAATTATTTTATGAACAATTATATATGAACTTGATATGCATATTTTAAAAAAATCATGAAATATTCAACGAAAATAAAATATTTAATTTTTTATTTCAATGTTTTTATTAAATTTTTACAAATTAATTATTCCTTTGTCTGTTTTCTTATTTAAAAAATCATGCTATTAACAAAAATATATTTTTATATATGTAAAAAAATAAATATATAAACAAAAAAAGCTAACATAGTTGTGTCTCAACAGTTTGTTGAAAATCTTTTTCATGTCAAAGATGCATTGTTCCCTGTGTTGGTATGAAAATAATTTTATCTTCATATATCATAACGAATGTTCTATACAAATCAAGTAAAATGCCTGAAACACATTCACTCAAGTTTTGTTTTGTGATAAAAAATTCTAAAATTGGATAAACACTATTCATTGACTGAAATAGAAATATTATGCAGTGTAGCAAGAGAAATTAAGTTAGTAAAATCTAATTTATTTTCCAAGAGAAAAGAAATGATTGTTAATTTCTTCTACCACGCAATGAATAAGAGATTGACCTAGATGAACCCTTCTGATCGGCAACCCGGGTCTTTTTCAGGTAGGGTTTTATATCCATTCTTATAACAAGGTGACGTAGCTGAAGTAGCTCCAGGGAGGAATAAAGATATATAGGGGCAAAAAAAAAAAAAAAAGGGTTTGTCATAATGCTATCTGCTAGCAATCTACTACTCCTTCACTTTTCCTCCTCAGGGAAGCAGTGCTTTATGTTTCGATGGCCCATGTACAGGTCCCATTAATGCCAGAAGCAGAGAGAAAGAAGTCTGGTGAATGAATTGGGTTTGTTGAGTGCCAAGAAAAGACTCTTTTACCTGTACAGAGATCAGACAAAATGAAAGGTTTTAAGACAGGTCAAACAAAGTAAAACAACCCCAAAAGATTCTTCTTTACTGTGCAGAGAAAATATAAAGTTAGAATATTATTATAGCTTCAATTGCTTGTCCAGTACTATAGATGCGGTTTCACTTTCGTTGGATTTTATGTCTCCAGAAAAGGCTCGGACTCACCAACAGTATCAGAGAAATATACATGTAGAGATCCGGGCTTGTACTTTGTTTGCATATGATGCAGGCTTGATGACTGAAGCCATTGTTTCTGGGAAAACCAAACTCATGAATAATGATTCTGTCCATCTCTGTTTTTGAATTTTCAAACCATTCTCCCGAGATCGAGCAGATTTGGTTGTATATGAGATATGATCACAGGTGGTGTCATGTTCATCAAAAAATGGTTGCCTGATCTGAAAAAAGAAAAAGAAAAAGATGGTGTGCCAGTGCCAGAAAAAGCTCCTTTATGTTGTAAGCATACTGTATGGTACCAAAACTGATACTATAATTTATGGTGTTTACATTGTAATTACTGGATATTTAAATGAGATAGACACAAATAACATTTTAAATGAGATGGACAGAGAAATTGATGGTTTTTTTTTAAAAAAATAATAAAAAAAGTGGGAATACATATAATTTTTATTTTTCTATCTGTGTTTATTTATCTCCTATGCTGTAAATATTAAGTAATTATAGCCTTAACATCAATACTGTTTTGGTAAGGTTTTTTTGGGGTCATTTCTTGGTTTATAAACCCAAAAAGAAATATAGTTTTGATTATAGTTATGATTCATGATTTGGGTTTTGGTGGGGTGATATGATGAATTCAAATAATATATTTTTTAAAATTTCTAAAACAGTTGTTTCAACCTCTTTTTGTTAGGATAATTGATCCAAATAATATTATTTTTATAAAAAAACATTACTTATTTTTTTTGTTAATTTTATTCAAGTTTGAGTTGGTGAATTATTAGGTTCGATCCATCGTGTTAATTTAGATTTATGATAATGTTTTTGATAACTGTAGCCTCTGTGATTAAATTCAGGTTTTTAATGAGTTTTTTGAGAATGTGTTTGAAGAAGGTTTTTTTAAAATTTTTTTATTTTATTTTAATGTGTTAACATAAAAAATATATATATTTTGTAAAAGTTATTTTTTTAATATATTTTTAAAAAACAAACAGCACTGTTATATCCTCTGTCTTCCAGAGCGCATTCTCTCATTTCATTTTCACTTGACAGTCACACATCATTTGCTGACTGAAACATCAAGTCAGCACACATCTGTTTCTGCTCCAGCCCTCTCCTCTCAAAGGGACAAAACTTAATGAGTACATCTTAAAATTAAAAATAAGAAGGAAAAAAACCCCCAAAAACACACACTCCCTTTCTTCTCCCTCTCTTCTCTTTCTATATAATGCCCCCCCACTGAGCAATGTCTTAGCTGCCTCTCTCTCTTCTCTTTTTGCACACTCTCTCTCCTTCTAGGTTCTTTGCAATCAAGTGTGAAGCCATGCCTTATGTGTCAAGAGAAATAATGGCATTGCCTCTAGCTTTACTTGTATGCTTTTTCATAGGAGTAGAGTCTAGTTTTTCACAGTTTGACAGAATCACTCAGTTACCTGGTCAACCTCCAGTCTGGTTCCAGCAGTATTCAGGTTATGTGACCGTTGATGAGAAAAAACAAAAAGCTCTCTTTTACTACTTTGCTGAAGCTGAACTAGACTGTGTTTCTAAGCCTCTTGTTCTCTGGCTAAATGGAGGTAAAAAATTCCAGCTTCTATCCCACTAATTCCATGCAAAAGATAAGAGTTTTCTGTTGGGCTTTGGTTCTCAATTTGTTTCATTGTTGTTTGCAGGGCCAGGTTGCTCTTCCTTGGGAGTTGGGGCATTTTCTGAGAATGGACCGTTTAGGCCTAGTGGGGAGGTGTTGGTCAAGAACCAGTATAGCTGGAATAGAGGTAAACAAAGTGCAAATGTTTATATTACAATATGATAATGATTTTGTACTTTGCATTAAACAATACACAACGTGCTGATCTTTGAGTAAATAATCATTTTATCGCAGAAGCCAATATGTTGTATTTGGAGACACCAATTGGAGTTGGGTTCTCTTACTCTACTAATGCTTCTTTATATGAAGGTGTCGATGACAAGATCACTGGTATGTTTCCACCAAGTTCTTGATTCTTCTTTTTTTGTCTGTGAAGTGTAATGTTAGAATTTTATTCTCATCTCACTATGCCATAGCACTGTATAATTTCTTTTTTTGTTTTACAGATATGCTTATTTTTTAGTCGTTTACATTCTGAGTTGACAAAGGGTCACCTTTATAGACATTTTACCTCTCATTTTGAAGCTATTTTTGTTTTTGTTACCTATATAGCTAGGGACAATCTGGTGTTCCTGCAGAAATGGTTTGTCAATTTTCCACATTACAGAAACAGAAGTTTGTTCATTACAGGAGAAAGCTATGCTGGTATTATTTTCATGCTCAGGGCAAACTCTTTTTTTCAGTCAAAACAGGTTAGAAATAAATGGGGTTTAATCTTATACTTCAATCCTGTTCATGATTAGGTCACTATGTGCCCCAGCTGGCAGATCTCATGCTTCAATTCAACAGAAAGGAGAAACTGTTCAATTTGAAAGGAATTGCTGTGAGTAGTAATAAGAAAAATTTCTCCCTCCATTCTGTCAGTAATTCTGTTTTTTTTTTTTCGTTTGTATTTGTCAAACCAAATCTCCTTTTCTGTTAAAAGAGTTATTTTTTGTTTTTGATAATTCTATTATTCTTTTTTATTTTCAATTAATCAAGACCTATAAAATTGCAGATGGGGAATCCAGTTTTAGAGTACTCCACAGACTTCAATTCGAGGGCCGAGTTCTTCTGGTCTCATGGATTGATATCAGATACAACATACAAAATGTTCACTACAGTTTGTAACTACTCGCGATATGTAAGCGAATACTACAGAGGTTCAGTTTCTCCTCAATGTTCAAGAGTGATGAGTCAAGTGACAAGAGAAACCAGTAGATTTGTTGACAAGTATGATGTTACCCTCGATGTCTGTATATCATCAGCTCTCTCACAGTCAAAAATGCTTAGCCCCCAGGTCAGCAAAATCTATCGTTTTTCAACTGCAAAAATTGTTTGAGTTGACTCGCTAACTGTTCAATTTGTTCAATCTGATCAGCAACAACTTGGAGACAATATAGATGTATGTGTGGAAGATGAAACAGTTAATTATCTCAACAGGCCAGATGTGCAGAAGGCTCTCCATGCACGTCTTGTTGGAGTCCGTCGATGGGCTGTCTGCAGCAAGTAATTCTCTATCACAGAAATGAATTTCAGTATGTTGTGTGAAAGCAGCCAACAAGAAACTTCCAATTTTAGAATTTCATGGAAAAATCAATGAGATGACAGAAGCATTTCTCGTTTATTTTTCTAAGGTGTTTGATAATTTTGCTCTTACTGTTCAGCATTCTTGATTACGAGCTCCTTGACTTGGAGATACCAACAATCACTATTGTAGGCAGACTCATTAAGGCAGGAATCCCGGTCTTGGTTTATAGGTAACTCACCTATTACCTTGTCAGTCTGCTATATTCTGCTTGTGAAGTTGGAGAATGGAATTTAGTCAAGGTTGATCATAGAAATCATGAGACATTTGTTCCTAAAATACAGTGGAGACCAAGATTCTGTCATCCCACTGACTGGAAGCCGAACACTAGTTCACGGACTGGCAGAGGAATTGGGACTGCAAACCACAGTGCCTTACCGAGTTTGGTTTGAAGGGCAGCAGGTAACTGTCACGTTTGAAGATTACAATTTAAGAATTTGCTAGGTTATTTGTTTTAACTGGATAGTATTTGATTGGTTTTCTTACCTTCAGGTTGGTGGGTGGACTCAAGTTTATGGTAATATCCTATCCTTCGCCACCATCAGAGGAGCATCCCATGAAGCTCCATTTTCACAGCCTGAAAGATCGCTAGTTCTGTTCAAGGCATTCTTGGGAGGCCAGCCTCTACCAGAAGCTTTCTGATCTGCAGATCACTTCATTACAGGAAATACATATTCAATTGTAAGTAGACAAGGGATTGCTATTGCAAAAGGCAGTTCTCAATTGCCCGAGAATGAGAATTGCACTGGACTGTTTGTTTCTTTGGATTTTTCCATGCTTTGGAAAGTGCGATTTTTGTAAAGAACTCTAGTAAAGAATGAACCTGCCTTGTTTTGTGTTTTGAACTTGACTCGGCTAGCTTGTCAACCCAAAAATTTATCGAAGTTACTCTGAAACAATGGTTTACTTGCACATAAAAATGCTTCCCTGCAGAATAAATATCTACAGAATTTACATAGAACGGCATGATAAAGCAGTACACAATCCACAGATCAGGACCATACTACATGAAACTAGTCCAAAATGTTGACCATTGAGGCTGTTTGATATTTTATTCAACATGACATCAAAATTATCCGTAGTGTTTTCAACGGGAAATAGTACACTACACGCATGGTCAAGAGGAAACTCCAAGAGGTTTTGCAAGGAAGTCTTTAGACTGCTGGGGATCATCTACAGCAGGGGGGCGTCGAGCTGCATTTTCATACAAGCTGCAATGTAAATTCCTTTGAGCATTTTAATTAATAATTAACCGCACTTTATTGATGTTCCTTTTATAAATGACTTCGCTATGAGGTATGGAGTATGGACCATCTGTTCAGAGAGAGGCCCCATGCATTTAATTATGAAAAACAAGGATTTCTTTCAAATAATTAAAACATGCCCTACAATCTGGTGGCTGCTATAATAGCTTCAATTTCTTACGAAAAAGCAAATAAAATATTTTTATATACATAATTCAGTGAAAGATAATATAAATTTGATCCAATAATGTTGCGTAAAGAAAAAAATCTTACAGCTAGCATGTAAGAAAAGATTAAAAACAAGTCGCGGATGTAGAAACATGATAATCTAAACACTGAATTTATCCATGAGAAGGGCGGTGATTTTTTTTTTTTTTTTGGATTCGAAGTAACCTCAACTCTCTGGAAAGTGTATTTTGTGAGCTCAGGTGAGGGAGTAAAACTCCGGTTATTCTAGGCTCTTACAAGAGGTGTACATCATGACTCGAACTCGAGACCTGCTGTACAAATCTTAAATTCCTTGCCATCACGCTACGCCCCTAGATTTAAATTACATGCTTCAAGTCTGGATGGGATCTTGAATTTAAGAATCTGGACCATTGGATCATGGGCGAGCAGGTTGATGGTCAATTATGCTAATAATTATATATGTATATTACTAAAACTTAATGCTTTCATGTGCGTATTGATCTTGGTATGCTCACAAAAATATTTTAGTTAATAAAATAATATAAATGTTTGAATCCCATTATTTCTAAACAATTCTTTTTTTGTTAAAGTAAATCTTTAATTTAATTTAGATTTGATAAAGTTAATTGAATTTTAACAAATTAATTTTTATTCGGTTCAACTTCAATTCTAAACATGTGAAGGAAGTCGTTGCTCGATGCCTTTATAGCGGCGAACACATATGTCACGCTGCCAAAACTCATTGTCAGCAAGCAAGCATTCATTCAATTCGGGAGCTGCCATTCATTCAATTCGGGAGCTGCTCCTCGATTCAAGGTGTATTCGATATCTTTTTTTTTTCTATAAAACACTATATTATAAATAAAATTAAATATGTCGCATCAAAAAAAAAAAAAAGATACAAATGCTATTTCAAAGGCACAACAAAATAATAGATTTGATCATTAAAAAATGTCGCATGTACCATTCAAAAAACATACGTGCTAGTATATGAAGAGCACGAGCCAACAACTTTTTAAATATTTATATTAATTATTTAAAATAAAAGGATTAAAATTACATCTATTGATGTGAAATTATATATAAAAAATACCACTGTGAAATAATAAAAAAGTTCTTAAGCAGGACATATTTTTTCTTGAATTTAAGGGTAAAAATATTTTTTTACCATTTAAAAAAATAGAAACATCCTTAGTCAACAGTTTTTTTTTTTTTTTTTTGACTTAAGGGCCATTTAATAATTTTACTGTTTTTAAAAAGTTAAAAAGATGCATATATGATATACCCTTGAGGCCTTGACCAATTCCTTAATGATAGATGGGACATTTGGAAAGATTAAATTACCTCCAACCCCAGAGACTTCTTAATTTTTTATCAAAAAAAAATATATAATTTTACTATAACAATGAATAGTTTTTTTATGTTTATATATATAATAATTCCCTACGCGTTCAGAGTTTAATATAATTATCGTGGAAAATCTAATTAGTAGTATTTTGATCTATCTAAATAACAAAACTATATTATATATGGAATAGAATTGACAATTTATGGAATAAGAATAACATTATTGAATTATATCACTTTTATTGCATGATGCACGTCGATAGTTCGGCTTAGATGCTCAGGTTTTAGATCATCAACTATCTCATTCTGGAAAAAAGATGTTCGAAATTTCAAAACCGGTCCAAGATTTTGCTATCTCATTTCGTTCTAGAAAAAGCATTTCGAGGCAATGCCTCTAGAGAAAGCAAAGCACTTGGATAGTTTGGCCAAGTGCACTCGTACGTGGGGCATTACCTTTTTTTTTTCTCTTGCTCTTTTGTCTCACTTTCGAACTCCCATTTGAGAGAGAAAAAAGGGTCGATCCTAAGTAACTACTGCCGTACTGCGTGAAGAGTTAGAACTCGGCACAATTTACCATTTCTTTGCTCTTCCTTTTATTTATTTATTTTCTTTTCTCATTAACTCATAGCTTGATTCCTTAAATAGGGCAAATAACTCTCCTTGTAAAGATATAGTCTATCAAGAAGAGAATATTGCAAAAGCATCCTCATTTAGCTTGCATTGTGCATCCTTCACTAATGAGAATTCCAATCTACTTGTGATCTTCTTTTTTATTATACCATCACACTAAGATAGTTCTTCGGAAAAGCAATCATGGATTTGCTTGGCCTCATAAATAAACATCCTAGCACTGCCAGACTCCCATTGTTTACAGTAATGACTATTTGCCACTTCCACTACTGATCATCTACCAACAACAACAAAAAGAAGAAGTAAAAACCAATACAAAATTGGCATTGATTACAAATATCAACGAATTTTTCGAACAATAATAATGCCCTTAATCCGTGACTGTAGTTGCAAACTTGCTTGTAGAATGCTGGGAAACTACAACTGGGGCTTCAACCTGCATTTTTAAGCAACTGAACTCTAAAGCTAGTATTGGTTTTGACAACATCACAGATATGGTCAAGTTCTGCCTCTCATGCTCACTCAATGACTCTTCAGCGTCTTGCTTTGATGTTAGAGATGGCCTTGATACTTTTGCTGCCCGCACTGCTCGTACTCTATCAGAAAAATAGTGCAATCAAAATGTGTCCTTTCGAAATCAAAAACACTGGTGTCATCTTCACAGATTTTTTGCCGTGAACTTTTTTTACTGGTGAAGTGATCGTCTTTTTTTAATACTCAAAGGAGCTGTGTGAGAAAATCTCGTATTCAACATAGGCCAATCAATGTATGGAACAAGATGCTCTGGAGTTCTCCATTCTTTTAAAGCAACCATGAGTGATTACTTTTTAGGATGATCAGAGCAACTGGAATCCAGTTGTGTTCGATATGCTTTTGTTGTTACTAGACGAGGACCTACTCAGCCAAATTCTGTTCTCTCTCCAAAGCATATCCAATATATAAGTTTAACAAGTGCAAGAGTATAAAGGTATACCTGCATTCAATATTGCAAGAATATTTCAAAAGGCTTGGGTTATACTCTGTACGTCCACTGCAATTTCACAGCATATAGAGGCTATCAGATGACATGCGCATAGCGCATGGAGATTTTTAAACGCCAATTCAGATGAATATTTACCTGAAACTTGGTAGCGACATTTTTATTGCTGCCCCCTTCCATTTGTCGAATTTCATCCCTATCAACAAGTCCATCAAGACAAGAAATGATCAATCACAAAAATCATAGTAAAAACTAAAATATAAGAAAACCAAAGAACGGGGATATCAGTTATGCGAGGGCAGTGAATCCCCTTTCGTATTGGGTCAAGCTCTGGGAGCAAGTAAGCTTCCAAGAGGACATACAAGCTCTTATACATAGAACTCCACAGCCAACCAGAGAGAAATGATGTTATTTATGAGCTTTCCTAGGAGGAACTCAAAAACTTGTGATGAGAATAATGTTGCCTGACAAGAAGTGGTTAATATCCTAGTTGTGTCATTGTCTACATTGATGCTTCTATAAGCCAGGGCCATTTTCCTGAACCTCTTAATGTGAGCAGAAGCTATCTATGGATAGGGTCAAACCAACAAGCTAGCAAAACGACTGAACAGAGAAAACCAGCCTATGCCAAGATTACATCACTTAGAAGAAGCCTCCAAGCTTACAACAGGCACCAGATTCAATCTACGTAGGTCAGAAACAGTCACTTGTATGATACATCCACGTGAACACAACTGAAAGATAAACAATTCTTCACGCTACAGCAAAGATCGAGCAAGTGCCTCCAACTTGACAAGAAAAATTGAGAAGGTTTTAAAAACTTATGGCATTGACAGGAACTTCGAGCAAAAAGGGTTGTTTATGGAAAAATACCTACTTGTACTAACAACAGCCAATTATAATTTTGGCTGTAGCTAGAAGTAATTATTACTGTAGCATACTCACCAACAGCCGTAAGGTTGATGTTGCAGATATTAGTTGTGGAACGATCATTAGTTTCAGTTACTAGAACATCCATGCAGCTCTTTGTACTAGAACTTGCCGTACCCAAACCAATCTCGTCAAGAAAGCCATTAAATTTGCTCTTTCTTTGCCTTGGAATTGCTGTGATTTTCTGTTTCAAAAGAGCAAATTATAAACATAAAACAAGTTTCGCATTTGCTGAAACATTGATGTAAACTTCTCATGGAATTTGCAGTGGTTCTTGCATTACTTTGATTAAAGTGAAGGTATAACCATGATCCATCGTAGAAGATAATGTATGGCACAACTGAATGCTTTCCTACATTGGGGGATAGCACCATCCTAAGTAATATATAATCTAACGAGGCATTATTTCAAGTATAATTCACTGTCATCAACTAGCATACACACCGGATGATTAGCACAGAGCTATCAACTGTTCAAAATTATGAAATTTTCTGCATACTAAGAAGGATTTTTTAAAATTAAATAAAATTCACTAGAGCAAGGAGCAATTTTTTTTTCTAATTTTCTTTATTCTTTTACATTGAAAATGAAAGTATAACTGCAGAAAATATGTACACAGAACAAGAATCACCTTGGAAAATTTGGCAACTTGACTGGGAAGCCCTACCTCCTGCAAGAGAACGTGAAAGAAAGATTAGAGATATGACAGAACTTTCTTTCAATTGCCAGCAGCTAAGTGGCAAAGAAGCACCATGATTGTGCATAATGTCCCAACATCAACTCACCAGGGCTGCGTCAGTTATAGCTTTAGGGAATATGCAAGCAGCCGAGTTTTATCTTCTACTTGCTCACAAAAACTAAAGACTTTTATTTTTCAAAAACCATGCAAATCAATCAATAACACAAAATAAAAGGGATACAAAAACTTGAAGCGGTTCGGCAAATCTTCTTCAATAAAAACTTTGCTAGCAAATATTGGAGATTATATCCACTAATCCAGCACACACAAATATCTCACTTTACAAAACTCGGTTACACCCAAGAAAATTCTCACAAAAAATATGCCATTCTTATTGATTTCTTCACAGCCTACACAAAAACAACACCGCTAGGACTACATAAATAATCTCGTGACTTCCTCATTTTCAGCATGCATATATATATATATATATATATATATATAAAGAGAGAGAGAGAGAGAGAGAGAGAGAGGGATAGGGGTAGGTTGCTACAAAATCAATAATAACTAGAAAAAGTTTTACTTTCCAAATTAGAACAATTGTTTATTCCTCTTTCTACAAAGATTCCACTGTTCAGTTTAAGCCATATTTTAACAATTCTACTCCTTCGCTTGTATCTTGCAAGTTTCTTCACGTGAAAATCTTCTCTAGTACCATTAACCATCAAAGCAAAACTAACTCTCTTCTTGGATGCAATTGAACATTAATCACTGTCAAATCACCACAGCTAAGCACCTATAACCACGAGAATCAAGTTGTTTAATTGGAATTTAACTCTTTTAAGTTTTGGTACGTGCAAGCATCTTCATTGTACCATCGTGCATCTTAATTTTAACACTGCCAATCCCAGTAACTTCACTTTCATTACCATCTACTAGTGCTACAGAATCTCCATCATATTCTTTAGTTATAGATATCAAACCATTCTTTCTTCGAACAAATATGAACGATGCATGCAGAATCTAAAATTCATGAATTTTTCAAAACTTCCGCACCTTTATGAACCATGAGAACATCATCATCGATCATTGCTCTCATCTTTCATGGCAATCGCAGCATCTCTTACTTCTTGTGACCTAGCTTCAATTCTCATAGGTCGGCTTTCATCTTCTCACCGTGATACTGAATATATTCATGACAATAAAGGAATTCCTATGATCTATTATTGATCTTGACCTCAATCTAAGTTTCCTCTATTAAAATTGTTCCTTCGAGATGTATCTCTACTATGATCAGAATGGGCTACAAGAGCACCACCTTCATTGTCACCACCACCATTAGTATGCTTGTCAGTTTTTTCTTTGAACGACAAAGCTACTTTAACTTCCTCGACTGAAAAGATATCTCAACCAAATAAAAAAAGCGTCTCTAAGATACTAGTTTGAATCTGGCAGGGAACACAACAATACAAGAACTTCATCTTCCGTTTCAACCGTAACATCAATTTACCTCAAATCCACAACAATTGAATTAAATTCATCAAGATGAGTCTTAATTGATGCACGTTCTTCCATTCATAACATAAACAAACAGTGTTTCAAATACAGATTATTTGTAAGGGATTTCATCATGCATAATGACTCAAACTTAAGCCACAAACTAGCAGCAATCTATTCACCAAGCATCAGATAAACAAATATGGATACATGGCAAGGCTCTTTCGTCCATATCTATCCTTTGGTCATCCATCATCTTTGTAGGCATTTTCTCCATGCCTAGCAATGACTTTTGCAACCTTTGTTGTGTCACACGCATCTACATTTGTCATAATTCAATTCAAAAGTTTTCCTTCCTTAATTAAGACACTTGTTTTTTTCCCTTTTCAACAAGAATCTCATCATTCAATTTGAACTGTATTTTTACTAAAAGAAAGAGCAATTTGCATCCAAATGTCTATCTTGCATTTAATTATTTTTGGTTGCTTTTGGCCTCAAAGATGTGTCAATGCTCTTAATGCATTGACAAGAATCTCATCATTACTATTTTTTTACTAAAAGAAAGAGCAATTTGCATCCAAATGTCTATCTTGCATTTAATTATTTTTGGTTCCTTTTGGCCTCAAAGATGTGTCAATGCTCTTAATTAATGCATTGACAAGAATCTCATCATTCAATTTGAACTGTATTTTTACTAAAAGAAAGAGCAATTTGCATCCAAATGTCTATCTTGCATTTAATTATTTTTGGTTCCTTTTGGCCTCAAAGATGTGTCAATGCTCTTAATGCAATTTCTTTCAAATTACATATCATCTCACCCTAGCAAATAGAGACCAGCATCTTTCAATCTATTCAAACAGTAAGGCCATAAGTTAACGGAATTCATTTATATTAAAATATTAAAATTCATAATTCCACAAGAAATTTGTTGACCTCCCACCTTTCGTCCATGATCACAAGCATCACCACTGTTTACAAGCACCCTGGCTGCCCATCTGTCGAGACAAGAAAAAAAAAAGGGCTTCTAAAATAGTTTAAATTGCGTTGATAGCTTCTAATATATAATGTCAAAGACTTGAAACAATCTTAGAAATGTGAAAAAGTAAACTGCTAATATCTTGAATCGTCTTTAGGCCCACTGTATCGAAAACCAGGTGCTTCGGTTCAGCTTTCAAAACATTTGGGATGCTATCTGAACAGAGTACAGCAACTTGACCAGTTGCTCAGGCCACTTGACGCAAAAATATACAACAATTATGATGCCTTGAGTTGATTCCTCTAATAATAATATTGTTAAGACACTACAGGGGACATGCATGTTTCAAAGTTGACCGGCCCAATATAGCTCAAAAGGTTGTTATGATTGCCTTTATGGAACTGAGATGGAAAAACCAAAATCAAGATTCATCTGCTCTGGGCCTTGCTACTTTTTTACAAGCACAAAAAGATTCCTTGTCCACAATCACTTACAGTATATTATTAAGAACAAGAAGGGATGGGATGCTAAACTTACGCACAAGATGTTGGGGGGTTCCACACTGTTCCTGCAATCACCACAAGCTGCAGAAAGGGGGGAAACCAAAAGAAAAGAAAATTAAAACTTTCTTTCATTTCTGCCGGTGCTCAATGAATCAACCAAGTGCCTACAACTTTTCCCTTCTAGCTCATTGAGTCATGCCATAGAAGAAATGTATGACCATAAAACCGAATCAATAAGTTTCTTAAGCAAACAATTGTGAAGATCATAGAACCTCATCAAAAACCCCAGCTGGACTGTCTTCATAGCTAGCAAGAAAAAAACCTCCAAGAGTGTATCTGCAGTGCAGAAATGTGAATTAACAGTGAAAATTGGAAATCTTGAAACCCAACACTTTCCCTTTAAAGTTGAAACAACATTTACAACAAACAAACATTACCCAAATGCTTCAACTAATCTGAACTCTTTCGGAATGAATGCTCGAGCAGTTTCGGATTTAACAAGATGCAGCTGGTAAAAGGCACTGAAATGGGAATCAGACCTTTCATTAAACAATATTTATAAATGGGAATGATGTAAATCATACCAGTCACAGAAATATACCAAAAAAACACTAAATTAAGACTTTCTGTATACGTGCCTGCCTTTAAATATCCAAGGAGGCTTGCCATAGCCTGAGGAACATTTTGTTTCTGCAACTTCCATGATTCAGATAGGCTCAAAACAGCCAAGATTTGGAGATGCCAATAGTCTAATTGAACTGCATGAAAAATACGGCTAATGAAATATAACGAAGTTGTATTGTTTAATTTTATTGAAATGAAATTCTAAAAACCGTAAAAAATCTGAATTGGAATAGGACTACATTTCCCTGAGTATCATAGCATACAAGGATTGAAGACAAGTCATTAGATACATGGAAGACACAGACATGCAAACTGTCGAAATGTTAAACAGAAAACACAATTGTTTCCTTAGTCTACTTTGCTTTTTGGACAAAACAGGTCTCAGTGAGCATACTAAAGCAGCTAAATCTTTCCACCACCTTTAAATGGCATTTGTTTTTTTATGTTCATTTTTTATCAACCTCCATATTACATGAAAATTCACGGAACTATTCGAATTTGAGAGATACCTGATGTTTCAACATTAGCAATTCAGTAAAAGAACATGCATACATGCTAAAAAAGAAAACTGAAATCACCCAAAACAAATAAGCATACTAAATAAATAAAGGGAAGAAAAAAAATGAAGAGACGCAGAGTAAGTAAAACCCACCTTCCCAGTACTTGATGAAGTGTCAAGAGTGGAGAAGAGAGACAGAGAGTCTAGCTTAGTGCTTACAGGCAGCTAGCTAGGATTTCAGTGCAAATAGCGTGCGAGAGTGTGAGAAGGACAGGGTATGGGGTAAGCAATCAGCAGTAGGAGCAGAAGTGGATAGGATTTTATCCATTCATTAATAATGAGCTTTAAGGCGCCAACTGAATTTAACAATACCATGCCATCATCTGTCTCTGTTTTAACTCGACCACTACTTTCTTTTGTTTGTTTCTTTCGTTAAATTTACGGTGTATTCTTCTTCTTCTTTTCTTCATCCAATAACTGTTTCTTCGATTGCTTTCACGGTATAATAATGACGCCACGCAGCCATGTGGGTTCATGTCTTTTATGCATAAAAAGGCTGCTTAAACATCTAACTACAAAACATCTTGCAACTCTGGATATCTTCACGAATTGAGATTAATTGTACCGAAGATATTGGACGTGCGTATATTGTGTTGACAGAATATCTCGACTAAATGAATAATCTATCATGTTTCACTCAACGAAACACTCCTATGATGCAGCATAATCTCGGCAACAGTCTATTAATTTGATTGACATGTGAATTTTGGTGAATGGATCGTTTCCGAAGTGAATGAGCTACATGGGACTCGATTGCAAAAAAACAAAAAATAGCCTTCCTGTGTTGCAAAAGTTGGTTAATTTTTCTCAGGTGAATTCCTATTGTATCATCCAACCATAAAAAAGAGGAGGAAAAAACCTACCTGCTATACATGTGATGATATTAAAGTGGAAAAATATGTTTTTTTTTAAATAAATAAATACATAAAATAAAGCCCTTTTGATTATGTAATTGAGAACTCTTTATCTAAAGTTTCATTATCGAAAAATATTCAAAAATATATTAATCTTAACTTAAATATGTTCTAAAAGTATAAATAATTTAGTAGAAAGAATAAATAATTGTACCACTTATCGCGTTTTATCCAATATTGAATAAATAACCAATCAAGTTGCCAAAGCAACTATACGGAAGTTTCCTATGAACAGCAGCATCACACGGTGCCATGGACCCCCAAAAAAGCATAATCACACATTAATATAATCCAATCTATCGCAGTCATGCACAGAAAATCCCTAAGATTTGCAGCTTGCTTGTATTTGATACCCTCAAACGTGGCAGCTCACAAAGCCTCACCTTTACACTGTACATTCGTACTTTATAGCCCCACCAAAAAATAATAGCATAGTATAGGTAATTTCATATCATCATTTGCAAGGGCACCAATCTGTCATTGATGACCTTGTATAAACTATTCTCATACCATGATTGGTTCATAATGCACTTGCGAGGAATGACGGGGCTGCAATAGCAAAACCCATGTGGTAACAGATCTTGTCAAGCAAGTCATGCGTGCACTCGTGTCAACAGTGGAGAGCACACAACTCTGTTCCACTTTCCTACTCTCCATGCATTATACTCTCAGATATTCAGTATCTATAATCCATATTGTTCCAAGGGCACCATATTTAGGAACTGTTACCAGTCAAGATTGATTTATGAGACGAATGAAGATGCAACGTTGTGTAGGATCACCAGTAGTCATTGCAAGAACAGTCCCCTAACTTGAAGTGATGGAAACTGAAAGAATCTCTAACGATGATTTCACGTCCTGTGATCAACGACACTTGTTTACCAAAATCATGGCAGTCCTTGCAAGCCCCTAGGTTCTTGAAAAGAACAACAGGAGCATTACTTGGTGTAGATATGAGACCAAATGCTATTGCAAATCTCTCACTATGGACTAGAGGCTGTTCTTTCCTCCCAGGCAAACTATCTGATACACCTCTCAAAAGGTCAGTTTCATCTTTTATAACAGAATCATTCAATGCTTCCAGCTTCCAATTTTGAATAGGTATCTTCCGTCTGAGGGTGGTGCTTATCGCCCACTATAAACTGGTGCACTTTACCCTTGACAGTAATCCAGCTGCAGCTAACCTCCTTCCTCAAACTTCTTTGTGTCATCATCTTCCTAACACCAGCTGCTTCTTTCCATTTCCTAAATGAAGCATACAGGTTAAACACAAGAATATATAACCTGAAGTATCCTCTAGTTACAGTTGAAAGAGGTTTTCAGCTGCAAGTTCCCCAATCTCAAGATTCCTATTGGTTCAGCACCCACCCAACAAACATTTCCAACTCTCAAGATTCCAACCCATGTTTAAGAATATGACCATGAATTTGCCTCCCAAAAACTCAACTCCCTAGGCCAGCACACGCTTTTAGAACAATCGAGAACACATACTCCTCCAATTCAACACCTTGATTGACCATCTTAGCAAACAAAGCCAAAGCATCCATTTGCCTCTCAGCTTGAGTGTACCCCACCATTAAACCAGTCCAAGTTAATGCATGCTTTTCACTCATTTTGTTGAAAACAAGCTCAGCTCCCTCTGACCAACCACATTTCACGTGCGCATGCATAACCTACTTCTTATAGCATGAGAATGTATCATCTATTTACCAATCTCCAAATTAAAAGGATTTAGCAAAGACCGTAAAAGCCCATTATAAGTGGACCCATTCGGTTAGCTTTAGCTTTATCAAAAACACCGTTTTCAGCATAAGCTGATATAATGGTATTCCAAGAAACCAGATTCCTTTCACTCATTTCATCAAACACCTTTTGTGCGTCAACTAAGCTTCCACACTCAGAAACACTGAGAGCACTGGATTCTCGGCTAACCCAAATGGGACTTTCACTGTTCTTTGTATTACTTCATGAATCAATCTCCCATCCAATAAAGATTTAAACTATCCACACGCTTCCAACAAGCATCGATAAGAACGAGGGCTGACAGAAATCCCAGCCTCCTCCATTTGTTTGAGAAATTCACGAGCTTCCTTGAGCTTTCCCTCTTTAGATAGAGAAATCAAGTGGACACTCTCAATTTGGGCTTTGTTATTATTTTCATGGGTTTTAAGTGAAGGAGGAATTGATTTTAGAGACATGAAGGCATTTGAGTAAATTTTGCTGCAGCTTTTATTTTTAGTGGAATCTTGTCATGAGCTATGATTAGTGGCTAAGGATTGAGAAATGGCGCTGCGAAACAGTAGTGGACAATCATTGAATACAGGGAATGTTCAGAAACTTTGATTTTTTGGACAATAAAAATATGTGAAGAACTCTTGTTAAAATAAGTTGTTATCGCTATACAGGAGCTGAAGAAGAAGTGTTGACGAAAGAAGGACAAAACAGCCGTAGATTGTGTAATAACAATGCGATGAACGACAAGTTGCTCATACGGGGATTTTTCTTTTTCTTTTTTCTTAATGGCTGTTTAATTTCATACCAGTTTCTATTTTTTATTGTTTTTTTTTAATATTTTGAACTAGAAATAGATATATGAAGTTTTTTTTAAAAGGAATATGCAATCACAATCTGTATCCACTATAACAACTTTTGAAAATCATTCTGCTCTGGCATGAATCAAGAGGGCTAGGCTTGGGTGCCCTAGCCCCAAGGTTACAAATTTCTGCCCCTCCCTGTTCTTGATTATAGCATATTTCGTCCATTTTTTCCCAAAACATTTATTTAACCCCTAAAAAATGAAAAATCGATTCTTTTGTTTCAGAAGATTTTTACTTTTATTGAGATTTTCTCTTGTTAGTTCAAAAAAAGAGGAGGAAGAAGACTTTTTTTTTCTTAATAAGTTTAACATATAAAAACTTAGCTCTCCTCTTGGTTGACTACCAATTTAGTCCTTTTTTTCTAGCAAAAAAATGTTTGATCCTTCAAAAAGTAAAAAATAATATTTATTTATGTCGGTGCATTAAAAAATAACTTCATATATATATATATATATATATATATAAACACATTTTCTCTACTTCCTAGCAAGAAAAGAATTTTTAGGCACAACAACAAACCCATCCATGTTTCTAGACACTCATTGGAAGAAAAATATAGCTTTCTATATACTATAATTTTTTGCAGCACGATGCTTTTGATAGTGGTTTCATTACATCAGATGACTTAACAGGTTTCATAGCTCAATATAAGTAAAACTATGTGTGCTTATTAAAGAATTCATTTGATGGCTTGAAGCAGTGATTGAGGCAATGGAATAAAAGGTTTGATATTTTATGCTTGAACATGGTTACTTTAAAAATGACTATGATAAATGTGTGTATTTGAGAAAGCTCTCAAATGATTGATTTGTGTATTTGTTGTATATTGATGACATGTTAATTGCCTCAAAAAACATGTTTGAGATCAACGATTTGAAGGATCGATTGAGCGGTAAGTTCGAAATGAAGAATTTGGACGCAATAAAGAAGATTTTAGTTATAGATATTCACATTTATCAAAGTATTGAAAAGTTATATTTATCATAAAAGAAGTATCTTGAGAAGATACTCGAGTATTTTAGTATATAAGACTGCAAGTCAGTGGATACTTTACTTGCAGCTCATTTCAGGTTATTTTCAACTTTGTCACAAAAAAATAAAAAGAAAGAGCAGATGCTTGGTGTTCCATATGCTAATGTAATTAGAATTATTATATATGCTATAATGTGCACTCATCCAAATATTTTGACATGTTGTTAGTTGTTCGGTAAGTTTATAGAAAATCTTTATAAAGTTCACTAGTAGAGCATTAAATGGATACTCCATTATCTTAGAGGCACTATAGATATTGTTTTAGTATATGAAAAGACTAGTAGCATTAGAAGTTGTGTTGAGGGTTTTGTAAATTCATATTACGCTATTGATTTGAATAAGAGGAAGTCATTTACTGGTTATGTCTCATTCTTCAAGGTGTGCCATCAATTGAAAAGCAAGTTTTCAATCTATTGTTTTCTTGTCTATAATAGAGGCTGGGAATATAGCATTGACAGATGCGATGAAAGAAACTTTATGTCATTATAAATAGTGTTAAAGGCATTGTAAATTCATATTATACTGGTGATTTGTATAAAGGAAGGTTACTGACAGGTGATGTTTCACTCTTTCAAGGTATGTCATTAGCTGGAAAACAATCTTGTAATCCATTGTTGCCTTATCTACGATATAGGCTAAGCATATACCATTGACATAGGTAATGAAATAAGCTTTATGGCTAAGAGGTTTAGTTTGTAATTTCGATTTGTCACATGAGTTGACTATTATACATTGTGACAGCTAAATTATTATTCATCTTGTCTAGAACCGAATGTATCATAAAAGGACAAAACATATTGATATCATGTATCACTATATAGATATCATGTCATATGGTATTGTATTAGTGAAGAAGATTGGTATATTTGAGAACTTTACAGATATATTGACACAAGTTTTCTATGTAATCAAGTTCAAACATTGCTTGGACTTGATTTGTGTAATAATTAAGAGATGTTTAGTGAAGGCAATTAAAGAAGAGTTTAAGTTTTGTAAATAGGCTCAATTTAATCCAAGATGAAGATTTGTTGGGTTTGTCTTAAATTATAGGTCCAAGTGAGAAAATAAATACTTACATATTTTTTTATATAAAAAAACTTATGTGATTAGTCCATATTTAAAAACCTAAAGTTTTTATATTTAATGTTAAAGTTTATTTGTGAGTACTCATATTTTCTACACTTCGCTAAAAAGAGGATAGAAAAATGAGTTTTGGGTTACTTTGTGAATAAAAGTAATTTTGTGGAAATTTTTATAATCTCATACTTTCTAATTGTAAATTTCTATGATTGTCTTCTCCATGAGTAAGTAAATCCAAGTTGTTAAACATCATAAATTAATTGTTAGTTGATTTGAAATTCTAGAACTCTTTCCGCTACAGAGTCCCTTGGATTATATGATTCGAATCATTTCACATGATAAATCTTCTTTTTTCCCCGGACGCTTCCCATTATTTGCTTCTTCTATGGCAGGCTCTCCATGTTCTTCGAACGAATGGAGTTAATGTGCAGATGATCTCACAAGGAGCATCCAAGGTCTTTCAAATGAACAATTTGTCCAGCATGTACGCATCGATGTCTTGGTTTTAACAAATATTTTCTTTGTATCAGGTAAATGACAGTGAAGCTGAAAAATGTGTGAAGGCCCTTCATCAATCCTTTTTAGAGAGCGGTGATCTACTCGAGTTAACACAGTCTGCAGGTTTGGGAATGGCTCTCCTTCACCTTTGCAAGTAGATAGTCGATGACCACTTAATTTAGTTAGTTGCTATAAGAATTATAATGTCTTTTTGGCTGTTTTGATTATGTTAAAATGCCTTTATTTGGATGTTGCAACTGAGCATGGCCATTGAATCCTGCTCCTCTCAGGAATGCTTCTATTCGATCATGTTCCCCGGATTTATCTGAAATGGAAAAATTCCTTGCCCTGATTAATTGTTTTACACCTCTAATCTCTTTATTACAATTCCTCCTGTGTCCTTCCTTGTCTGTGAAACGATTTAAAGATAAAAACGAACCTCCTCTTTCAGAGAGAAGTGCTGCCGCCTATCAGATAAAACTATGCTCTGGCTATATCAAATTTATTCCCTGTAAGTTCTGGCAGGGTGCCGACTTAACAATCACCTCTACAACTTTGCTCGTTCTAATCTACAAGCAATTGTCTCTTTTCTTTTTCAATGACTGAAGCAAGCAAGGCCATCAAACCATCAACAGCGATCTCCACTCATGCGCTTTGTTTTTTTATCGTGGAGATCAATTTGAACACTGGTTAAACACCACCGAGCTTAGATTTGTGGCTTGCCTAATCTTTTTGTGCCACTGAATTACACAAATACAACAGGAGCAGAAAGGAAAGAAAAAAGCCCAGCCATTGTTGGTTGTTTCTTGAAGCAAGGAAGGTGGCCAATAAGAGGTAAGAGAAGGGCAAAGATAATTAGTGAAATAATACAAACTGGTGCAGGAAAAATATTTAAAAAAAAACAAAAACAAAAACAAAAACAGACAGTGATAGGGCATTGCCACCACCACAATCCAAAAACTGACGGGTACAGACAGACGAGAGCTTGTATCTAGCAATTCTTTTTCCGGGCATATATAACAGAGGAAAGGGTGGACAGCGTGCCCTGGTCTGCCCCTAGTATACATACATATCCAAGCATTCTAAGCGGATAGAAACAACTGGTGCTGTTTTTCCACACCTCCCCCAAAAGTGACTAAAAAAATGAACATTACATAGGCAGCGTTATCTATCTACCAAACAGACCATGCTGCATAAGATGAAAAGCCTAGAAGAGGGGCATCGCAACTGCCTCAAAACTGACATCTTGGCCATGATGCAACAACTTCGCTTGTATCACCTTTCCGGCCTCATTACCTGAAAAAACATTAGGGAATAAAAAGATTTCCTAG
>Ga0325402_1000937_pt1 | contig 22536 bp, 15 predicted proteins | sample PopdelMetagenome_22_FD_207212 | JGI IMG/M metagenome (GOLD analysis project Ga0325402, IMG submission 207212) | Populus deltoides microbial communities from Bellville, Georgia, United States - Xylem-PdKOR-R3 | ecosystem: Host-associated > Plants > Phyllosphere > Stem > Wood/Secondary xylem...
GCTCCTGTCTCTCTGTTAAATCCCCACCCCCAATATGGCACTTCTGTAGAAGCAGATGTATGATGCATGAAAATTACCACCATCCAAAGAATGCCACAATAAGTTCCTCTTATGATATTCAAAGCATGCCCATCAAGCTCCTTGATCAAAGAGTAATAGGGCACCTCACCCACATATACAGATGCTCATTCGAAGGTCAGGTTTCATGCTGTTGCATTAGGACCTCGAAGGGAAATCAAATTAGTAAAAACACCACCATTAGTGCAAATCTAAGGTAGAAAGGTCTCTACTCAGTGTCATTCATCTCCTACTCGGTCCAATCTCAGACAATAAGCTCCATTTATAAATTAATGCATTCACAACCAAACCCACATGAGCAAGCATTAAAAATCATCAAAAAGTCCCAATCCCATTGCTGGTTTCTCTTTACTTCACCATTACTAGTAATTAATTGTCCTTCTATGATATGTGAAAGGCCATTGAACTTGGGGCTTATTTATATATTTCTCATAGAACATGCATTCGCAGTGGGGGAATTGCAACATACATAAAGGTTCAATTTAAACAAATGAATATCTATGGAGGAGGCCTAATAGAAAGTTGGCCTTACGAGTAATTTGAGCAAATATAGGTACTCAGTCACGATTTCAGCTAAAAAAAACTATAGTGTGTGGGCGTTATAAACGGGGAAAAGTGAGAATAGCGTTGCCGGCCAAAATATATATAAAAAATATAATAAAAATCACTTTCAAGAATTTAAGAAATAAAATAAAACAAGCTCCCCAACGGGATACTTCGATATATAATTTTTGCGGGCTTTTAACCATATACGAACGGAGAAAGGCACCGGAAAAGTGGCAAAGATTCCGCGAGGTGAGGTCATAATCTCAATCTGGGACCTTGAAGTTAAAATCGGTCACTAAAGTCCTCAACAAAAAGTTACTCATACATGGTCACATTGAACACATTGTTAATTTTCCATGCATGAGAGAGAGACAGAGAGACAGCTTTCACATTCAGTCACCACATTTTGATGTTATAAGCCAACTGTGAAGGCATATATTCTAATTCTCCTTCATCATAGTGCTGAAGAAAAAAACTAAGGATGCTGGTCCGCAATTACCTATTCCAGGATACTTTGTGTGTCAATCATCTTTCTTTTTCTCTCTCTCATAACACTTTCTTAACATAAATGTAGGAAAATTAATTTTACGCACTAGATTAATTGGTTGTGATCATTGATGGCAAACAAATCATGTCTAAAAGTAAACCACCACCTTGGACTGACACAAAAAAACATCATCGGATTTCAAAATAGCATAATTTAATTCAACAATTTCATCCAATTGCGCGTGTATAACATTTTTTTTTTTTACAGTAGAATGATTACTATAACTAACTCCATCTAGTTCACCACCGTATAACTCTATAGTTACACCTACTTGTTCAACACTATACTTCGATTATACTCTTCAAAAAGGAACATCGATTTTAACAATTTTGTCTCCGTTTACCAAAGCAACCGAAATGTTTCAAAAAAAGTAGGCATACAACGTGCAAAACACTCATACCTTTCCCCCCCCTTTAAATATAGTATGTCTTAACCACCCAATAGCTATTTTATCCCCGTTGTCCACTGAACCTGCTCTAAACAATCCACCATTTACCGGATTATTTCCGATGTAATCATAAAAAGCTAATTTTTAAGGAATTTTAGACCAAGCTTCAGATAAGTTTTGATTTTCAGCCACCCCAGTACCAACTCTTCAATATATTTCTTACTGGAAGTATCCTTGATCCCATTGATAGCGAATGAGACCAAATAATTTAATGATGGTAGCTTCAAAAAAATAATTCCAGTAACAACAAAAATTGCAAAAAAAAAAAAAAACAGCGATACTACTAGAAAACACGGTTTCAATATTTCTTATACGTAATCATTTGTATTGATGTTAGGGCGGGCGGACATTAAGATGGAATAGGCCCGCCAATATGCCCAATGTCCCTCCTGCAATATGATAGGAGGTTATTCCTCCCGATACAAAAGGATCAAAACCTTCCACACCCCATATTGGATTTATAAATTTTACTTTTCCGGTTAGCCCACAAGGATAAAAAACTCATATGTTAGGACCATACAATCCTGTTACATGCAAAGCACCAAACCCAAAACAAGCCACTCCTAAAAGAAATAAATGAATTCCAAATATCTTAGGAAAATCTAAAGAAAGTTTTCATGTACATTCATCACAAAACATTTATAGATCTCAATACACCCAATGCTAGATAGCTACTAAGAAGCATAAGCCAGAAAACACAATATGCAACCCAGCCATACCTTTATAACTCCAAATACACCGAAGCATTATAGTTCCTCATGTAACATTCCAACCACATCATGAATTTGTTATTCCTAAATGAGTCATAAAGGGTATAAAAAAAAATACCTTGTATCCATATTGGATCGAGAAATGAGTCAAAAGGATCAAAACCTACTAATTCATAAAGAGCCATCAAGCAAGCCCAACCAACAACTAAAGCTATATTCATTATATGGACAATCAACAAACGATCAGGATCATTCAATACAATGGTATGAACACGATATCAAGGCAAACCCATGAAATACCCTCTTATCAATGAAAGATAGACATTATGTAACTTTATTGCACTAGAAAAAACTATGTTATGGACATCTCTTTTTTAATGGATTATCTCAGAAAAATGATTCTATTTTTTTAGTATTTTAGTCCAAATATCATAATATTATTTGTAGAAACAAAGAGAAGCAAATCTATTATGTACCAGATAAGTACCAATATGTAATGAGAAGTTGACTTCATTTTAGATGAGCGAATACATTATGTACCAGATAAGTACCAATGTTATGAAATTATTGAATATGTGCATAAAAAAATAAAATAAAACAAAGAAAATAGAAAAAAAATAATAAAATAAAAGCCAATATCCATTATAATATTATTAAGATAATAAATTTATATATTATTATTAAGAAAATAAATTCATTGTTAGGCTTTCACATCAAGGTGAAATAGAGTACTTCATTTTTGTTTATTTCATTTAATGTTTATTAGTGTTCCAAAAGCCCTTTTCGAAATCCTAAAGATGATAGTTTAAATTGGATTGACGTATAATACGATTTGTCAGAGACATTGGGTTATTATGGGATTTCTCCGTTCTCTACCGCGATCGAGATATTCTCTATTTCACCAAAGAAGGATTAATTAAATCATAAAAAAATCAAAGCGTGAAGTGGCAATAAAGTGCAATTAGATTTATGCTTTGGAGGTATTCAGATTAATATTATCAATTAGAATAATTTATGGTTAAGTTGTTTGGACCAATGAAATGAAGTATCCAGACTCCACTTAGAAAAACCCAATTAGTACTATATCCATGATTACTATTTGTATCATAATTTATTTATAAATTTTATAAATTATAAGTAGGAGTAATTTCTAATCACAATCAATTGAATAATTTAAGAAATACATCAAATATTTTATAGAAGGCGTGAAATGAATTGGAAAAAAAGGAAGTTGTAGCAAAAAGACATTGTACTAGGGGCATTTGCCCTATATGTGCAAATCCAAATTAGGCAGATCTTTACTTAGAGTAGAGCACAAATCTAAAAGAATTAAAGAAGCCCACCCAAGAACAAGATAATGTTATTGTGATTTGAATTGGATCCTAATAAAAGAATGCATCAATGAAAAGTTAGTTTGATAAGTTTAATGAATTATTTATTTATTTATAGGTAAACAAGTAAAAAAAATCATTATTCTTGAAAAATGGAGGAAAAACCCTTTCGTTATTTGTTAAATGGGATCTACATATTGATTCTTTTTTTCATAATTTTTGATGAACCATATGCATCAAAAGGTGCATGTATGGTTTCTAAGGGATAGAATTTGATCTTAATCAACCGATTTTATCGAGAAAGATTTATTTGTTTAGGTCAAGATATTGATAGTGAAATCTCGAATAAACTTATCTATCTTGTGGTATATTTTCAGTATAAAAAATGAGATAAAAAATTTATATTTGTTTATCAACTCTCCTAACAGATGGGTAATACCCGGAATAACTATTTATGATACTATGCAATTTTTGCTACCAGATGTACAAACAATATGTATGGGATTAGTTGTTTCAATGAGATCTTTTATTCTGGTCGGAGGAAAAATTACCAAACATCTAGCATTCTCTGACACTTGGTGAGAGAATGAATGCCAATAAGTTTTTATTTTAACTTAAAGAGAAAAGAAAACTGTGTCTTGGCCATATGAAATATGAATATTAAGTAATAATAGCATGGCATTTAGAATTCAATGTAAGAAAATTTTTTTATTTCATTTTAACATTAGATTATGTTTTGAAAGAGTAGTATGATATATTAAGGGTGTTTCTGATTTTATCTTATTTATCGAGAGCCTATTTTAGTATCGCAAACTTTTTTTTTTATTTTTAGTTTTCACACCAAAAGGTTCTTAATGCTATTTATTATTATTATTATTATTATGAAATACGACAAAAAAGTGATTATATTCTTTTTTATTTTTAAATAAATTTTTTTTTTAGGATTTTTAATTTACCGATGAAATAAAGAAATGGAGCCACCATATTTTGTTTTCCTTAATTCCTCCAAGGAAAGGGTGGTCATTGTATCATTTACCAACCTCGGCTTTGTAGACTCTCTATTTTTCTTTGGTAAAAATTGAATTCTCTAATAGAGTTGTATGCATACGCAAGCAATGCATGCACGGTTATGCAATTCTATCTTTTTTTTATTCTTTATCTCTTCTAGTAACCTTTTTATGCGAGATAAAGCAACCCTTTATTATATTATATCTTCAAGGTAATGATCCAACAACCTATTGCTACATTTTATGAAGCACAAATAGAAGAATTTGTCCTTGAAGTGGAATAACTACTGAAACTGCGTGAAATCCTCACAAAGGTTTATGCAAACAAAACTGGAAAACCCTTATAGGTTGTATCTAAAGACATGGAAATGGATGTTTTTATGTTAGCCGCAGAAGCCCAAGTTCATGTAATTGTTGATCTTGAAGCAGTTGCATAAAAAATAGCAGGAATTTCACACAAATCATAATTTGAGATTTTAGTTTCTTATCGAGGTTTAATATTCTATTAATTTAATTTTTATTAATTTTAGTAAAATACTAAAATAGAATATGAATATAGAAAGAATTCATAATCATCTAGTTATGATTGATCTAAACCAGCCCATTAAGCATACGATTCAACGTGCCAACATAAAAACGTTATTTATGATACATACCTCAACTCGTCTTTCATCTAATAAATTCATACATAATAAAGTTACTGGGAAATAAAAAATAATAGAGGAGTGTTAGTATCAGTTAATGCTCAAACATAAAAAAATAATATTTTAAACTTTGTTTAACAATGGTTGGAATTTATTTTTGAATAAAATATGGTTAATGGGTATAATTAAAGTCAGATTTAAAGTAAGTTTCAGTCATTTTTAAGGTTAAAAATTTGTTGGAAATTATTTTTCAACATAAATTCTTTAATGTGTAACATTAACATGATTAAAATAGATTGTGAGTGATTGAAAAATTAATCTAAAAACTTCTTGGTTGGCATGTTTATTGTGAAACACAAAATATTCTATTTGTTATAGGAAAAACACGAGGTTGTCTTGTAGTTTATTTAGTGAAAAGTTAAAGGTTCATAAATAAACTTAAGCAAAGTTGTATGATTTTAACTCACATGAGTGCTTAGCTTGAGCCCTGGTCCTATGCAAAGTCTAGGTGTTATTTATGCAAACATATTTTGATTTTGGATTTGGGTTTATTAGAAAATAAGTTTTTGGCCCATAAAAAAATTATTTTTTGGTCAACTCATTGTGTTATTATGAATATGATAAGTTTTCTTTCATAAGAGTTTCTTTGAACCTGAACAATTTTTACAGCTAAAAAAAATCAAATTTAAATCTAAAACATTTAGGTTTAATTCTTACTTTATGGTATTATTTTTTGTTCCAAAATCCACCGTAAAAGGTGGGGGTGAAGGAAGAGTTTTTTGCTTTGTTTTTCCATATTTTACATACTCTTCCTTGCCTTATATTTTCAATGTTTTCTCTTTTTTTTTTCCAGTTAGTTTTAAGCTTTGGTTTCCTTTTCATAATTTAAAGCTTACATTTGTCTTTGTTAAGAGACATTTGAGTTACCTTTAGTTCATAAACCTTGTTTAAAAGTACATTTAAATAAGGTAATATTGTTGGAATCTTGAGAGACTTATTGCAAATATTCTTTGCTCCAAGTGAGGAACAATAAAGTCTTAAACATAAATCATTCATCACTAATAAGAATAAATTTTCAACTATTTTAAAGTGTTTCAACAAGTATATACCTTTTGTTAATTATGTTTAATCTAATATATTAGTATGTATGTTAGGATTGGTTTTCAATCTTTTATGTTTCTTTGGATATATGCTTAGTATACATGCTAGAATTTTTATATAACCTATATTGTATGTGAGTTTGCCATGACACATAAAATTATATGCTTATAGTTTCAATATGTATAAACTCTAGACTTTTCATTAACATCTAATTTGTCTAAAATACTTTTATTATGATAAAATAAACATCCTTACTCACTACTTTTTTTATTTTGGTTTACAACAATTGTCAATGTTCATGGAGCAACTCTTTTCATTAAATATATAGAAAATGCAAGTTACATAAATAGAGGAAGAGAAAAACTCTAACTCAACTCCTAACACTTCCGTAATTTTACCTCATAACTCTCATTATCTCAAGTAAATCTCTGCTACTATTATAATTGCTACCTAATACAACTTCCCTCTATTGTTTGCCCATTCTTTGTTGCACATTTTTTTTTTCTTTCAACAAGCTCTTTTTATTTATAGGTGAAAATAAGGTAAAGCCTCCCTATTTTTAGTGAAAAATGACATTCAACTCCTCTTTTCTGTAAACAATAACAAACACCTTTTTTTTTTATAGCTATGTTGGACTTCCATGCATTTTCACGCATACATCTTGCATGGTTGTCATTGTTAACTCTCCCTAGTCTCCTCCTTGACATGCATACAACTCAACAAGGAAAAGATTTTGGATTAAGTAATATTAGAGTTGATTTTTTTTTTTGTCATTCCATCATTTTGTTAGAAATTATTAGTCTTACCTAATCTCTTCATCGACCTATTTTAGTGTAGCAAACTTTTTTTTTTGTTTTTAGTTTTCACACCAAAAGGTTTTTAATGCTATTTATTATTGTTGTTATTGTTATTGTTATTATAAAAGAGGACAAAAAAAGAGATTATATTCTTTTTTTCTTTTTAAATAAAAAAAATTTGGGATTGCTAAATCACTGGTGAAATAAAGCAATGGAGCCACCATAATATTTTGCTTTTCTTAATTCCTCCAAGGAAAGGGTGGTCATTGTATCATTTACCAACCTAGGCTTTGTAGACTCTTTATTTTTCTTTGGTAAAAGTGAATTCTCTAGTAGAGTTGTATGCAATACACTAGCAATTCTTATACAATTATTCAATTCTATTTTTTTATATTCTTTATCTCTTCTCGTGACCTTCTTATACGAGATAAAGTAACCCTTTATTATCTTATATCATCAAGGTAATGATCCATTAACCTATTGCTACATTTTATGAAGCATAAATAGAAGAATTTGTCCTTGAAGTGGAATAACTACTGAAACTGCGTGAAATCCTCATAAAGATTTATACAAACAGGACTGGAAAAACCCTTATAGGTTGTATCAAAAGACATGGAAATGGATGTTTTTATGTTAACAGAAGAAGCCCAAGTTCATGTAATTGTTAATCTTGAAGCAGTTGCATAAAAAATAGCAGGAATTTCTCACAAATCATAATTTAAGATTTTAGTTTCTTACCGAGGTTTAATATTCTATTAATTTAATTTTTATGAATTTTAATAAAATCTTAAAATAGAATATGAATATAGAAAGAATTCATAATCATCTAGTTAGGATTGATCTAAATCAACCCATTAAGTATACGATTCAACATGCCAACATAAAAAAGTTATTTATGGTACATACCTCAACTCGTGTTTCATCTGATAAATTCATGCAACTATAATAAAGTTTCTAGGAAATAAAAAATAATGGAGGAGTGTTAGTATCGTTTAATGCTCATACATAGAAAATAATATTTTTAACTTTGTTTAACAATGGTTGGAATTTATTTTTGAATAAAATATGGTTAATGGGTATAATTAAAGTCAGATTTAAGGTTAAAAATTTGTTGGAAATTATTTTTCAACATAAATTCTTTAATGTGTAACATTAACATGATTAAAATAGATTGTGAATGATTGAAAAATTAATCTAAAAAACTTCTTGGTTGGCAAGTTTATTATGAAACCCAAAATCTTCTATTCATTATAAGAAAAACATGAGGTTGTCTTGCAGTTTATTTAGTGAAAAGTTAAAGGTTCATTAATAAACTTAAGCAAAGTTATATGATTTTAACTCACACGAGTGCTCAGCTCGAGCCCTGGTCCGAGGCAAAGTCTAGGTGTTTTTTTTGCTAACACATTTTTATTTTGGATTTGGATTTGGGTTTATTAGAAAATAATTTTTTGACCCATAAAAGAATTATTTTTTAGTCAACCCATTGTTTTATTAAGTCTAGCCCATGAATATGATAAGTTTTCATCCATAAGAGTTTCTTTTACAGCTAAAAAAATCAAGTTTAAACCTGAACAATTTTTACAGCTAAAAAAATCAAATTTAAAGCTAAAACATTCAGGTTTAATTCTTGTTTTATGTTATTATTTTTTGCTTCAAAATCCACTATAAAAGGAGGTGGTGAAGGAAGAGTTTTTTGCTTTGTTTTTCCATATTTTACACTCTTCCTTGCCTCATATTTTCAATGTTTTCTCTTCTTTTTTTCCAGTTAGTTTTAAGCTTTGGTTTCCCTTTCATAATCTAAAGCTTATGTTTGTCTTTGTTAAGAGACATTTGAGTTATGTTATCTTTGGTTCATAAACCTTGTTTAAAAGTACATTTAAATAAGGTAATATTATTAGAATCTTGGGAAACTTATTGCAAATATTCTTTACTCCAAGTGAGGACAATAAAGTATTAAACATAAATGATTTATCACTAATAAGAATAAAGTTTCAAGTATTTTAAAGTGCTTTAACAATTAAGTATCATTTGTTAATTAAGTTTAATATAATATATTAGTATGCATGCTATGACTGTTTTTCAATCTTTTATGCTTCTTTAGATATATGCTTAGCATACATGCTAGAATCTATATATATTCTATATTGTATGTGAGTTTGCCATGACATATAAAATTGTATGCTTATAGTTTCAATATATATGAACTCTAGACTTTTCTTCAACATCTAATTTATCTAAAATACTTCTATTATAATAAAATAAACATCCTTACTCACTACTCTATTATTTTGGTTTACAACAATTGTCAATGTTCATGGAGCAACTCTTTTCATTAAATATATAGAAAATGCAAGTTACATAAATAGAGGAAGAGAAAAACTCTAACTCAACTCCTAACACTTATGTAATTTTACCTCATAACTCTCACTATCTCAAGTAACTTTATGCTACTATTGTAATTGCTACCTAATACAACTTTCCTTTATTGTTTACCCACTCTTTGTTACACCTTTTCTTTTTCTTTCAACAAGCTCTTTTTATTTATAGGTGAAAATGAGGTAAGGTCTTCCCATTTTTAGTGAAAAATGACATTAAACTCCTCTCTTCTGTAAACAATAACAACCACCTCTCTTTTTGTAGCTATGTTGGACTTCCATGCACTTTCATGTATCCATGTATCCATCTTGCATGGTTGCCATTGTTCGCTCTCCCTAGCCTCCTCCTTGACATATACACAACTCATCAAGGAAAAGATTTTGGTTAGGTAATATTAGAGTTGATTTTTTTTTATCCCATCATTTTGTTAGAAATTATTAGTCTTGCCTTGTTGTTTTGGAGAAGTAGATATTTTTCATGTGTTGATTTAACAAGCTTGACACAAGAGTATGTTTAGAAAAATAGATTTTTTTCTTAGATAATTTTATTTCTTTATATTTTTTTCTACTCTTTATTATGATGCTTTTCTAGTTTTTCCTATTTAAAGTGAATATTCTTCCTAGTTTATTTTTTCTATTTAATATTACTAGGATTTTCTAGTTTTTTTTAGCAAATAAAGAATGTGATTAATAAAATTTAAGTTGAGAGTCTCCTTATAGTTATGATGTTCTTGATACTTGTAACCAAACCCTTTATCCATATGTCTGCATCAATTGATATCAAAACTCAATAATCATTGATGGTTATTTTGTTTTGTTGTGTGCTGCAGAACAACATACCGAAAGTGGTTGCATAATATAACATGCTTATGCATGAGTTTTTTTAGGAAAATAAATATATTTTTTTTAGTAAATTTTATTTTTTTATTCAATATCATTAGGATTTTCTAGTTTGTTTTTTATATAAATAGTTGTAATAGTTATTTGTAAGTGAAAACTACATTGACGAGTAAATACTAAGTATTTGAAAATTCCACGTGCTGTTAGTCTTTAAAATTTTTTATTTGTGAGAAATTCCTTTGTTGTTTGCTTTTGTACAAGTCAAAGCTAGCCATCAAGTCATCATATAACCAGCCATGGTGGGTGCAGGGAATCTGTTTTTATTTTCCGCGACAAAATTAGATTAAATGTAAACGATAATGGGGAAATTACAATGCATGAATTCGATTTGAAGCCTAACGGTCACATACATAATCATATCTTACTATATGATCATCGGAGACCCTTGCATGAGTCGAATTATGAACTCCCTTTTATTCTATAAACGTTATGGAGAGTTTTAGTTCTCGTGGTTTAGTTGACATTTTAAATTATAAGAGAAAATCAAGGTTAAATGAAAGTTTTGATGGCTTCTTTTAAATTGGTATTTATTATTTTTTTAATAGATCCTTTAAGATATTGGGACAGAAGATCTCTTTTAAGATGCTGGGTTTTTTTTATTTATTTAATTTTTTTACTGGCAGATTCCGAATTACACTTTGTGGTGATTGCAACGTTCATGGTTTAATCGGATCGATATAGTGATTGACAGCTTGACCCAACCAAAGGAATCTATGACGTGAAAACTGGCCGCAAACAATGAATAAGTATTATGCACTCCTTTTCATAAGGGTCAAATTCTGGTAAATGTGATTGCAAGGAGGCTTCTATGACGTGAAAACTGCTGTCAAGCAAGAAAGCACAACATCGAAAATATGCCAAGGGAACAGACATCAGATTACCATCAATTGGTGGTGGGGGGGTTGATTTCAAGTTTTATCTTTTTATAGTGGTGCTGTCGTTTGTACCGTCGTCGTAAAAATAATAATAATAATAATAATTAAAAAAATTATTTATATTCTATATTAAAAACAAAACACTCCTTTTTAAGTGTTTACAAATGTTACTTTCTATTATAAAATAAATCATGTAAAAGTTACGATGAATATACTCTTCTATTGGCATCTCATTGATATTGCATGGATAGTTATAATATCTCCTTAACTTATTCTTCTTGTTGTTTTTTTAAATAAAATTAAATAAAATTCCTCTAACTTATTGGAGGATGATGGTATAGCATTTACACGCTGAAGCCGCCGCCAATAATTTTCTACATTACAAAGAAGATGGAAATAGATTTGATATAGGGTCCAAATAAAGCAAAGCTAAACACCTTTGTTGTTCTTCATCATGAATACAGAATATATACCCTTATAGGTGAAGGGTTTTCTGGTTTCCTGGTAATATTAGAATTATTGTTTATTAGATTTTAATAAATTCGTGGTCTTTAGGAAGTTGTTCACAGCTTTAACACGTTCTTTAGGGATTTTCTGTTTTAACTCTTTCTTGTTGCACCTGCCACGTTGTTGTAGATGTGGGCTGTTTTCTAGCTATTCCAGTTATTCATGTAAGGCTATATAATAGCCACTGTTATTCAATAAATGTTAAGATCATTCAATCCAGTCTTGTGTTTGAGTTCTTTGTTTTCTTGTTCTTATTCTCAACAAATTGGTATCAGAGCCTGTACTAGACCTGAAAGAAAAAAAAAAGCCACAGTCTTTTTGAGTGATTTTCAAAACACAGAGTGAGGGAGTGAAAAGATGGCAGCAGAGTCAAGTACCTTTGCGCAACCTTGCATCCCAAAGTTTGATGGGGATTATGAGCATTAGAACATGCTAATGGAGAATCTCTTACGTTCAAAGGAGTATTGGAGTGTTATTGAGACAGGGTATGCAGAGTCTGCACCTGGAGAAGTTTTAACTAATGCATAGAGAAAAACTTTGGAGGAGACAAAGTTGAAGGATTTGAAGGTCAAAATTATCTCTTCCAATCCATTGACAAGTCCATTCTAAAGACAATTACTCAGAAAGAGACGGCAAAGCAGTTATGAGATTCCATGAAAGTCATATATCAGGGAAATGCGAGGGTGCAATATGCTCAACTTCAAATTCTTCACAGGAATTTCGAAGTGTTGGACATGAAACTTGGAGAATCTGTCACAGATTACTTTGGAAGGGTGATGCTGGTAGCAAATGACATGAGAAATCTTGGAAAGAACATGTTTGACGTGAAGATTGTTGAGACGATCTTGCGCACACTTACTGAGAAGTACAACTACATAGTTTGTTCGATTGAGGAGTCAAAAGACATCAATCATCTTTCAGTGGATGAACTGCAGAGTTCATTACTCGTTCATGAACAAAAGTTTTGAAAGAATGAAGGAGATGATCATGCACTGAGAGTCTATGATGAAAGAGTTTGTGGCAAAGGCCGGGGAAGAAGCAATTATAGAGGAAGAGGTCGAGGAAGAGGACAGGTATTCAATAGAGCCATGGTGGAATGCTTCAAGTGTCATAAACTTAGACATTTCCAATATGAATGTCCAACCTTGAACAAGGAAGTCAATTATGCAGAGCTGAATGAAGAGGATGAGATGTTGCTGATGTCATATGTTGAATTGCATGAGGTGAAATGGAATGATGCATGGTTCCTTGACTCAGGGTGCTCCAATCATATGTGTGGATACAAAGGTATGTTTACCAATTTAGATGAAAGTTTTCAACATTTAGTTAAGTTGGGAAATAATAGTAAAATGAGTGTGGTTGGAAAAGGAAATGTGAAGCTATTATTGCATGGAATTAATCATATTGTTAATGAAGTGTACCATGTTCCAAAGCTCAAAAATAATCTATTAAGCATATGAAAACTTCAAGAGAAAGGTTTGGCAATTTTAATTCAGAAAGGAGTTTGTAAGATATACCATCCAGAGAAGGGTTTAATCATTCAAACCCAAATGAGCGCCAACAGAATGTTCATCCTTCTAGCACAGACCCAAGTTCAAGTACCTGCACAAGCTTAGCCAGAAAGATGTTTTCACACAAGCTCTCAAGATCTCTCCTATCTTTGGCATAGACGATATGGCCATTTGAGCTATAAAGGTTTAAGAACCTTGCAATGGAAGAAGATGGTATGTGGACTTCCCCCTCAATTTCCTGCTTCAAGCATGACTTGCACTGATTGTATCAATGGCAAGCAACATAGAGATGCCATGCTAAAGAAAAGCTCTTGGAGAGCAAGTCAGAAATTGGAACTGATTCATGATGATATTTGCAATCCTATTTCACATGAGTCCAATAATGGAAAAAGGTACACATTGTGTTTCATTGATGATTTTAGTCGGAATCGTGGGTGTTTTTATTGGCTGAAAAATTAGAGGCACTAAATTGTTTTAAAAGGTTCAAAATAATGGTGGAAAAGGACACATTAATGTTTGTGAGGTGTTTACGGACTGATAGGGGAGGAGAATTTACTTCCAACGAGTTCAATGAGTTCTGTAGACAAAAAGGAATCAAAAGGCAGCTGACCACAACGTACACTCCATAACACAATGGTGTAGCCGAAAGGAAAAACAGAACAGTGATGAACATGGTCCGATCGATGCTTTCTGACAAAAGGATTCCGAAGACATTCTGGCCAAAGGTAGTGAATTGGACCTTCTATGTTCTAAACAGGTGTTCGACATTTGCAGTGAAAGATATTACACGGCAAGAGGCATAGAGCGTGATAAAACCCTCAGTAGATCACTTTCGAGTCTTTGGTTGCTTGGCTCATGTACACATTCCAGATGTGAGAAGTGGTAAGCTTGATAATAAAAGTTTTCATTGTGTATTGTTGGGAGTTAGTGAGGAGTCAAAGGGGTATAGATTGTTTAATCCTATCGCTAAGAAGATTGTAGTGAGTAGGGATGTGGTTTTCGAAGAAGAAAAACAGTGGGATTGGGATGTGTCTTATGAGAAACAAATTCTTTTAGACTTAGAATAGAGTGAGAATAAAAAAAATAGTGAGAGAGATAGGGAGAATGATGACGGAGCTGTTAATAACGGGTAAGGAGAGTAACAATGGTGTAGAGTTTGGTGAGGAAGATAGAGTTGAAGTAAGTGAAGATGAAGGGAGAGAGAGAGGTCTAGATGAAGTAGGTGAAGATGAAGGAAAAGAGAGAGGTCCTCCGATGTGGATGCAAGATTATGTTATTGGGGAAGGCTTATCTGAATATGAAGCAAACATGGCATTAGTTATGTCAGCTGATCCTGTTTGCTTCAAAAAGGCAGTAAAGAATGAAAATTGGATACTTGCTATGGACTGTGAGATTAACTTCATAGAGAAGAATAAGACTTGGACACTCAATGAGCTGCCAGCTGGAGCAAAAACAATTGGAGTGAAGTGGGTCTACAAAACAAAGTATAATGAGCATGGGGACATTGATAAGCACAAGGCAAAGCTGGTCGCTAAAGGGTACTCACAAAAGCATGGTATAGACTACACAGTGGTTTTTACACCAGGGGCAAGGTTGGATACGATAAGGATGATTATTGCTTTAGCAGCACAGAAAAGCTGGAAAATCTTTCAGCTGGATGTCTAATCAGCCTTTCTTCATAGTGAGCTGAGCGAAAATGTCTATGTTGAACAACCGAAGGGGTATGAGAAAAGGTGCAGCGAACATCTTGTTTACAAGTTGCATAAAGCTTTGTACGGATTAAAACAAGCTCCACGAGCCTAGTTTAGCTGGATTAAAGCACACTTCATCAATGAAGGTTTCCAAAAATGTGATAGTAAGCAGACATTATTCACTAAGAGAAGCATGGAAGGAAAGATCATCATTGTAAGTGTTGTTGACGATTTAATATTTACTGGTGATGATGAAAATATGTTGTCTGAGTTCAAAAGTTCCATGATGAGAGAGTTTGACATGTCAGACTTGGGGAAGATGCTGTTTTTTCTAGGGATTGAAGTGTTACAAGGGTCAGATGATATCTACATATGTCAAAAGAAATATGCATCAGAGGTTGAAGAGGTTTGGTATGATGAAGAGCAATTCAATTAGTAACCCAATAGTTCCTGGATGCAAAGCCAACAAAGATGAAGATGGCATTAAAGTGGATGAAACATATTATAAGCAGTTGGTGGGCAGCTTAATGTATCTCACGACCACAAGACCGGATATGATGTTTATCACTTGTCTCATAAGTAGATACATGTCTAAACCTACAAAGCTTCATCTATTAGTAGCAAAAGGGGCACTTAGATATTTGAGAGGGACTGTAAACTTTAGAATTCATTACAAGAAAGGAGGCAGTGGTGAATTACTTGCATTTACAGATAGTGACTATGCTGGAGATATGGAAGATATGAAGAGTACAAGCGGGTATGTATTTTTGCTGAGCTTTGGTGCAGTTTCATGGAGTTCAAAGAAGTAGCCAATAGTGACTCTATCAACCACAGAGGCAGAATTTGTGGCAGCTCCAATGTGTGTATGTCAAGCTCTCTGGATAAAAAGGATTTTGAAGGAATTGGGGCATTCTAACGGAGGGTGCACACAAGTCAGATGTGACAACAACTCAACTATCAAGCTGTCTAAAAATCCAGCGATGCACGGGCGCAGCAAGCATATCGATGTGAGATACCATTTTTTGAGAAATCTTACTAGAAAAGGTACAATTGCATTGGTTCATTGTGGAAGTAAGGATCAAGTGGCAGATTTGATGACCAAACCGCTGAAGCTTGAAGCTTTTTTGAGGTTCAGAGAATTGCTGGGTGTTTGAGAAGTTTCTGATGTAAACTGACTGAAATTTGCAGTAAGTTTAAGGGAAGGAATGAAGGGTTTTCTGGTTTCCTGGTAATATTAGAATTATTTTTTATTAGATTTTAATAAGTCCTTGGTCTTTAGGAAGTTGTTCATAGCTTTAACATGTTCTTTAGGGATTTTCTATTTTGACTCTTTCTTGTTGCACCTGCCACGTTGTTGTAGACGTGGATTGTTTTCTAGCTATTCCAATTATTCATGTAAGGCTATATAATAGCCACTGTTATTCAATAAACGTTAAGATCATTCAATCCAGTCTTGTGTTTGAGTTCTTTGTTTTCTTGTTCTCAATTTCAACAATAGGTAGGTTCTCCGTGACAGAGCATGGCAAGGATAAATGATTTTGTTTTTTTAAAAAAAAACTCTTCACAAATAATATAATGACTCTCTTTCTCTCTTGCTATTCGCCTTTGTTTTCACCTTTCTTTAATAACTATAAAAATCTGGAAATAATATATAAGAATCTGAGGGTGAGAGAGAATTTGCTGTAGATATACCAATTTAGTTGCACATGACAACAAATTATTGATCGAGTTAAATTTTTTAACTAATATAAATTAATTAATTAAGTGATGCAAACGTTTTCTAAAAAAATTAAAAAAATATGAGACTAGATAGAAACTCGATTATATTTAATAAGTTCAGTTATTTTAATAACATGATTAAAAAAAGCAGGCAACAATAACAAATAAACAAAGCTAAACAAAAAAAATTAACCATGATTAACTACAAAAAATGAATGTTTATCAATATTATATAAAAATATCTTCCTAATATTCTTAAATGTTTTTCATGATCTTATTTGATAAAAAAAACAAAAAAAAATGTAATAACCTCATTGAAAACAAAATTAAAAAAACAATTTGAAACTCAATTCCCAACAAATCATATGAGATTGAGATAATAACATACAAAAAAACTAAAAAAGATCATGAAGCCAAATCCTCAATCAACCCAATGTGAATGATGAAATTAAAATAAAAATTTAAAAAGAAAAAATAACCAAACTCAACTCGGATTAATCTTTCAAACTCGTGACTCGGATCATGAGACTGAGATTACCTTATAGAAAGCAAACTCAAAAAAATCACAATGCCAAATTCTCAATTAACTAAATGTTGAGAGATGAAATTAAAATAAATAAAAATAATTTAAAAAAATAACAATAAAAAAATGAGGATCAAATTTAACCAATAAAATGAAGCCAAATATTGAGGGATGAAATCTAAAAAACAATTCAATTAAGAAAATTATCAAAATTAAAAAAATAGCAATTAAAAGAATGAGGAACAATTTTGATATAAAAACTAAATCAAACCAAAAGTTGAGAGGGTGAAATTAATTAGAAAAAAATATTCAAAAGCAAAAAAATAGCAATAAAAAAATAAGGACCAGATTTAAAACAAAAACAAAATAGAATGACACTTTTTATTTTTGCCAGAGCAGCTCGGATATTGAGGAGAGAGGACCGGAAAGATGGAGGAGAAGAAAAAAAAAATAAGCCTCCACATGCTTCAAAATGCTACACGCGTCACCTTATTGGGAAGCCCTTACTGTGAAGAATCTAACGTAACAATAAAAGACTTTATTAGACCACTGGAAACAGCTTCATACGCCATTTGATCATAGCAAACAACTCCCATACGTTACCTTTTTCGTTTTCATAGCCCACCATATTTTTTCCGGTTTCAATGTTAGTCCTTTAACTCTTATTTATCTAACATAAATATAATTTTATTTTATTTTATTTTATCAAAACAAGCATAAAACGAGCACCATAATTTTTCCTCGACATTATGAGAACCTATATCTAGACAACAAAAATAAACTTTCAAGTTAGATCCCAAATAAAGTCAATGTGAAAAGATCAAACTACAAAAAATAAAATAAAATTGAGTGGCCCAAATAAAAAACTTTCCTTGACCATGCAAATCAATCCATGATGTTAGCAAACAAAAGGGACTCAATATTTCTTCAAGCTTCAAATTTGATCCTCAAAGCTCTAATTCTTATAAATCAATAAAATTGAATCTTATTTTGTTAAATTGAGCATCAATCGAGCGATTAAATATTCCCTTGACATTGCGAGGCCCCTATACATAGGCATAAAAAAAATCACCATAACCAATCCCAAAGAAACACAATGTTAAAGGACCAAATTTAAAGTAAAACAAATTGAGATGTCAAAGTGAAAAAAATGGGAAAAAAGAAATTTTATGGTTGTAATGCATTTATAATATACTATCTAACTATTCCGCATTACGCTTTTGTCAGATCAAAAGTTAGTTTACATAAAAAAAAATAGTTGTTGCTAATGTATTTTCTAGTAGTAAGAAAATATAACTGTAAATTTAAAATTTGATGTGCACATTAAATAAAATAGATTAAGGACCAATAAATATTTAAAAATTGTTAGTGTTGATTAAATACTAAGTTATGAAAACAAACACAAATTGAGATACTCAACATTGTACCATAAAGAGTCCTTTAATTTATTTCACATGTATGACTAGAATATTTTTTAAAGAGTAATAATTTAAATTTCATTGAAACAAACTAATTTGCTACTATAAGTCTTACTTTTCTTATTAATATCTTTAATTTCAACAAAAAAAATCTAATATTTTGTTCGATTTTATTTGTTTAATAAAACCAAAAGCAATAAGAACACATAACCAACAAAATCTAAACTATTTAAAATAAAAATAACAAAGATATATCTCTAATTAAAACTCCTTTTCCTTATTAAGAAGCTAGTTTTATTTTTATTTTTATTTTTTACTAGAATATTTGTTTTTCAGATAATATTCTATCATTATTTCAAAAGCATGTTTCAATTAAAAAAATAAGATCATGATAATGTTGATGTGATTGTATTTAAAAATATAATAATAATAATAATAATAATAATACATTGCTTGAGCTTTGTAGTGGGAAACGTTTTGGCACTGTTGTTAGACTTGGCCTAGTGGGTAAATATTAAAGCCTCTCAACCTGACTCTTTTCCTAACTAAGGTTTCAAATTAAATCGTGTGAGGGTTGATCTAGTGTGACACGATTGATTTGGCTAATCTAAAGTTTCAGAAACTTGATTTGACTGAATATTTCAAGATGAAATCATTTTATATATATACAAAATGACATCTTGGATCGACTCATGTTAATCCCTTAAACTTGCAACTCGCATCATGGATCCGGTTGAGTTTAATAACTTTATTTTTTAAAACTAATTTTCATTTAACAATATGATAAAAAATAGATGCTTGAAGGAAAACAACCAAATAAAATAATAAAAAAAGCGATCATGATGGGCTGTTAAAAAAAATACTTGCTAATATTATTAGAACACTACTATAATTTTATTGAAAAAAAGTACAAATTGAAAGGTATTTAATAAAACAATATCTAAAATCAATTCTAAATTAACTTAAGAATATAACAAGATAATAAATGTAATATAATTTTAATTAATTAATTTTAAAGAAATTAATTTTTAATTTTTAAAAAACTTTAAAACAGTCCAGGTGCGAGGGCCTGAGTGACCTAACACACTTGGCCTATTAAAAATAAGGCCTGGCATATGGGCCAAAAAGCACAGGCTTGAATGGGGTTTTTTGGACTTATAAAATCAAATTTTAAACTATTTTATTTTAAAATACCTAAAAAATACTCCTATAACCTGAAATAGCTAATTTCTCAACTAAAACCCCCCCTTCCAAAATGGTTTAAAAATACAAAATTATACCAAAAACCTGTTTTAAACTTGATAGACCTTATTTTTTTTAGCAATATAAAAACTCAAAAACACCTTTACTACAATCATCTAATCAAAATGAATACTTTAACACCAAACTTGGCATTTGTTTGTTAACACAATATCACCAACTAAAATATTTAATTTCTCCTCCATCATTTTTCATCAACTCTCTCTCTTATTCCTTAAACTCAGAGACCATTATGTAAAAAAAAAGAGATTTTCGAGCACTACTAGAAAACTAGAGAAAACCAATGGAATTACCGACGGAATTTTTTCGTCAGTAATTATTACCGACGGAAATAATTCCGTCTCAAAATCTGTCGGTATATACCGACGGCATAAACCCGTCGGCGACACGGTCGGTATATACCGACGGTTTCGCTGACGGGGTATACAGTTTGTCTGGAAATATACAACGGCGTGGTGATGTCAAACGATTTTACCGACGGAATTACCGAGGGATTCAAACTGAGATAGCCGTACAGTGACGTGACACTTTCACCGACGAAATCGCCGATGGAATCATCGACGGAAGTAATCCGTCGGTGATTCCATCGGAAAAAACCATTATATACCGACACTCTCTTCCACTGTTTCTCCTTCTTCTTCTTTTCCATCACACCTCTCCCCTCCCAAACTGCACATACCCACCCAAACTGCTGCCAAACACCCATCCCAACTCTCCACTATTCTTAACACGAGCACTCAAGGTTCTTATATCTTGTACGTGGTCACAATATCTGTTTCTTGTAGATTTTATCATTTTTTTGTAAGTAAATCTATCCCTTTTAGTTTTAATATTTAATTGTGAATTTTATTGTTTTAGTATATGTATTTTGTTAATATTTGTACTTGTTTAATTGTTATTTGTCAAAAAAAACTTGTAGTATAAATGTATAATTTTGTAGTTGTTTGTTTTAGATTTTGTCAAATTATATTTGTTTGTAATTAAATTGTTGAAATTTTATTTGAATTACACCGAATTAAACGTGTCGTTGTGATGAAATAAATAATTAATAACTTGTTTAACGAGTCTTGTTTAATTGTTATCAATTCTATTTCGAAGTTATGATTTTTGTAAATTTATATATGTATAAATTTGTATGTATGAACGTTGATAGTTGATAATTGATAATGAATATTTAACATAAGTGTTGTTTTAGTTTGTTGGATCGATAATGTCGGGGAAAACCACTATTTTTGTTATGTTTTATAGAGGTTCAATAGAAGTCATGGATGATCATTCATGGATGTATCGGAACTCACCCAAAGGATTGCGGAGGATGGACTATTGTAACGGTGTCCAGGGTTTTTTTAATTTCGTAACATCTATTCCGAGGAATTTTACTGATGGCGGTATTAGGTGTCCATGCAGGAAGTGTAAAAATTTAAAGTTTCTGCATCAAGATGTTGTAACGATGCATCTTCTAACCAAAGGGTTCATCGAAGATTACCTATGTTGGTATGCTCACGGAGAACTATTTGTTCCTGATGAGAGCATGGAAGAACAGGTGGTTGGGTTAACTTCTAGTGCTAGCAACATGCATGAAGTTGGAAATGAGAACAGTAATACTTATAGGAATATGGTTATGGATGCAATGAGAATGAGTGAAGTAATGTCAGGGAATATCCAATCATAGAAGAAGAACCTAATGCAGATGCAGCAAGGTTTTTTGATCTATTGAGAGATTCTAACGAACCATTATAGGATGGCTGCACGAACCACAGTAAATTATCAGCCGTAGCACAAGTGTTCACCATCAAGTCAGATCACGGGTTGAGTGAGGCTGGTTATGACAAGATTATTGAATGGGCGAGAAACATTTTACCTGAAGGGAACAGGCTGAAAGAGAACTTTTATGCTGCAAAGTCCATGATGAAACCCCTCGATTTAGGATACTAGAAAATTGATATATGCCCTAACTTCTGCATGTTATACTACCTTGAAAATGCTGAGATGACCGAGTGCATGACATGCGGGCATTCCCGTTACAAACCCAGAACTGGTAGAGGGAAGACTCTCGTGGCATATAAAAAACTTAGATACTTCCCAATCACACCTAGACTGCAGAGGTTATTCATGTCACCAAGGACTGCTGAGCATATGACATGGCACCAATCACACCATGCGGTTGATGGAGTGATGGTTCATCCTTCTGACGGTGAAGCCTGGAACACTTTAATAGTATGCATCCTCCCTTTTCAGCTGAATCAAGGAACGTGCGTCTTGGGTTGTGTACAAACGGATTCAACCTATCAGGTCATTTGCTGCTCCTTATTCTTGTTGGCCGGTCATACTGACGGTTTATAACTTGCCATCAGGGATGTGTATGAGGCCGGAGTTCATGTTTTTATCTATGGTCATACCAGGTCCGAGCAGTCCGGGGCGGAATATAGATGTTTGTCTTCGTCCGTTGATTGATGAGTTGACGCAGTTGTGGTCCTCTGGAGCTTTGACTTATGACATCTCGAGGAAACAAAATTTTGTTATGAGAGCGGCTTTGATGTGGACTATC
>Ga0325402_1000938_pt1 | contig 22531 bp, 11 predicted proteins | sample PopdelMetagenome_22_FD_207212 | JGI IMG/M metagenome (GOLD analysis project Ga0325402, IMG submission 207212) | Populus deltoides microbial communities from Bellville, Georgia, United States - Xylem-PdKOR-R3 | ecosystem: Host-associated > Plants > Phyllosphere > Stem > Wood/Secondary xylem...
CCCACCAAATTTCACGTCATTTGGCCTTCTAGAACTACAGATATGGGTAAAATTCTAAGCAGTGTTTGGGCTGGATTACATGACAGATTCTGACTTCTCTTTTGTGGCCAAACTTTGAATTTGAAAATGGCAGATTTGGGTCTTACACTATTCATGAACATTGTAGGCCTATTTCTTAGCTTTCCATCCATATAAATTAAGCTAAAATCCAAGATCTACAGCTCCAGATATGACCCAATAACTAAACAGTGTTCCAATTTGAATTGAATCGGTATCTCCTTTCTAATCTTAGTCGTTTCTTTGTCCTTTCACTTTCAATAGTTAATCACATCAATCAATCCTTTGAATTGTGAGATATGCCTGCATTTAAAATGAACATTTACCATAAATTAAAGCTATCTTATATTATCAGATCTATTATTATAAAACATGCTCTAGTTAAGGAGTTATTAATACTTCAAGTGCAAAATGATGATATAAAACCTTGATAAAAATGCACTTTTAAGTACTAATCAATTATAATTCCCATGAAGGCCCTTTTGTAGTTGTTTCACTCTCACTCTTGTCATTGGACCATCTGAATCCTCTTGCATCTTAGTTTTAGCTTTACAAGATGGATTATAATTCCCATGATGCACATATTTTATCCTTGTAGCATTAGGAAAACAAGCCTAACAAGACTGGTATTTGGCCGGACACATCAACCCCTTGTTCCACATGAATTGGGCTCTTCTTGGACCTGAACTAGATGAATTAAAGGCTGCCCTTCATGCTCCTTAAATGTCCCAATCCCCTCTAGGTCCATTTTGCTCCATATGTTCTGAACAAGCCCATTCAATGATTCTTTAAGCTTCTTTGCCCTAGCTCCTGTGATTGGCCCAATTGGCACCTCCAAAGGGTCGTTGGCATGATTACGCTTGATGTTGGGCTGATCCGCATCATCATCCACTTTAGCTTCTTGAATACAAGTTTTGAACCTGTCCATATAACTAGTTTGTCTGATTGGTTTCGGATAGCATTAAAGTTACCCATTAGAATCTATAGGGTGGACTCCCAGCCACCACTCTGACTTAATATATCAGACCATAAAGGCTCATGTAAGGACGTGTTATTGTCTCTGTAAATGATTGAAGCGTTGAAGCAAATATCGGTACCTAATATAGTGACACAAACATGAATAGTCTAGTCTGACATGCCAAAAACATCCACCTTCAGCACATCAACATTCCAACAAACCCAAATACGACCGCAACAAGATAAATCATAATTATACAAGAAAGACTAGTTACGAAGAAGAAGTCAAGAAATATTATCTTTAGTCATGTCTCTAACCCGAGTTTCAACCAAACCAAAAAAAGCCACCCTCTTTTACTGGATAAGACGACATAATTCCAAATGCTTTATAGGATTATTCAAACCTTTAACATTCCAACATCCAATAATCATAGGAAAATAGTGAGGAACACAAATAACAACACAATGATTACCTCGACTTGCCCCCCCACGAGGAGCCTGATTTCTTATTCTTCTTTGAAGAGCCTGTTGAACCTTTCTTCTTTTTCTCTAGAGACTCTCTAGCCTTACTTACTAGCTGATTAACATTTTCCTTGTTGGTGGAATTTAGAGTTTGAGGACTTGCCAAGATTGGGAACGTAGACTCCTGATCGGTACATTACCCACCCGTATCACCTCCCATAACTTCAATATCAACATTCGCCTTATGACTATTTACCAAAGGAACCGAGTTCATGATTGCACAAGTAGCTGTATTGAAGTCGACAAAACTTTGATCTAAGACAATATATGTAGCCCCTTCCTTATGCACCATATCTCCTCGTAAACTCTTCAGAACAAGAGAAATAGGATTTCCATCTTCATAACAATTTGCATTACATGCACCAAATACTAAATGACCATCCTCATTACAATTAGAATTATACATACCAGATGTCAAACAAGCATGCTCATTACAATCAGAATTACAAACATCTAATGTTGAATGACCATTCCCACCACTTGCAAAACCTTTATTTTGTTTAACAACTACCTGTTATTGAAACTAATTCAACTTGTTTTCTACAGATTTAGAGCTAACAATGCCAAATTTCCTCTTACCCTCTGCCACTACTGAAAGATTATCAATTTTATTATTAGAGCATATTGTTGTGGTATCTCCAAAGGCATTGCAATTACTGCTCTTGGAAAGTATCCATTCATAATCAGTTGAAATTGTTTTGAATAACCCATTTGGACAGCGTAGGTCATATTCCTTAACCAACATCTATTAAGCATCTATCTCAACACAAACTCTCGCGTAGCTAAGCCTTTTACGCAGCAATATAGTAAGATCAGCATGAAGAGGAACCACTCAATTACTTATTTACACATTCAAGTTTCCAAAATTCCAACATATGCTTTCTAACATATCACACAACATGCCAAATATTCATTTTAAATCAAAATTCTACATTAAATTTCCATTTCTAAAGCCTTCAAATTAATCCATACACATTCAATATCCCAAAAAACACATTAACTTCATATCCATAATTTTCCCCAAACACACATACTATATGAAATTCATATATCTAACCCAAAAATCTTTCTTAAATACAATACTTTTTTTTGGTAAGTTTCTTAAATACAATACTCATACTTCTACATTTAATAAACATACAATCCCATAACATTTAAACTAATTTAGCCATTTCTCAAAACTTTCTCCCATGGATTGGTGTATAAATTCCTTCTTAATTACTTTTAACTCTTATATGTTTTTACTCTACTTATTGCTTACCTATATCATACCATTTTCATAAATTTTAATGCAAAACACCTAATTCCCAAACAATTTTTAAAACCCTAGAATTAAGAAATTTAGGGGTTTCATACTAAACCCATAAACAAGAAAATATATGTAAAGAACATCTTACCAACTAAAATTAAGCTTAAATTATGAGTTTCTTGTAAATTGTTTTCTGTAAACCTTCTTTCTCCTTCATTAATTCCTTGTTTCTCTCTCTAGAGTTTTCTACTGGCAAACTTGTTTCTCTCTCTATCCCCCATTTAAGTTTGTTTTCTCCACTAATAATCACTAATAATCTCTCCATAACCTTACAAAGTTTAAATATCTAATATAAATTTTAAAAGAAAATGAGAAGAAGTGTTCTCATTCTATGGTTATCGTCGACCTCAAATAAAGGAAGAGAAGGAATTTTCATCTTATTTATGATTTTTCCATTACTACTTGTCTCTTTGTTATTTTTGTAAATTACACAACCACCGATACCTCTATACATTTTTATGCATAATTTCATTAATATTTAATCACTAACTCACGGAGAGCCTTCACCCCAAATAATAGTATTTTTATTTTATTTAATTATTTATTTTCATCTGTTAAGAATTTTTGGCTTTTAATACTAACTAACTAATTTTAGATTAGGGATTTACAAATTGAGTTTTTTTAATTATGAATTGGGTTTGTTTAATTATATGTTGACTTGAAATGAAATTGAATTATAGGTTATGTGATTGGTGTTGAATTGTTCGTGAATTATGGTTGAATATGACTTGTTGAGTTTATTAGTTTTTTATATAGAAAGTTTAAAGGCTAAAAAATGTTATCGGTACGGTGACACATAAGTGTCCTCTATTGATCCAAATAGGGTTAGGTTACTTGAATTTAGGTTAGCATTACAAATAGATGATGTTTTTTAGGTTGTTTGCTGTTAGAATTTGCTTATAATTATTTTACTTGGCAAAGTACAAATTGTAGTCCTTTTCAAGTTGTGTATGGCCATAATTCATTGAGTTCATTGGACTTAATTCATCTTCCAGCAAGTCTAAATTTTAGTAGTAATGTTATATAAAGGGCCAAACAACTTAAAAAGTTACATGACCAAGTTCATGACAAGATTGAAAGGAAAAATCAAAAGCATGAAATTCAAGCCAATAAGAACCGTAAATATGGGAAAAATCAAAAGCACCAAATCCAAGCCAATAAGCATCGTAAATATTTAGAGTTCAAAAAGGGTGATTTGGTTTAGGTACATCTCAGCAAGGAAAGGTTCTCATAAGATAAATCTTCTAAGCTCAAACTTAGGGCTGATGGTCCTTTTAAAGTTTTGAAGCAAATTGGTGAAAATACTTACAAAATTGAGTTACCCGCTCACTTAGACATTTTAAACACTTTTAACATGGCTATTTTATCTCCTTTCTATAGTGATGACTCAACATTTGCTCGAGGTTGAGTTTTTTTTAATAGGGGGACATGACATAGGAGTGTCCTCTACTAGTCCAAATGGAGTCAGGTTACTTGAATTTTAGTTAGCATTACAAATAGAGGATGTTTTTTAGGATGTTTGCTATCAGCTAGTGGTCAACTTTGAGCCTGAATTTTTGTCTCTTGATTGCTTGGGGAAATGAGCCTACGCATGCATTGGAGTTTTTTGCAAAGAATTATGTCAATTTTAATTTTAGTGCTTCCTAGGTGTCTGTTTGCACTTCTTAGAGTAAAAAACAAGTTATTGTTATTTGTTGTCTAGAATTCTACTAAATTCAATTATTAGGTCTGATTTATGTTATTTTGATGTTTCCTAGACTCGGGAGGATGTTCCAAGTATATAATTATGATTTAGACCATGCATTGGGATCTTTTGAAAAAATTTGAATTAAAGTCTTTTGACTTGGTTCATTAGCATTTATCAAGTTTTCTATCTTATTTTTTACTTATTTCCTTGACTTTGTATCTCTAAGGTGATGATTTGATCTGTAACATTAGAGTGGTGAGTGAAAAACACTTTTTTTTTATTAGTGACCTTTACTAGGATTTTCATATCATCTTGGTATCACCATCTAAAATAGCCTTACACCCTAAAGCTAGCCAACACGAGTTCAACTCCACTCCCATTAGTGTTTAATGCTCCATTAATATATAACACCTATTGGTCAGTGGTTAACTAAGAGTTTTCTGCTATATATTTGGTCTCTTATAGAGATGATCCTATAAAGGAGCACTTTATGATGAAGTCAACCAAAACTTGTCCTTTAAATGCTGCTCTAGGTTGGTGTTAGAGTCTAAACTTACCCAACTTATCGCCTACTTGACCAAGAACCTAGACTGATGTAGACCAACCTAGAAACACCAGCACCCATTACATGTTCCAAATGGGCCAATGACTCGGTCTAAGACAAAGGCATTGAAAGCGATATTGAATGCATTGATTTTGAAGGTTTCAACCAATTCAGATTTGAAGGGTTCATTAGAGTACCAAAAGGAGGCCCTAGTACATCTTATCCATGTGTAAGAGGGATCCAATACAACCTTATTTGAGGTATGAGGTTAGGAGAAAACACAACAAAGAAAACAAAAGAATCCTACTACAACTTGGAAACAACATGTGTGGCTACCTTTTCCTTTTGTTTCTAGGATTAACAGGCTGCATGGAAGTCTATAAATAAGCCTTAAATTGGTTTTGTAATATTTTCTTTCTTTCTCTTCTTCTCATGGCAGAACGTGGATTTAATATTATGGGTGTTGTTTTATTTTATTAGCTACAACTCAAGGTTTGTTTGGATCAGTTTATGAGTTTTTTAGTATAAGGTTTTTTGAGTCAGTTTTGTAAGTAGATACATTAGGTTTAATTTTTGAAGAAATATTTAAACTCATGTAACCTAAAATTTCAGTAGCTATTGATGAATATTACTCCTAAATTTTTTTAGTTTTAGCGTGTGAGAGTGATTCTTGCATTCTTTAGTTCTTGAACGAACTAAATCTAACTTATCAAAGATGAACTGGCTTCGCAGCATGATTCTACTTTGTCACACCCGGACATCGTGGCGATCGATTAAAAAAATTCAAGGAAAAGGAACAGATATTTGACTTCTTGTTCTTTGGGGGAAAATGTCTTGTTTAAAGAGTCACCACTTAGTATTATGGTCACTAGGAACCCTAACTAGTCACCAGAGATTCTATAGTACGAGACTGGTTACGCGAAAGAGGAAATATTATCACCCTTTAAGTGTCCTACCTAACACAGGCTACATTGTTGGTTTTGTCTTAAATTGCTGGTGTTGGTAAATATTACATAACCCAAAAAGTATAGTAATCCTGACTCTAACGCATGTAAATAAATCCATAAAATTTGAATTAAAAAAATAAAGTTATTTTTTATTATATTATTTTTTTTGGGGGGGTGAATCTAGCCTAGTTGTACAGGCCTGGGCTAGACCCAACAGGCCCGACCTGGTCACTATTCTAAGCTAGTGACTCGGCTGGCCACTATTGCATGCATGCGTGAACTATTCACGCATGTTGTGCACAGTGCAAAGGTAATTAAATTACTTTCGCACAATGTCAAATACAAATTACAAAGCAAAACAAACGTGCCTGGTTCTCGAGATAAAGGGTCGAAAACAATAGCAACGCCGTTTGTCGTTCACTTCCCCTATGTTCTCTTTTTTGGTCTCCTATTCTCTCTGTTTCTCTGCTTGCATTGTTCTCTCTTTTGGTCTCCTTTCGCTCCCTTTGTCCCTGTGTTTTTGTTTGTTTGTTTTGTCCCCTCTAGTATTCTTCTGTCGTCCTATACCTAAGTTTTCATTCCTTCTCTTCCGTGTCTATCTTCTCCTCTGGTTCCTTCTGTGTTTGTTTTGTTTTTCTTCTTTCAGTTCGTCCTCTTATTTTCTTGGTTCTCTAGTTTTTTTGTGGCCTTCTCCTAGAATGATCTGTTTTTGGTGCAGTAGCTACTGAAGATGGAGACCTTTGTAAGGGTGTCCCTGCTATCAGTTGGAGGCTGATTTTCAGCTGGGGAGAAGAACTCTCGAAGTTTACAGGTTGCTATTGTTGCCGGTTGGAGGTTGGCGTGCAGCTCTCCTATAGTTGATGAGGAATGGTATTATGATTGCACCTGTGGTGAGTGATCGGGTAGCCCTTGTGGTATTCTTGTTGGTTGGCTAATCTACCATGACAATGGTTTATAGATTGGTGCTGTCACTAGGTGGAGCTGTTGCCATGGGGAGAAGAGAGTTAGAGCAGTGCCAATTGAGACGTGGAGGAACTGGCCACAGGGGAGAAGAAGTTACGACCTTCGATGATGGATCAATGATCTATAATGGTTCTAGGTTGGAGATAGGGTTGTGGTGGCTTTTTTTTGTTACAGTTGCTCAGTCATGCAACCGATTGGGTTTTGTTTTGTATTTTTCCACTTAGGTTTTCTTGTAATTTCTTCCCCTTTGCGCACATGCACTAGGATTTGTATTTATAGTGAAAGAATCCCATTGCGAATGAGAAACAATATTCCAAACAAACTCATTCTCTTATTTGAAATTTGAATTTGATTAAGAATCAAATTCAAAAAAAGATAACTATCATTATCTTAATGATAAGGATAAAATGACAAAAGCACATTGTAGTCCCTAGTTTTTCATAAATTGAAAAATCACATTTTTTATCAAAATAAATCCCTAATCTTTTAATTTTACGTTTTAACTCCCATAAAATTAAGTTAAAAAGTTAATGGGCCAAAATTAGGTTATAACATATTTCATTCCAATAGTGTTGGTGCCTTGAGGTAGGTTTTCATTGTGTCACATTCATATCAGACCTATTTTAGCTTTTCAGAATCAGATTTTAATCTTGATTGTGAGTTGCATGACCACGTGATCATGAGGTTCGCATTATGAATAAGTCAAGTTTGTGGAAAATTTACCTTAAAAGGATAGTCAGTCAATATAATTATTTGGTGTACGTAGAAATATGGCTTCATTGCAGCACTAACCAAATCGAAGGCCAGTTTTTTTATTTTCATATATCTTATTAAAGCATCATGAAGTACCTTGATGCATAATACACAAGCTTCCAGTTTCCCTCTTTATCTTGTATTAATAATGCACTGATTGCCAAATCTGCAACCTCTAAATAATGAGAAGGATCATCTCCTTTTCTAGGATATGAAAAGATTTTTAGCAAGGATAGATGAAGTTTGAGTTTTTTAAAGACTTGTTGGCACTTTAGAGTCCATTTAAAACTAGAGATATACTTTAGCATTTTGAAAAATAGTAAGCAACACTCTTCAAGGTATGAAATGAATCCGTTAAGGGTGGTGATTCTTCCTATTAACCTTTAGACATCCTTTAATAATTGAGAAGGAATCATGTTTAGGATAGCTTGTATTTTTTTTAGGATTGGTCTCAACACCTCTCATGCTAACCACGAAACCTAAAAAATTTTCTTTTTTTATAGCAAAGGCACATTTGGCTAGATTCGATCTCATCATTGATGTTATAGAACAGAGAAGACCTCTTGCAGGTCCTAAAGATGTTTCTTAAAATTCATGTTTTTAATCAACATGTCATCAACATAGGCTTCCATGTTTTAGCCTCTTTGATTCATAAAAACCTTATCCACCATTCATTGATACATGTCTTCTCTTCATCATCAGAATACATAAGAATTTGATGATATCCTGAATTAGCATTCAAAAAACTTAGATGCTCAAAACCAGTCATGAAGTCAACTAACTGGTCTATTTTTTGTAATAAAAAACTATCTCTGGAGCACGCTTTATTTAGATTGGTAAAGTTAACACACATTTGTCATTTTCCATATGTTTTTTTCACCAAGACCACATTGGCAAGCCATTCTAGGTACATTACTTCATAGATAAACCTAACCTTTAGCAACTTATTTATCTCCTCTAAGATGGTTTTTTATCATTATCCTATAAAATTTATCTTTTTTACTAAACAAGGCTGATACCAAGCATATTTAAAAGCTTGAAGAGATTTTTTTATTTGTGGATATTAAAGAGCTCTACCGAGGCTTTCTCTTGCTTAGGGTCTAGTGCCCAATCTTGGTGTAGGCATTTTTTCTAGATGGAGGCCAATTTTTTTCAACTCTTCCATAGCTCATGTTTTTATTTTAGGCTTTTCTTTCATGGGTGTTGTATGTCCCAAACACAAAGATTTTATTTCCCTTCAAATAGGTTAATGTACACCTTCTAGAGATTAGTTGACGTTCTTATTTTAGGCTTTTCTTTCATGGGTTGTTGATAACTGCATTGATCTTATGAAGGAGGGGCCTACCATGGATGACATTATAAGAGGGATTCATCTTGATCACCATGAATGTTTGTTGAAGCGTGTGACATTTTGGGTATGTTCTAATGGTCATTAAAAGGTTTAATGAACCTTTTATTGGCACTCTTTTCATTTCAATTCCTATAAAATAGGTCCTTATTAGAATCAACTTAGAAATTTCCACACCCATCTATGTCATTGCATCCTTTGAGAGGATGTTTATAGCACTTTTATCATCAATAAGAACCATATGCACATTATAGTTGTATAGTATCATGAAAGTTATCAAGGCATCTTCATGGGAAAGTGTCACCCCTTTAATTTTAGATTTTTTTACAATAGCATATGTTTTCTATAAGCCTTTTTATTTACATTAGAATCTCATCCTAAAATCATATAGATTTCTAGGAGAGACTTGTAGGGAAGCCTTTAATCTTTCTCTTTGTTTCTCTTATTGTTATTTCACAAACTGTTAAGATAGTTTTTTGTTATGAGCCTCTCATTTTTTTTCCAGAGCAAAACACTCTTAGTACCATCACCCTTATCCTTGTAGAATAAGCAATACTTTTTTTTTTGTTTTGCTTTCCTACATCTTCCTTCATTAGTGGTGGGTATTTCATATAATCTTTTCCTATAATTATTGTCAGCACTTCAACTTTAGTTGTATTCAATGGAGTAGTCATCGGTTTTGGGTATACTAGTATGTTGCAGAAACTATAAGATTATCCCTAAGTGATTAGTTATCTCGAGGGGGACATCTATTAGCATGTTTTGAAGATATTTCTCTTTATTTGTGAAAGAGAGGATGCTCCTCCTATCATGATACACTTGCGTCTTCCACAAAAATATGATTTTTCATAACTTGCTTCACATTGAGGAGACTTCAATCAGGTAGTGCGTAGAGATGTTCTCATCTGAAATAGTTGTGTACTATATTAATCAAGGCTTTTTATCATCATTGGCTTTAACAGGTTTTCTACATTTAACATCTCTTTATTAATTTATTTTTTCAAATAGGCTTTAATGTTTTCTCTCTCTAACTGAGTGATGGAGAAGAGTTTGGTTAAATTTTTTTGGCATAAATGCTTATACTGAAACAAGTGATTAGTTTGCTATGTAAGTCATAAAAACTAGATATGGAACTAGACTTCAAACTACAGTACCGAGCTTGTGTAGATTCTTGAAAAGTGGCAATGAGTATTTCATACATGGCATTGGTATCCTGAATCACCAGTTCCAAGTTGCTCCTAACATTTGAACATGTTTTCTAGGATTATATAAGCCATCGTAGTTGTCCAAGTTCATCTTGACAACTATAAATTTCATGAGGAGACGAGTGTTCAATACACTATCACATAGTGGTTTGTATTTGACTTGAGTCCTTTTTATTTTTGTATGTGTATCCATTTAAGTTTTAGAGTGCTAGAGGAAGACTCGGTGGGAGAATGGGGTCGATAACGAAGGTTATGGCCCTGAGCCTTACTTCTTTTTTCTTTTTCTTTTTCTTTTATCTATGAAGACCATACTTAGATAATCCTATGTGAGAAGTTTCCTTATGGTAATGTGATCTACTATTTACAGGGGTAAAGGAATGGTGTCTATATTTTTCCATCTTGTTTTGGGCAGTCTCTTTTGGGAATTGGAGTTTTCATTGCACATGAGGTGTAAATGGTGTAATAGAAGGAGCAAACAATTATATAACAACTGATATATTTTGTGGATAAATAAGAAGAGTCCTAAGCTATTGTTGGGTGGCTAGCACAGCCTCTATAAGTGCTCTCATCTGCTGAGTGGATAGACAAAGAGAGCCTTAAGTTGTTACTGAGTAGCTAGAATAGTCTTTGTGAGTGCTCTCATCTACGGAGCTAGCTATTGGAGGTCTATCAGAGCTTGCGAGGATGGTGGTAGGCCAATAACTCTTTCTCTCAATGTTTTAGTTTTTTTTCACCACGAAGACTTTAAGATCATGTATAAGAAATATTGTGACAAGAAACAAACAAGGCTTTTGTTCAGATTTTTTTTCCATAGACGGTGCCACTAATAAAGCTAAGAAAACTTCATTAGACCTAGGCTTTCTTCATGCATAATAATAGGCTAGGCAATGGGTGTTACCTGTAAAATAACCCTCCCATGCTTAAGTCAACTTAGGGTTTTTTTTTAGAAAAAAAATATAATGTAAAAGAAGTATAGATTGAGAGATAATTGAAGTATTTTTTGGTGTTCTTAAGATGATAAAAATCTCTTTCTCTTTTTAAACTTAAGAATATATAGCTCACCTTGGAAAAATCTGGATCGTTTCACCATGAAGTGGCAATTATATAGCTCATTCATGTTAGGGTAGCTTGTCTAGGTTAGCTTGTACAACTCGATATAAAAGAGTTAACATAGATAATAAAAAAGAGAGAGAGAGAAGGAGAGGATAGAGAGAGAGAGAGACCATAGAGAAAAAGTGGTGAACATATTAGGCTCTACATTGTAGCTTAGTTATGCTAGAAAAACAAAGTCTATCTTTTTTTTTGTATTATCAATATGAGATGAGAGTTGAGGCGTCATGTGAAATATAAATACTTCTTATTATTTTTCACACAAAAATGCTTTACAAACTCTCCAATTGATTCAATCACTTCTTTTGTTTTCTTTTTAAGTTTAACATTATATATTGACTTATAATTTATAAATTTAAGAAAAAATATATAATATATAAAAGTTATATCAATAAATAATAAATGAAAATGAAAATTATATCTATTATGTAGTAATTTAATTACTATATGTAAAATAAATAAAGTATTTACACTATTTTTTTTTCCAAATAAATGACACATGCTTTGGATCAAATAAATAAATGAATAAATCATTTCCTATGTCTATGAACCCAACACTCGGATACTCTGAATTAAAAAACTTAGTTATACGTCAGGGCTTAATTGCTTTGAGAACAAGACAAATAATGGTATTTTAGAGCCTTTGCTTCTTAATGTACAACAAATGAAGTCAACAAGTTGATATTAAAGACATTTTCTTTACGTTTATATTATATATTTAAAGAAAAATAAAAAATTCTATTAAATATAAAAATAAAAAAATAAAATAAATTTTTTTTCACTCCAAGTCAATATTTTAGATAATACTAGCTTTTGGTTAAATAAAATTAGCCTTGCGTAAACAACAAAAACCTATTTTTGTTTAAAACCCTTTTTTTCTTTAAATAATGTTTGATCTTGTACAAGATTTCCTTCCATAATTAATTATATTATCATCATTAAATGTTTCAGTTACACTTTCATTTGGAGAAGAAAATACTCATTTAGTAGATCTTTTAACCTCATTTCCTTTATGACTATGAACATTATATCTACTAATCATCTCAATACTCAATTTATACATCTTTCCCATCAAAACTTTCATCATTACCTCTAACTTATCTTGTTTTTTCTATAAGATCATTCTTCATCTTTGATCGTGTCACACTTTTTGATGATATTGTAAATACTTATAATAAAGGTTAATAGCAAATAATAATTTAATCACACACTCCCCTAAGTGCTTAAACTCGATTTAATGTCACTCCACTCGTTTTTCACACAATTTAATTGGGCTTTTCACTTTAATAATCTCACCATGTTTTTTACCTCACTATTCACTTACTTAGGTTCTTAAATGTAACTAAACAACTTTTCAAATAATCAATCAAAACAATGTAATGATTTTATAATAATCAAGAAACATATGAAACTAATCAAAATAAAATTTGAGGACACATTTATGAATAATAATGAAAATTCATGTGAAATATAATGACAAAAGAAGACACGAAATAAAAAAAAAACAATGGAGTTTATGTTAAAGATTAAAAAAACTAACATATTCAAGAAATCAAGATTCAATTTAAAGAAAATAATTAAAATAAAGTAAAAAAGATCTATACTAACCAAGTTTTTAATGAAACAAGGTAAGATAATCCAAGAAAAACAAGAATTCAATTCAACAATACCAAGATTTGGTATGTACCTATTCGGCTAAATCAAGAAAATTTCAAGCAACCCTAAAACTAAAGTTTTTATATTCGATTATGTCCTAACATGTCAATCAATCAATTTTTGTAATTTTCCTTTTTTTTACCCACACAATTCGGCAAGAACATGATTTCTTTTCTTTCTTCTTTATTTTAGGTCGAAATCAATAAAAATAAAAGATAAAAATCAAGAACACAATTCTTCTTTGATGTGTTCGGCAAAATCAAGAATTTAAGTATGATTTTTTTTAATACATGGTTTGATGCAAACTTTGAAATAATAAGTTAAGAATAAGCTTTTTTTTAAAATTTTTTTTTTAAAAAAAGACCCTAGCTGAAATTAGAAAGAAAGAATATGGATAAACCTAATAAATAATAATAATCCAGTAACTTAAATTTAAATAAAGCCCTTAATATCTCTAAAAGACCTAATAATAACAAAAAGATAAATAAAACAATAGCCCAACAAATTTAAATGAAACTAAAGTTGTTTTTATAATCTGTTGGTAAAATCAAATCCTAGCTTCAAATGCACGGTTCTCTTTTTTTTTAATGAATGAAAATGTGTGTCATATATCACTGGGAAACTATCGGTGTGTATTTTCTAACACAACTATAATCGCATTAAAGTTCATTTTTTTAGATCTAGTTATGATCGAGATATAGGAGAGAGAAATTAAAATTGACAAATTAATTTTTTTTATTCCAATCATTTTGTAATGTCTGAATGTCCACCTACAAACTCTTCTTAAACATGAATTAAATTAATTAAGATTTGTACTTCATTATTTAATATCTTCTTGAAGTTCACCTTAGTCTATGTGTCTTGAAGAAGTTCATAAAAAGTCTCTTTGAACCTTTTAGCCTTAAGTCTTATCACTTAACCGATTGTAACCTCTAACAGATGTTTTGATATTGCTTGGATTATATCAATATACTTTTTAGTTTTTATATGGTGACTAAAGTACAAATATAGGTAGTTTATAGGGACTAAATTTTATATTACACAAAAAAACTTTTTTTTTAGAATAATAACACTTTAGAATGGTAAAATCATAATTTGATAAAGAGTAAAATAAAAAAGAAAACAAAATACTTTCATTACTATAATTATAAAACCTGTCTTAAAAGCTTGCTCAAAAAACTTGAAGTCAATTGAATTATTGAATTAATCCACGAGTTAATAAAATAATATTTTTTTTAAATAGCATGATTATGTTTGAAATCAATTTATTAAAATCGAATTATATCAACTAGATTTCACACCACTAAGTTTTATCCTATTCAATTAAGAATATAATTTTTAACTCTAATATTGTCGGGTCAATATGCCAAATGGGTTGTATTTAACGGCTATGCTTATAACGTGTTTGGCAGTGTGGTTACGGATGTTTTTCAAATAACTTTTTGTGCCAAAATACATACTAATGATTTTTTTTATTTTTTAAAAATTATTTTTGATATCAACACATCAAAAAAATTTAAAATATACAAATTATATTAAATTTTAATAAAATAAAAATTTAAATTATTTTAAAAATATAGGTTGAATCGCGTTTTCAAATGCGTCCTTAACAATTGCAGACCAGCGGAACTGAACTGGTTTTTTTTTTTTAGTGGACTTGTATTTCGAGTCGGCTCCACCATCTTCCGAGAGAAATAAATTAGCGACTGACACAAATATAAAAATCCAACCTTCAAAATTCCTTAATACACTTCGATCCTTTCTTTCCTTTCCTTTATTTATTATTTTACTACTATGAACAAAAAACCAAGTTTGATTTTAAAGCAAGTAATCAGTTCTTAAATTTTTAACATTAAACTTAAACCCCTCTTCTATTTTTAACCTTCTCCTTTTATCTTTAAAACCCTCGACTTGACTGTCAGTTGTTCGTGTTTCTTTTGCTTCTTTAAGAGGAAGATCACAAGTTCAACGATCGAATCATACAGGACAGGACTGGTAACGAATTAAGTTTTATTTTATCTTTTTTACGAAAATAGATAATCATGTGTTAGGTTAATGTCTTGATTTTCTTCTTAAATGAAGTTTGTTGTGTTCTTTTTACGGTTTTAAGAACGCATGCAACTGATTCTGATCCTTATAGTATTACAGGATGTATGTGCTGTGTGTTTATTTATTTATTTTGATTTACTGAGTTGAAGTTGAGTTAACTCAGCGCGATTCTTAAACCCTAGAGTCCAAATGAATGATTAAATGAATTGCAATTCATGATTAATTTGCTGGTCATCCAGGTACAAATTGCTGGTGAGTTGTATTGATTTTAGAGAGGGGCAGTTTGGGTTGGGGCTGGAATCTTCTTGTCTTTTATGGCGATTTTTTTTTTCTCTGTCACTGTAATCAATTGCCTGCCATAAGGCAAACATAACTTGAATGGAATATCAAGTTGTAGATGATTGGTTTAACTTTTCCTTAATGCTTTGATTAACATTTTCCATGTATTGCTAGTAAAATTCTGGAGGTTGCTGGGAAAATATATAGAGGAGCTTCATAATTTATCAGAAAATCTGTGTTTAGATGAGCTCTGCTTTCACGATTTTCTATTTTAGTGCATTGATGTTCACAGGTGGCTGTCTATGATTTATCTGGGTTCGAAGAGTGGAACTTTTTTTTTTTTTTAGTAAAACAGATTCCCGGATTACCTCGTGGAAAAACCTAGTTCAAAGGAAGGGGTATTTCTAAAAGGTGCACTGTTATTTTATATATATATATATATATATTCAAAAATACACTTTAGCAGTCTTGAAGATGTCTTCTATGTTAATTGTTTATATCATATCTAAGGTGTAAACCGAGGTTCTTTGAGTTTATATTGATTTAGCCTGTTAGAAGCTAGCAGCTACCACATTTAAGTCCCAAGAAAAAATAAATGGAAGAAGCTATCACCTTTATCTGGCTTTGAAAGTAGATACTTTTATCTCCCACAACACAGCTTGACAGTTTTTGTGTATTTGGTTGTTTAACTGGAAATTGTAGCATAAACAACATTGCCAAGCCAGCTAACCCTTGTGGAATGGACCAGCAAGGCCATGGGCAGCCTCCAACAGTAGGCATGATTGGAAGGACAGCTCCGGTTCCTTATGGAATGGCTTCATATCAACCTAACCAGATGATGGGACCTTCTGCAACTGGATCAGTTCAATCTCCTACTCAACCAGCAGTTCTTGCTGCTGCTTCAGCTCAGCTTGCTCAACACCAACTTGCTTACCAGCACATCCACCAGCAACAGCAGCAACAGTTGCAGCAACAACTTCAAACTTTCTGGGCAAATCAGTATCAAGAAATTGAGCAGACTGTTGATTTTAAGAACCATAGCCTGCCCTTGGCTAGGATTAAGAAGATTATGAAGGCAGATGAAGATGTAAGGATGATATCAGCTGAAGCTCCTGTCATATTTGCCAGGGCCTGTGAGATGTTTATTTTAGAACTGACATTGCGTTCTTGGAATCACACAGAGGAGAACAAAAGGAGAACACTCCAAAAGAATGACATTGCTGCAGCAATTACAAGAACTGATATTTTTGATTTTCTGGTTGATATTGTCCCAAGGGAGGATTTGAAAGATGAGGTGTTAGCATCAGTCCCAAAAAGGAGTCTTCCAGTTGGAGGTCCACCTGATGCTCTTCCCTACTATTACATGCCACATCAGCTTGCTCCCCAGGTCTCTGCTCCGGGGATGACTGTAGGAAAGCCTGTGGTGGATCAATCTCTTTATGGTCAACAGTCTCGCCCTTATGGGGCACAGCAGGTTTGGCCACAGCAAACACCGCAGCCACCTGAAGATTCCTGAGCAGGCTATGCACTGGCTGTAGTTAAAACATGGATAATGCGAGTAAATTAAAGGTTGAAAAGCTAGGGGTTGATCAATTAGTCTTTTATGCAAGTCATAACATGTCTATAGATTTTGTTTCTTTAAATTTCATCAGTTTCTAATACTGTCAAGGATGTGAATTCAGCTGTTGTGGATAATTGGATTCACTGTAATCCTTTTGGCATGGAAAAAATCATGGTTTTGGGGTTCATCTTTGTTATTATTCTCTTTATGAATTCATCTATGCCTCCAATCTATTTTTCTCTGGTAACTTCCAGGATGGGTTGCTAGTTTGCCAAATAGCTATCTGGTTTCTTATTGCTAGCTCAGTTAGATTGGTGCGCTAATATCAAGCTGGACATGCTCTCAGCTATAAGCTATTCACCGTGATTTATTTCTGTACATAGGTTCTTTTTGATTGGTAAAAGAGGAAGAAATTAGAGTGCCGTGTCTCGTACGATCTGAACATGTGAATATGTCGTGCCTTCTCAAATGTCTCCCGAGCAGCATAGATATGTTGAGTTGCATGAAACTCAGAAGCTTCACCACTATTTCAATATTGGCCATCTCCATATCCATAGAATTTATCTCTGGTTTCTGCATGATCTCCTCTCTCGTGTACCAGGTTTTGAAATCATAGTGTCGTTCCTCTCATAGACTCTAGGTTAGTGATGACATTTATACTGTCTTCATGAATGGTGGTATTCATTTATCCGGCTGGAGGCAGGAATGAAGTAGCTTTTGTCTCTACGAGGATGGAGACTAAACAGTTTGAAATACCCAACTCAATTGAGTATAGAAAATGGCAGAATTTCCTCCAACTTGATAGACCTTCATATATGAATTTATATATAAAAAAGGTTATTGTACTTGTAATTTTTTCAATATGTATCTAAATTAATTTGTGTATTTCATGTGAATCTTGTGATCTAATAGGAGTTTTGGTCATGTAACCACCCACAACAAAATTGACAACAAATCCTAGAAAGCCGAAATAGATTTGATAGGAGTATGACATAATAAAAATATGTCTTAAGGCACCAATATTATTAGAATAAAAACCTCACCCTGCAAATATCAATTCGTGAATGAGAAGTATAAGGAAGAACATCATAAGGTCAGTTAAACATTAATAAGTCAAATTAGCTCTTTATCCTAGCAAAGAAAACATGTTGCATCACACAAAACACAAGTTTATTCAAAACATCATAATTAGAAGCTTAAAACCTAAGTACAATCTAAATAACCCTATTTATAATAGATGAAAAATATCCTAAACAATTCTAAAAAAAATAAAAGAATTCTGAATAAAATAGAAGGAAAATATCCTAAATCAACTAGGAAACGAATATAAATCTCGCACAGTAGCTCCTGGATCTTATCACAAGGCCTTCCCAAAGTTGAATTGCTCTGAAATTTTGACACGATATAAAACATGACCTCTAGAAACATCTCGTAAAAAATCCCGCCCGATCCAATAACTGAATAAAAAATTATGCTTGTTAGCGTAAAATTATGCAATATGAAAAATAAGCCCAATAATCATTGTAAGAAAAGATTTTGGAACATTAAAGGAATCCTTGCTATACTTGGAAACGATATTGCTACCCATTAAAGATCCTTGTAGAACTATAGAGTCCAAAAATTAGTTGCAAAAAAATCCTCTCTAAATAAAAAATCCACAAGTAAAAAAGCAACAAATAACAAAATCCATATTGTATTTTCTAACCTATATCACAATGTCTTGCAGGACGTTGACTGACTTGAAATTTTAACCCAGCGTAGAAACATGTTTGAAAAACTCTTGGTTACATTTCAGCCCGATCCAATGGTCAAATTGAAAGTAATGCTAGATAGCGTAAAACTAGATAATAGAAGAGTTTATGCCAAAATATGAATTTGACCTTACTTGGATCATATCAATATTTTTCTCTAAAACTACTTTGATTATATTTGTTTGATAAATGTTAAATATTTTGTTTTTCTAATGCCCTATATTCTCTACTTAATTAAAATTAATCATGAAAAAAAAATGAAATATTATCAGTTGGATTGCACTATTATTGACACAAGAGTGTCCCTTTACAGGTCCAAATGGAGTTGGGTTACTTGAATTTAGGTTAGAATTATGTTAAATTCAATTAGGTTAGAATTACAATTGGAGGATGTTTTTTAGGTTGTTTGATGTCATCCTATCGTCAACTTTAAGCCCAATTTCATCTCTTTATTGCATGGGAAAATGAGTCTATCTTATACGGTTTCAAGTTCAGAATGTCATTTGTTCAGATTATCAATCCATGCATGCATTGAAGTTTTCTACAAAAAGTTATGTCAGTTTTAATTTTAGTGCTTCCTACGTAAACTGTTTGCCCTTCCTTCAAAAACAAGTTATTGTTATTTATTGTCTAGAATTCTTTTAAATTCAATTATTAGGTCTCATTTTATGTTAATTTGGTGCTTTGTAGACTTGGAGTGATGCTCCAAATATATAGTTATGATTCAAACCATGTACTAAGATTTTTTTGAAAATTTTGAATTAAAGTGTTTTGATTTGGTCGATTGGCATCTATCAAGTTTCGTATTTTATTTGTGAGTGGTGGACTTATTTCCTTGACTCTATATCTATAAAGTGGTGATTTTATCTGTATCTTTAGATTGATGAGCTATTTGCATTCGTATCTCTTCACTTCAAAACTTTAGAGTAGTGAGAGAAAAACACCTTTTGTAGTGTGAGTGACCTTTGTTGTTGAATTTTCATACCATCCTAGTATCAAGTTGGTATTAGAGCTTTTGTTTTATAGTCATAGCTGTTCGCGAATAATGTGCAAGAATTTGAAAGGGGTACTCATGCTCTTAAAATTGATAAAATGAGAAGGCAAATCCAGCAACTCTAGGAGCATATTGAACAATAGGGATGATGATGATGATGAGAACAATACTAAAATTTGCTCTTCTAGGAACAATAGGGATGATGTTATTCCTTTCCATCACAGACCTTACCATGAATCAGATAGTGATGGTTCTTCATCTTAGCATCGAAGAAGAAGAAATAGAAGACCTTATAAGGAATCTAATGTGAGAGTTGATATTCATGAATTTGAAAGGGAAAATGCAACCTAATGAGTTCATTGATTGACTCCAAACCATGGAGAGGATTTTTATTCCAAAGAGTTTCCTGGAGATATAAAAGTGAAGTTGGTGGCTTTAAAATTGAGAAAGCATGCTTCCCTGTGGTGGTAGAATCTTAAAAAGCAAAGAGGTCATGAAGGCAGAAATAAGATCTAAGTCTTGAGAGAAGATGAAAAGAGATCTTAAGAGGAGATTCTTACTTGAACATTATAGACAAGAGACTTTTCTCAAGTTTTATAACCTAAGGCAATATGTTCTGACCATGAAGAAGTATATGTTGGAGTTTGAATTACTCATACTAAAGTGTGATATTGTTAAGCCTTAAGAGCAAACAATAGTATGATACTTGGAAAGGTTAAATGAAGAAATTTCTAATGTGGTTCAGTTGTAGCCTTACTGGACGTTCAATGACATGAGAAAACTTACTTTGAATGTGGAAAAGCAGCAGAAAGAGGTTAGAAAGACTGGATAGAAATCATCCAAAAAGGGTTCTTCCAACAAGGGTGGTACTTCATTCTCCAAAGGAGTTTTGGATGCAAAACCTTTTGTTATTAAGGCTCTTGAGAAAGGTAATGTAGGACCTAGTTCTAAAACAACGGGTTCTTTACAATTTAATTTAAAGAACTGTTTCAAGTGTCAAGGGTATGGATATATTGCTTTTGATTGTCCAAATTCATAGCATTATTTTTATTTTGGAGGAAAAACAGTTAATGAAGAGGACTTGCCAAATGAGTAAGATCAAGAAGATGAAGTGACTTAAGCTGATCAAGGTGAATTACTTATCATTCAGAGAAGTTTGAGCGCTGTTTATGATGAGAATGAAGATTGGGTTCGTTGTAGCATCCTTTTCACCTATTGTAGTGCAAATGGGAAAGTTTGTGATGTAATCATTGATAGTGGTGTTTACAACAATGTTGTATCTACTGATATGGTGAACAAGTTGCAGCTCAAGACCGAAGCACACCCTCAACCTTACAAATTGAGATGGTTGAAGAAGAAGCACGAAAGAAAGATGACAAATAAATGTCTTTTCATTTTCCATTGGAAAAGGGTATTCAAATAAGATCTGATGTGATGATGCACCTATTGATGCATATTATTTGTTGTTTGGTCGTCCAAGGAAATATGATAGGAAAGTTCAACATGATAGTTTTAAGAATACTTATTCCTTTGTAAAAGATGGTGTAAAGGTTATTTTAGGTCCTTCCAAACTAGGATTTATTTCTAAACCTTCAAATAATTTTGATTACTTATATTGAAATAGAAAAGCTTATTAATGATGTTTGGTTTATGCTCTTATTGCTTTTTAGGAAAATGTTGGAATAAATGAATTGCCTCCAAAAGTGCAACCTTTACTTGATGAATTTTCTGATGTAGTTCCTTAAGAAATACCACGTGGCCTTCCTCTAATAAGGGATATGCAACATTTTATGGATTTCATTCTGGGTGTTATGCTTCCAAACAAGGCAGTCTTTCGAATGTGTCCAACCGAGCATGTAGAGTTACAAAGGCAGGTTGATGAGTTGATTTGAAGGGCTTGATTAATTCTTGACAACAATAAAACTTCTAATACCAATTGGCATGATACCTGTATGGTATGAAATCCAAAAATAAAGGCCACTCACACAAAAGAAACTGTTTTTCGCTCACCACTCTAAGGACCACTCTAAGGTTTCAAATCCAAAATATATAGATGGAAACAACTCACCACTTTAAATATACAAAATAAATCACCACTTTAGAGATACAAAGTCAAGGAAATAAGTCCACCACTCAGTATGAGATATAGAACTTGATAAATGCTAATCGGCCAACTCAAAAGACTTCAATTCAAAAAAAATTTTTTTGGTAAGTTGACGTATGTATTAAAAGAAGAAGATACAAACATTATAAGGGGCATACCCTAGATTTACAATGATAACAGAAACATAAAACAACAGATGGCTACAGGCTAGCCACCGATCCTAAAACTGAAACCTCACTAGATTCGTGAGGGAAACCAATACAACCAGCTAACTAACAAATTAAGAATCTATAGTATTCACCCTCCAAGCTCGTTGGATCCTTTTGTTTTCATTTGTTGGTACGACATTCCTCATCAAATCAAGCTTATCACGAATGATACATTCGATTTGATTGAAGACCAAATTTGAAGTTCTAGACATTCCAGCAAAGATCCTTGCATTCCGTTCTTGCCATACATGATACACTGTAGCTGCAAAACTCAGTTTACGAGAAAAATTGACGAAACTCTTGCCATGCCAAGAGATGGTGGCCCATCGAATCCATTCATCCCAGCCTTTTGTCATTCTTGGAATGTCGCATCTGTCACAAACATCCCACCAGATCGCTTTAGTATAGGAGCATTCAAAGAACAAGTGGTTGTGATCCTCATTGTTGCGGAGACAGAGTGAGCATCTATTGGGACCATGTATACCAAACCGATGAAGTTTATCTTGAGTTGTGAGTTTCTGTTGGA
>Ga0325402_1000939_pt1 | contig 22530 bp, 11 predicted proteins | sample PopdelMetagenome_22_FD_207212 | JGI IMG/M metagenome (GOLD analysis project Ga0325402, IMG submission 207212) | Populus deltoides microbial communities from Bellville, Georgia, United States - Xylem-PdKOR-R3 | ecosystem: Host-associated > Plants > Phyllosphere > Stem > Wood/Secondary xylem...
TTGGTGATGAAAAAGACATTGAAATAACTGCAAGTTATGGTTTGGTTTCCAGCAGAGAAGATCCCTTAATGGAAAAATCAACCATGGGAGCATAATTGGAGATACAGAGATAGCAAGAATAGGGTGGGCACCTTCCTTCTCGTTTAAATTCTTTTTTTTTTTTAAAAAAAAACACTGCAGTTGTAATAAAACAAAAAGATGAATGGAGACATACAGACCTGGATTTCTAGGTTGAGGCTGCACGGTAAATAAAAGAACAGCAGGAAGGGCTGCGTGGTTGGTAACAAGAAAAGGGCAATTTAATGCTCTTTTATACCACCTCGGGAATCTTTCTCTAATCTCAACCAATAAATCTTTTTTTCTGTGAGAGCAAAGTCGGCAAAAAAAAAAAGAAAAAAAGAAAAAAAAAAGGCAATTCATTTCCTCATTTGAAACAGGTCCACGGATATGAGTGCACGCATATCAAGAGAAGAAAGATAAAAGGAATTAAAATCTTCTGAAAAAATATTTTAGATATATTTAATAAAATTATATATTTATATATTCAGGTGCATCTATATAAAGACTTAGCAGAAGTAACCATTGAATTGAAGCATGATGATGAACCAACAAATTAATAGTAAATACAAATAACAAAAATATCACTCGAGTCATGCGTTTTGGAAAATTCAGAAAATGCCTTGGAATGCAACTGTGTAAGGGAAGTTAAGATGGCTAAGGAGGACGAGTCAGAGAGCACACATAATGAATTCCAGAGCAGTGAGGAAGCACTAATAGATAATAGTAATAAAATGCTGCTTCTACGGCAACTGGGATCCCCCTAGCCATTGGAAAATGATTCAAGAACAGAAGAAGCAAACACCAACTAAGAATTTAGCGGTTTTAACAACTTAGACAATATAACAATTCATTTAGCAAAACGGAGAAAATTAATTTTAGCTAAACCTTGGTACTTTTTGGATGATTAAATAAAACAGTTAGGAAAAAAAAAATCACAATCATCAAACATAATACCATTTTCACCTACCTATATTCATGCATGCAAATACAACCATCAATTGTTGAATATATGAGTTTCCGTGGCTTGCACGGCGTCTATCGATGGGTGAGGCTCCTTGATTAAGGGCGGTTTTGGATCTTTTTAAAAAATCATAAAAAATATAATTTGAAGGATTCAAGAGTCGCCACCTAATATTAAGATTACTAAAAAATCTAATGGTCTGCGGGAGTCTGGATAAAGGAACGAGTTGTGCATGGGAAATACTTATTACCCTCAGTGTAATCTACTTATGGTAAGCTGCATTATTTATTTGTTTGGTATAAAATAATGTATTGTTATGTTTTCTAACTGTTTGTATTGTATGTTTAAGGTTTAAGAAAAGTCTTTCTTGGTAAGGAAATTTTTATCTTATCAAATTAAAAACTTAGCCGTTCTAAAGTCAAAACATAAAAAAGAGAAAAAAAACTGTTTCTTTATTCAATATCATGAATACATCTTATGTATAAATTTATAATTCCGTATGTTAAAAGAAACAAAATTAATTTTGGATGTTTTTGAAATGTAAGCCAAGTTCTTATGATTTTAATAAACTACTTATTATATCCAAAATGCATACAAAATAAAAAGACTACTTTTTTTTTGTGATTTTTAGTAGGCTAAATTGTACAATTTTTGAGAAACTTGGCTGTATGCACACAAATATAAACAATTTTTTTTTTGTATTTTCTTAAGATAAGAAATTTTTTATTTTTTTGTATTTTTTTTGAAAAATTGAAGAAAAACAAGTATTTTTAATATCATGTCAGTATCTTACAGTATAAGTCTATAATCCAAATATTAAATGAAATGGTTGAAAAACATGTGAGGGACCCATAAATAATTTTAAAATGGTCCCTGAATTCTTTTCAGAATTGTTTTTAAATTATTTGAGGGTTTGTTAGGCAAAAACACAAAAAAAATAAGAAAATAATATTGTTGAAAAATAGTAGGGTGTGTTTGCAAAACACGCCTTTAACTAAAAATCAGAGGCTTATAAAAGGTCTTAAGGTTGTGTTTGACAAACACGTCTTAAGAAAAAAATATTGCATTTTTCTTTTAATGAAAATCAAACATGCCAAACACTTTCTTATTGAAAATGAGCTCACTTAAATGTTTAAGCCTACAAACAAAGTCCGAAAACAAAAAATAAAGATTTAAAATCAAATACATTTTTTGGCTTGAATTTGATGAAGAACAAAATAGATGAACCCAAAAACATAATTCCAAAAGCAAACCAGATTACGTCAAAATAATGACACAAACATATGTGATATCAATATTCAAGCAAGATTTTGGGGCTCGATCTTCACAATAATCAAATAAAATTCATGATTATTTGATTTTATACAAAACATAAAGGTGAAAAAATCAGAGATTATATACTATGATTTTAATGTTTTTAGGTCATTAGAATCTTAGATTATTGAAAAAAAAAAGATTATGTGCATGTGTAAGAGTCAAAAAATGATCAAAACGACACCTAAATCAAAGACCTAAGGCAAAATTTAATGCAAGAACATCAACTAAAAAATGTCAGCAAACCTAGATACCAAACAACAAAGCCTGAACCTAGAAAAATACAATAAAGCTTAGAAATACAAAACTAAACATTGCAAACAAACCAAGCATGCTTTAAAAAACTTGTTTAAATAATTGAAACAACAAGAAATAAAAATCAAAAGAAAAAAATAGTAAGTAAAGTCCATGATGATAGCAAGAAAAAAAAGGCATTTCTCTATGCATAAACACTGTTCTTTTTATTAAACTTATTATCTCGGAGGTTAAACAAGATGCTTATAACTTCAACAAATCCAACAAGCTAACATAAAAAACAACTTAAAACACAACAACTTCAATACTTAGCACATCTTAGAATAACTTCAAAAATTGATTAACCAAACATCAAAACATGCAAAACAACATTCTATACTAACATTTGTCATTCCATTATCATATTTTAACACTTCAAATCAAAGCAATTAAACAATACTTGAGCATATACAAGCTATATTCAAAGCATGCTTAAAGATTTCAAAACAAAAATTACAGCTTTTAAACTACCAAAAGACTTTAAAGGATGTATAACAAATATTATGAGCATTATTTTAAAAGACAAAATAAAAAGGGAAGGGTGTGTGTTCATTGAGCTCCACTCTTTCATCAAAGTTTGAAAGTTTATCTTATAAAGAGAATGTGGTTTTCTCCTCTGGATTCTTTGCTTCTTTCTTCTTGAATTTCATCTTCTTTCCAATCTATATTCCACCCTTTTTTTCTCAACAAATCAATCTTTATAATTTTCCTTTCAATTCTATTCTAGGTATCCTATTAATTTCTATGTATTTCTTTTCTCTTCTCTCTATGATTTTCTCTCAGATTCCTCCCTTTTTCTATGTGATTTCTTCTCCTTTTATAACCCTAAAATGACAAGTGGTTGTGAAACCATTTGTGGGTTTGAAGGTGGTTTTTTCAAAACTAAGTCATTGAGAATTCTTTTCCATTTTTTGCCTTTGATATGTTAGAAGACCATTTTTCTCCCTTATTCTTTAGTTTTCCTTCTTCCTAAATGTCTAATAAAATCTTAAAACTTCTAGAAAATGCTGGGAACCTCATAACTAAAACCTGGGCCGAAAATGGTTGATTGAGGATGCACTTTCCATGAATTAATTGTGGCAAATAGGAGATTATTGAAGCCCAAAAAATCATAGACCTTGTAAAGGGGGTGTTACTCTTCAACTAGGATCAAACCATGCTTGATTTAGTGGTCTGTAGCTTTCCCACCATCGATTCAAAGTTAGGTGCAACACTGCCTAATTTAATGAATCAGAAAAAGCTGTATTGGGACAAGAAGTTGAGGGTTTTTATGTGGCAGGTGGGGGCACAAACATCAAACAAGGGTGGCACTACCTTGCAGATATGAATCTCCTCTATTGAATGGTGGTGGTTGGAGCCTCTGAGGTTATCGGAGATTCCATGTTCATTCACTTGAAGGTGACACTTTGATCTGCCTTCTCCGTTGAAGGAAACAATAAAATAGGGACAAACAACGTGTCACTTGGTTTTTTTTATTTAAAACAAGTGATATGTCATAACTAAAACCTGGCCAAAAATGGTTGATTGAGGATGCACTTTCCATGAATTAATTGTGGCAAATAGGAGATTATTGAAGCCCAAAAAATCATAGACCTTGTAAAGGGGGTGTTACTCTTCAACTAGGATCAAACCATGCTTGATTTAGTGGTCTGTAGCTTTCCCACCATCGATTCAAAGTTAGGTGCAACACTGCCTAATTTAATGAATCAGAAAAAGCTGTATTGGGACAAGAAGTTGAGGGTTTTTATGTGGCAGGTGGGGGCACAAACATCAAACAAGGGTGGCACTACCTTGCAGATATGAATCTCCTCTATTGAATGGTGGTGGTTGGAGCCTCTAAGGTTATCGGAGATTCCATGTTCATTCACTTGAAGGTGACACTTTGATCTGCCTTCTCCGTTGAAGGAAACAATAAAATAGGGACAAACAACGTGTCACTTGGTTTTTTTTTTATTTAAAACAAGTGATATGTCGTTTGCTTAAACCTTAAAAATCAGGGTTTTCTAAATGAGAATTTGATAAATTTCAATTCGATCCCTGTTGTTTCAATTTAAGCTCAAACATCCTTGATTTGGAAAAAATTGATTAATTTTATGCAATTAGGCCCTTTCCAAAAATAAATTGAAATTTAAGGTATCCCTTGATTTCTAATTTGTTCATTTAGCTTATAATTAAACCTTAAACTTTGATTCTCTTCAATCTGGTCCTTAGAAAAGTTTGGTACAAACCCTAATGTTATGCATCTTTTGCGAACAAGCCATTGGTTTTAAATTTCTTCATTTTGGCCCTTAATTGACCCCCAAAACTTTGATTTTCTTGTAATTTCACTCTTGATGATTTCATCCAATTAAGATTGTAAGAATTAAGTCTAGTCCTCCAAAATTCTGATCTTTTCAATTATATCCAAATTATGCTTCTAAACTTAATTTTTCATCAATTAATTCCTTAATAAAGTTAATTTTAACAAATTAAAAATCTAATTAAGTCCTTAAACTTAATTAATTCTTTTAATTTTGGTTTAAATTAAATTATAAAACTTAATTAAACCTTTAATTAGACCTATGATTAAATCAAATTGGCCTATTAAAAATCAAATTATGTTCTCACACTTAAGTTTTTTGCAAATTCATCCAATACTCATTTAAGTCAATTTTAAATTTGCATCTTCTTTCATATTTAGGTCTTTTAAGGGTGCAATTGAGTTTCTAAAAAAAGTCAAAGATCTAGTTTGGTCACTCCATCTCTTATTTATGCATGTAGATCACTCTTTTTTATATTTTGTATAAAAGAATAAGATAATTTTGGGGGCAACCAAATTTAGGTTATGACATGAGTATATATAGGCACCTAACAAATGAATGAACGCAAAAAGTTCATTATATTCACCTTTATTTTTATGTAATTAGAGCCATCAATCTTCTATATTTGATTGTTGATTATTGATTTTCATCACATTCCGCGAGGGAGCTTGATGATACATATTCAATCTCATGGGCACTTTCAATGCTTATGTTAAGAGGTTTATTATTCTCCACATAAAGTGATATAATCATGGCCATGACATCAAAAAATCCATTAAAAGTGTCCATTGGGTATATTCTAAGGTCTAAAATGAAGTGGATCCAAAAGGAGTTCAATGGGTTAAGTCAAGAAGCTTGAGTTAAAAAGGTCTAATCTTCCATTATGGACTTTTGTCTACTTTTCAGGTCATATTTAAAGCCACATGTGGATTTTGGATGCAATCCTATTTGGGTTGGAAACTAGACAGGGTACCTTTCCAACATTATATGGTAGGTTTGCTAGTTCATCTGGACAAGAGAGAACAATATTTTTGAAGTTGGGCCTAGATTTGCTAGCAAAATGTAAAAACATAAAAGACATTAATTGTTTTCTTAAGAATTATGGATTTCATTCACTATAAGAAGTCTTTAATGATATTGAAAAGTTATGTGGTAGCCTTTCGATTACTTATTTTACAAGGATTCCATATTAAACAAGAAGAACTAATTGGTCATAAATTAATTCTTATTTTGCAAGGTATCAAGCTTTTGTTCAGTAAAGATTCTTCAACAATTATTTTTCTTGGGTATTTTTCACTATCATATGTGGAAAATAGTAAAAAATAATCTTAGATTATTATTTTATTTATTTTTACTATTTTAAACCTTATTTTAATTAGCTTGAGCATTATTTAAATTGGGTGCATGTCTGACCCATTAGTTTTAGGGTTTAGATATAAATACTTTTATGTGAGAATTTTTATTTAGTTGATGAATTTTATCTATAAGTTGCTGCATGTTATGTGTTTCTTTCTCTTTATGTGGTTGAGTGATTTCCATACTAAGTTCTTTATTGAACTTGCAAACTCTTCGAATGATTGATCAACTTTGTTGTGATTTATATTTCTTGTTTGTGTCTTGTTATAGGCGTACGGTGGGGGTGATCAATTACATGTAACTTTGGTTCTTCAAGGCAAGGTTTTTGTTGGGTCAAGTTGCAAACTCTTCTTCAAACCTTAAATTAGCATTCTAAAGGATAATTTCGTATCAATTTCGTATCAGAGCATGACTAATTTCAGGTTATATCTCTTTAATTTTCATTGTTATAAGTAAATTTAGAGTTTGGTTTAGATCTTGTTATATCTAGGGTTTGTTTCTTGCTTTTCTTGGTTTCTTTCTCTTTAGGGTTTTGGTTATTAAGAAAAAAAAAGGATTGAAACTTGATTAATTTTTATGGTGTTTTGGTGGAATCTTGATAAAAAAAAAAGAGAGAAGAAATAAGAGAATCGGTTTTTGATAGGAAAAGAAAAGAATAAGTCTTAAAGTTGCCGAAAGAAAACAAATTGCATACAAACAACAAATTATGTTCATTTTTAATCTCGATTAGAAAAAAAAGGGAAGAAGATAATCAATTTTTGATAGGAAAAGAAAAGAAAAAGTCTTGAAGTTGCCAAAAGAAAAAACAATTGCATACAAATAATAAGTTGTGTTCATCTGTAGACTTGAGAAATTCGATACCTATTAAAAAAAAGAATTAAAATCACAAATCTTGAAAGAATTCTTGGAGAAGCAATTTAAAAATCTTGGATCTTGCATGAACTGAAGTATAGCCAAAACTTATCTTGTAAGTTCTTGGTGATCTTGATTGATTTCTTGCAAATTTGGGTAGAATAGAAATTATCTTACATCAATTTCTTTAGTTACTTGATTTCTTGCATCATTTTATTTATTTTGTTGAATTTTATAGTTTTTTTTGTTTCATAATAATAATTATTGCCTTTTATTTTGTGTCTTCATTTTCATCATTAGATTCACACAAATTTACATTGCTAATCGTAAGTTTGTCTTTAAGTTTCATTTTGAAAGTTTGAATAATTCTTGATTGTTGAGTCTTTAAATATAACATAAATCATTGCGTAGTTCGGTTAATTGTTTAATAAGTTGTTAAGTTGCTTTTAAGAACTAAAGTATGAGAATAGAGTGGTAAAAGGCATAGTGAGTATATTAGAGTGAAAATTTTAATAAATTGTGTGAAACACGAGAGAAATGAATTTTATTATGAGAGTAAACACGTGAGGTTTGTGTGAGGAAAAAATATAATTTTTTATTTGCTACTAACCTTTATTTTGGGTATAAACAATGTCTTTAAAAAATATTAAACAAAAAAATACGAGAACTATGGAGGAAAGGCAGGATAAAATGGAAGAATTAATGAGCAAGTTTGATAAGATGATTAGTAGACATGAAGTTCCTAGTCATAAGGAAAAAGAAGTTGAAATGCCTACCAGTAGGGCTATAATGAATGATTAGAGTATGCACGATAATTCTAAAGATAAAGGATAAAAGTTTTCAAATGTTGGTGATAAGAAATTTACTATGAAATTAGCAAATGAGCAACAAAGAGAGAACATCTTCCATACTAGATATCATATTAGTAACAAGATATGTAGTATGATTATTGATAGTGAAAGTTGTGCTAATATTGCTAGTATTATAATTGTTAAGAAATTGAATCTAAACACTGTTAAATATGATAGACCTTATAAGCTTCGATGATTGAATGAATGTGTTGAAGTTATGATGACTAAACAAGTTTTGATTTTTTTATATTGGAAAGTATAAGGATGAGGTTTTGTGTGATGTGATTCCTATGCATGTTAATCATTTATTTTTAGGGAGACCTTGGCAATTTGATACGAAAGACAAGTATGATGGATTTAAAAATAGGTATTTTTTTGTGAGGATGGAAAGGCATACATATTTGCATCATTGTCACCTAAATAGGTTTATGAATACCAATTGAAATTAAAAAACAAAAGTGAAGCTGAAATGGTAATACAACAATATGAGGTCGTGGTTACCATACAAAAATATGTATGAAAGTGGTTAGTAAGACTTACTTATCTAAAATTATTATTAGATACTATTTTTATACAGTGTTGTTGGAGGCAAAAGTTGACAAAAAGAGAGCTTCAATGGCTTAAACAAGACCAATTAAAGCTAAAAAAAAAAAAGCAAAGCCGAGGAGACAAATAAACCATGTGAGCTCATGAGTTTAAAGAGTGAAAATAAAGTGAGCCTTAAAAAAAATAAGAGAAAAGAGAGAAGACTCAGATTTGGCTAAGGGAGAAAATATTCGATTGAAAGCGAGAGTGGAAAGAAGAAACAAGGATGAGTAAAGAAGAGAGTGTAGAAAATATAGGCAAACACTTGAGTTTCTATATAGAAGAGAACGAGATCAAGAGTGCTTATTTTTCAGACATGCTTATGATTTTACTTTTGTATAAAGAGACATTTTTAACATTAACAATCTTGATTATTTTATTCCGAGTGTTGCTATATCTTTGTTACAAGATTTTAAGAATGATATAGAATAATCAAATTCAGATTTGAGCTTAATTTGTCCTACTATGTAGCTTTGCACTAACAAGTATAATTTTTTATCTGACTATTAGATAAAGCTGAAATTTTACCAGAAGTTTTTAGAGATCTTTTATATATATATATATATATATATATATATATATATATATATATATATATCTTGAGTTAATATTTTCAGCTCGATCGGTGTTCGGTAAGGCTTTATGGTAAAGGGTCAAAGTTGTTGTCTAGATTTTGCTATATATTTCCTGATGAGATCCATAATGGTTTGCCATTGATAAAAGGATGCAATCAACAATAATATGGTAAAGTATAGACATCTTATCCCTAAAATTGATGATATTCTTAGTGAGTTGTATGGATCTTGTATGTTTAGTAAGATTGATTTGAAAATTGGTTATCGTCAAATTAAGATGAAAGAAGAGGATGAGGAAAAAATAACTTTAAAACTAAATATGGATTGTTTGAATGGTTAGTCATGCTTTTTAGTTTTACTTTTGCACATAGTAATTTAATGAGATTGATAAGTCATATATTATGTGCATTCATAGGTAGTTTTGTTGTTGATTACTTTGATGATATTTATAATACGAATCTAGGTGAGCATATTGAGCATTTATGATTTTTGTTTAATATGTTACAAAAAATTATTAATTGCTAATCTATTAAATTGAAAACATTATTCACCATTTAAAATAGTTTATGGTTTAACTATACTAGGTTTGATTTCTTTACTTGCTGATGAAAGGGTTACACATGATGGCAATAGAAAAACACAGGTGATGAAGGATTGCTTAAGAAGGCACGATAACAAAATGAAAAAAATACTGGGAAGTATGCATTCCAAGCAAATAAAAGATGAAAAAGGATTGTCTTTGAACTAAGAGATTGTGTTTAGGTGCATATACGCAAAGAGAAGTTTCCTAGACATAGGAAATCAAAGTTGATGTTTAGAGAAGATGGTTCATTTAAATTCCTTGAAGAAGTCAATGCTTATAAAATGAATCTACAAGGTGAGTATAATTTTAGTGTTATATTCAAAGTTTCTAATCTTTCTTTGTTTGATGCAAGTGATGATTAAAGGTTAAATTCTTTTGAGGAGAGATGTGATGACGCGATCCTAGCTAAAACATCAAAGGATCCATGTGAAGTGTCCATTGGGTCTATTCTAAGGCCTAAGATGAAGTGGATCCAAGAGGAATTCAATGGGCTAAGTCAATAAGCTTGAGTGAAAAATATTCAAATTTGTCAATCTAGATCTTTGTCTACTTTTTGAGTGATATCTTAAGATATAGGTGGATTTTGGATGTGATTATGACTGGGTGAGAAACTGGATATTTGTACCTTTCCAACAATATATGACAGGTTCACTAATTCATCCAGACGAGATAGAACGATGTATTTGAAGTTGAGCCTAGAACCTGCCGACAAAGTACCTTTGTCTACTTTTTGAGTCATATCTTAAGACAAAGGTGGATTTTGGACACGATTATGATTGGGTTGGAAAGTACATATATGTACCTTTCCAACAATATATGACAAATTCACTAATTCATCCAGACAAGAGAGAACGACAAATTTATAATTGGGCTTAGAATTTGTAAGCAAAATGCAAAATGCAAAATGCAAAATGCAAAAAAAAAAAAAAAACATTGTTTCCTTAAGAGTTATGGATTTTATCACTATAAAGAGTCCTTAATGCTACTGGAAACTTATGTGTAATCCTTTGGCTTACTTATCTAATAAGGATTCTATATCAAATAAGAAGAATTAGTTGGTCTGAAATTTATTCTTATTTTACAAGGCATCAGACTTTTGTTCAGTAAGGATTCTTTAACAATTATTTCACTTGGGTATTTTTTACTATCATATATGGCAAAGGGTGAAAAATAATCTTAGAATTTTATTTTATTTTATTTTTATTATTTTAAACCTTATTTTCATTAGTTTGGACATTATTTAAATTGGTTGCATGCTTGACCCATTAGTTTTAGGGTTTACATATAAATACTCTTATGTAAAGATTTTTATCAGTTAATGAATTTTATCTACAAGTTATTGCATGTTGTGCTCTTATTAATCTTTGTGTGATTGAGTGATTCCTATACTAAATTCTTGATTAAACTTGCAAACTCTTCAAATGATTGACCAAGTTCGTTGTGATTTATACTTGTTCGCGTCTTGTTATAGGCGTAGGTGTGGGTGATCTTGCATATAATTTTGGTTCTTCAAGGAAAGGTTCTTGTTGAGTCAAATTGCAAAAGTTTCTTCAAATCTCAAATTAATAATCTAAAGGACAATTCTATATCACAAAGTTAGAAGGAAAAGCAAATTCAATGATATTGATATCAACAACTGTTTTTAAGATTGCAGAAGCTTTCAAAACTAGTTCTTTAACATATAGTCATATAAATTACCACCTGCTTGCATTTAAAAGATTCTTTAAACTTTAAATAATTTGAAATGATCAAGCAATCATGCTTACAAAAATACATCCTTACTAATGTTTACTTGAATTTACAAAGGCATGCTTAAAAAGATTTCACTTCGTGACATAAAGGCATGCCTTTATAGTGAGCTTGTGAATGCGATGCTCCCTAGTCTTTCAATTAACTTTCCTCAGATTCCTAACAAATTAGATATAATAGTTTTAGTGTAAAAATATCTTGATCATCTATTAAGAGGATTTCTTTTCTTTAAATATACGTATTACCTTAATTACAACCTACAGTCACCACGTACCACAATTACAATCTACATAAATAACGTAACTATGTATAATTATTCTTATTAGTCACTCCCTAAATCAACCAATTGCTTATACTATAATATTAGAAATATTATAGTTGACATCCCCTCTGAAATTGATGCTAGTCAATTATGAAACATCAATTTGTCAACCATGAATTTGTTGGTGACGAGATAAAACCTTAAACACATTAGCCATCTGAAACTTAGTGAAAATATAAAGGAGAGTAATCATATATTGATCAAGTGCTTCATGAATATAATGACAATATACTTCAATGTGCTTAATGATCTCATGAAAGACTAGATTTGCAATATTTTGAATAACACTGATGTTATCAACATGAAGGAGAGTAAGAGTAAACCAAAGAATACCAAGTTTATCCAACTTACCCCAAAACCAAGCACTCTTAGAGAATGCGAAAGACATAGCATGATATTCAAACTCACTTGAGGATTTAGAGACTCAATCATGCTTCTTACTTTTCCAAAAAATAATAGTATCACCAAGAAACATACATCAACTAATAACTGAGAGTCGAGTATTAGGATAACCAGCCTAATCTGCATCATGAAAACCTATGAAGTGTAAAAAAATCTTAGTGGAGATAATAACTAGTGGTTAGAAGTACTCTTGAGATAATAAAGAATACACTATACGACAACTAAGTGAGAATGACGAGGAGTCTGCATTAACTAACTAACCTACTATACAACAAGATAAATATCAGATTGGGTAATTATAAAATACTTTAAAATCCCTACCAGCTACCTTCCAATGAGGGATCAAATAGTGGCGCACCATTATCTTGCTATAGCTTCAAGTTGACCTCCATTGGTGTAAGGATTGAGTTACTGGATTAAAGACTAACTAATATGAGAAGCTTTTAAGTATACTTGTGCTAATGCAGAAGTGTGCCAATTAGACAATGATATACCTCAAGACCAAAAAAATACTATAAAGGACTAAGATCTTTCATAAGGTCAGACTCTTGGTTGGTTGAGCAACAACAAAAGAATTTTAACACTTCATTTATATGATAGATCTTAGCCCCTTACAATATTTTTCTGGTCTTGAGGTACACCATTGTCTGATTGACATACTTTTGCATTAGCAATATACTCAAGACTTGAGACATCTCTTTCCTCACCATTTTTTATTCCTAGTTCTACTTTTTTAGGAACACTTCTATTAGCTATCTGAATATACTTCTCATTCTCATATTTACAAGCATTATGTAAAACATCATTGCTACCCGTCATATGATTAGAAGCCTCAAAGACAATCAACCAAGAAGAAGTAAGTATATTCTCCCACCCTTATATGTTGAAGGTGGAAAAAATATCTATTGGACCATTGTGGGTGTGAGAGGGAAGGAAGAACTGCTTACAAAGTGCTTATCCCGAAAAGGGTCTAAAGAGGTAGCAAATTGAACTTGACAACTTTAAGTAGAGCTAAAACATGTCAATTTTAAGGTCGCAGTTGACAATATTTAATGTGTCTTTTTTATGCAATTATTATAAAATTTATTATTGTAATGATTTACAGTACATCCAAACTCCTTGTAATTATAACATTGAGTCTGTGACTTAGATCTTCCTTTCTTAAGCAATATATGCTATAATAACCATCTTGAATATCGTGGTTTCTGGATTAAGACCAAGCTAAATAACTAGATGTTATTCTTTATGTATCCAAAGTAAACAAGCAAAGATGGAACTAGATTTTGGTTGATTAAACTAGTGTTTGTAGTCTCAAATTCTAATCTTAACTTCATAAAAAAATAATCTTTTCAGTTTTTATGATAAACAACTTGTAGTGTTGTTAAAGATTAATTAGGAAAGGTAGAATCAACTATCCGAGAATATTCACTCTATAAATTAAATTAAAGGATCTTAAATAGGATTATTTAATAGAAAGATTACCTTGTTGATAGTTATTAATTTTTAATTACAATTGAAACTTACAAACAACTTTATTGTGAGAATAAATGCTTATAAGATAAGACCGCATCTCAATAACAACAGTGAAAAATCAAAGATGGTTCATTATATATGGTTCAATAGAATCTAGTAACTAAGAGATAATATGGGCATTCTTGCTCTTCCAAGAATCAATAGGAGCATTAGACGATCCTTTTAAGTGATCCCATAATTATGTCCTTTATAAACACCATAATTATTTACCCTTCATAAACATCCTAAATTGAAACTCATATGTGGAATAATTATTTCTATTAAAATGAAAAATATAATTTTCTCTAACATGATAAATCAAAAGAAAAGAACTGAACTAGTGTAAAAAATAGACCTTGATATTAAAAATATTTCAAATTACAGAGAATGGAACTCCAAGAATTCCTATTTGTGTCCTTGCAATGCCAGCCAAAACAGAAGCTCTTTACTCCCATAAATTGTTAATATTCTCAAACTAATAAGAAATTTCAAGAAAGAAATGAAAAAAAAACCCTATAACTCGACCTATAAAAAAAGACATTAACTTAGAGAGTTAAGCACATAATTTAAAATTACAACTCTAATACAATGTAAAAATGGTCTGAATACCTCTTAGTGAAGGATCTTTTCTCATTAGATAGAAAAGTATTAACCTAATTACACCTTAGAATCACTCTATAATATAATCATAATATCTCTAAATAAGATAATTATATATAACTAATTTTTATCAATCAAACTCTCTAAATCAAGCAATTGCATATATAATTGTCACGATCTAAAATTAGGCACATGATTGGCACATAGGTCAAGGCACTTTTAGGACCGCCTTGCCTATGCCAAGCCTTAGACTTGAACATAATTCTATCCAAAAACTAAAACAAACACTGATATAATAATCAACCATCCTTCCAAAATACTAGATCATAGATATACATGCCATCCCAAAAGAATAACCCAAAAACCATTGTAATTACGAAGCTCAAGCTATACACAACATCATAATTCATATATATAAGAGATTGGTATCAAAATGAGAAAGCTCATACGAAGAAGAAGTGTTGGTCATACCAATTTAGATTACATACAAGAACTCCTTCCTAATAAGTGGTACTAAATTAGCTAATACACAATATAGACCTGAAAAGATTGAAATGATAAAAAAGATAGTTTTCCACAACTCAGTAAATAAATAATACTAAACATACAAATAGGAGACCAAGTTATAATATGATTAATTAATTAAGTCCATACATAATAAGAGTATAAATAAGAAAACCATTCACACATAAATATAATTCAAGTAATGTCACCTTTTCTTATGTAACCTTCCTACAAGTTAGAAAATCAGACATAAGAATAGAAGGGAGAAAAAAACATGTATGTATCATATGTCTTATAAAAAAACCTTTGCTAGGTTGAGCATCAGAATCAGAACAAATCTGTGTGATGACTTATCATATAAGCCAATGTCACCCCCAACTAACTAGGGAATTAGATTTTACTATCTGTATATAAACTAATATTTTTCTGTTAGCATGAGTATTTTGACTCATATAACTCTATAAATCATATCATATTACAATATCAAAATCACATAATTCAAAAAGAATAAATAACCCTTGAATCACATTTAATTCAGACATAATATTATTTATATTCATTATTACACATATTAGTATTATTTCCATATGCATAATATATATTATTTACTCACAATATATAATAATGATCAAACCAAGACAAACATCAACATCCACCAATCCCATATGGATAGTATATGGAGCTTTTAAAGTACATAAACACATTTTCTTGTAAAATAGAATTAATTTCTAATTCAAAAGCAAACCATAAAAACTTGATAATACACCACAAATAAAACTCGATTATCTATTAAAACTTATCTTAAAAATTGCTATTTATGACTAGGGACTAAATTGTAATTTTCAAAAACTTAGGGGCAACATCGTGATTTTCTAAAATTCAAGGACCAAACTAAAATTCTTCCATCTTCAAACTCTAAATAGATTTTCTAGAATTTAACATGATTCTTTCTATATAATTCTTCAATAACTTTCTATTTTCTTTCTAATATCCAAATTCCTTAGCTTTTACTCTAATCATATCAACATATATCAAATAATCAAAATCACAATACTAATTATTCATAATCTACCTCAATCCATGTTCGTATGCATATATTACTACCCACACACAAATTAATTCAACGAACCCCTAGCTTATCAGCTAATCATCTTACATAAATCCTAATATTTTCAATAATCATATGTAAAGAAATGAAACCCATAACTATGTTATAAAACACTTAAGAAAGAAATAAAGAAAACTTGCTCCAAAGATATAGATTATATGGTTGATAGCTAGTATAGGTTATAGAAGAAAGCCGCATACATGAAAAGGAAGAAAAAGAAGCTCTCGGTCAAAGAAGAAGAAAATAAAACAAAGAAAAAGCTGCACACACACATATATAAAGACTTGGGGCAAACTTGTGGGCTATAACAAATATGGACCAAGTAAAGAATGAAATAAACTACATAGTTTAAGCCTTTAAAAAGTTTACAGGCCTCATAACAACAATAATAATAATGCAACAAGATATTGCAACTGAGAGTAGGAAGAATCTTTGGTACCAGAAGTTCCATTTTCATTAGTTGAGAATTATTTTAAGGCTTCAGTAACAATGACTTCAGAAACTTTATCATCGGTATTTGTTAATTCCACTTTTGAATAGCTTCTTGCAACTTCTTTTGAAAGTAGTTGTCGATATTACTTAATAGCTTTTATATCTTAAACTGTTAAGTGAAGTTTCAAGATATATTTATATTATTTTCTAACATACATTCTTAAGTGAAAGCTCTTTAGACTAGAAACGTGCACATGTTCACACAACTTTGTGTTTAATTTTTTTATCAAATAAATAGAAATGGTAAGATTCAAACTCGTGACCGCTTGATCATCAAAATTCTAATATCATGTTAAAGTTATTAAATGAGGTTTCAATATATATATATATATATATATATATATATATATAATCGTTATCTCCTCCCTCATTCCATCTATATTGTGAGAAGCAAAACCACTTCCATGATTGTTTCTCCCCTAAACTCATTCTCTTCAATTGTTCAAGGGTCCATGAATCTAAATCTATAGGCCTATGGAAAAAAGAATTTATATGCGATAGTACAAGCACAATATTTTATGGTGAGGTCCTTCGGAGGATTTAAGGATGTTTCTTTAGCAAATATGGATTGACATTGGAAGGCCCTTTTGACTTGTTTTAATTTTACTTCATTTTTTTCTCTCAACTTAGAGGATACCTTATTATAAATTTAATCTTTTTTATTTTATAATTAAAATTTATTTTTATGCTCTGGCCACCTCCTTGGCATGCGAACACCAAATTGAAATCACCGAACACTTTCAATTCATATGTTAAAGCCCTAGTAAATCTAACACAAATGCATGATAAAAAAAAACGCAAATGAATAGAACCAAACAAAGGTTACATTTTTTTTTATTCAATTCCCATGTTTTCTTTTACTTCTTCTAAACACAAAAATAAAAATAAAATAAAATTAAACCCTAATTCACACACATAAAAGTATCAGCAAGATAGAAAAAGGAAACCTCTGAATGCAAATCAAGAAATTAGCAAAAACCCTTGAAAACTAAATTTCATAAAAGAAAGCGTAGAGCTTGAAAAAAAAATGTATTGCAATGCCTAGAGCTTAAGATAAAATTCATCGATAATCTGTATTCAGTTTGTTGACAGGAAGCATATAAGAGAAGACTAGAAAGCTCCAACACAGAGCCTTCTTTTTTAAATCAATTGAAAAAATCTCGACCATTACACATGTCACCATTAACTAGAAATTTATTTAGAAAAAAATAAAACACGTATTTATTGCTAATTAAGATATTTTTAGATTAATTACACTATTTATTCTTTGTTTTTTTTTTTCCTAATAGAGAGAAACTAATTAGAGATTTATAAGTACTTTGTAAAATCAAATGAAGTGTAGGGATTTGAGACCTTAAATATTAAAAAGATTATTTCTTCCATCTACCATCACACACACACACACACACATATATATAAAGACTGATTCCCTATCAGTACTTCTATTTCCTTATGTTATGACTAAACAAAAGAAAGTCAATCATAATTTTGAAATCTTTGAAACTTTCAAATAGGTAAGGATCAATATAACTTTGTTGGTTGCTATTAAATTGGTAGCTTCTTTTGCTAAACTTTTGAAACACATGTGCACCGTGAAGAGAAAACTAAATGTGAAAGAGAAAGCTTTTTTAGCCGAACAAGAAGTGTCATTCTTCAAGATTGACAATAGAGACAACATCCTTGAACATGGTGGACCAATAAAATCTATATTGTAAGATTTTTAATATCGTCTTTTTTAATGAGAAATGACCTCCACATACTTTGAATATCGGTGATGTAAGTTTATGAGTTTGTGATAGTGAGGAGTGCAGTGTTTTTGTGGTTATGTGGAAGGCCATTTACTTGAGAAAAGGCTGGTATGAATTCAACATTGCCGTGGGGGCTGCTGGTGATGAAGATGGGTTTGATTTTGTGGTTTTTGGATGTTAAAAAACAAAATAGGTTTTTTCAGTTTTTGACATAGAAAACCGAACCGAAACCGATCGGTTGGAATCTGATTCGGTTTGGTTTTAGTTTTTTTTAAAATTTTGGTTTGGTTGTTTTTATAGATAAAAACCGAACTGAACCGAAAATGATCACCCCTACCAGCAAGCTTCACCGTGCTCCTCTGGCCAGCTTTTTCCAACTTCAGCTCTTTTTTTCAGCGGCCAGCTTTTTCCAGTAACGATAATAAACCTTCAACCCAAGTGGCACCATAAGCTTTCCTTTCACTCCCTCAGTCAAGCCATCAGCTGTAGCCGTAGCTCCTTCCTTCTACATCAACAACAACTCCAGAAGCTGCCATCCTCTACCTTGACAGCCCTGCATCCTGCCATATTTGCCCTCACCAATATTGTGTCTTCAACAAGTCCAACACTGCAAGCTTTCCTCTAGCAGCTTTAGCCTTTGCACCGTAACCTCCGGCAACAATGTTGTGACCAACTCTAACAGCTTCTCAGCCACGCCATCAGATTAGTGATGACAACGATGTTTCCCCTACGCCAGGTAATCTTCCTTCCTTTGTAACCTACATCTTAGTTTGTTTCTTTGGATAAGGCATGTAAGACGTGAGTTAATTCACGGCCTACTGCCTCTTTTTTGCTTAGCAAGATGGGTTGGACCCTCAGCTAGCCCATCTTTAAATATAGAAAAGAAGAAGAAGTTGGACTTTTAGTTGTCCCAACCTAGCCAGGTTGTACTTGGATTTCTAGCCCAACCAACCCAACCCTTAAATTAAAGGGTGTGTTTGGCAAATATACTCTTATGTTTTTCCTTTAGTTTTAAACTTGACTCTATTTTAATATGTAGCCAAATAGACCCTTAAAAAAATATCAAACAATTCAAGGTTGAATTGATTTGTGTTCCCGTTGTACATTTTCTGAATCATTCCACTTAATATTGGTGTTGTAGACTTATACTGTAAGATACTGACTTGCTATTAAAAGTACCCGCTTTCCGTTGAAATTTCAAAAATTCAAAAAAATTCTAAAAATTTCTCATTTTAAAAAATAAAAAAATATATTTTATTTTGTGTGCTTATGGTCAAGTCTCTTAAAAATACCAAAAAAGACCTTTCTTAGAAAAATAAAATGCATGGCATGTTTTGGTATTTTTCATATATAAAAATTCAAAAAATATATGCTTGCATGCATTTGGATTTAATAACTAGTTTATTGAATCCATGAGATTTTGGCCTTTAAAACAACTAAGTTTTTAGCAAGACGTATTTTTGTTCCATTCAACATCTGGGATTACGAACTTATATGTAAGATGTATTTTTAGTGTTAAATAAAAAGACAGTTCCTTGTATTTTTATGCGTCTTGACTTTAAAACAACTAAGTTTTTAACTTGATAAGATAAGGACCTCCTTACCGAGGAGGTTTTTTCTTAAACTTTAGACAAACCAATAGTTAGAAAACACAACGACCTTAGTTTATTTCAGACAAACAACAGTGCAAGTTACCCTAGGTAAGGTGTTTTAGGGGTGATACGTCCTCTCCATTCATAATTTATTCTCTATCTAGCCTCTCGCAAACCAATAAGTTTTCTAGTGACGGTAATACTAAGTGACGACTCCTATTTTTTCTTAACTAGTAAGAAACAAGAATTCCTTGTTCTTTCCCTTTTCACTCTAAATCCCGTTCCAGGAGGACGATCATTGTGACGCCACACACATACGACAAAACACATGCAACAAATTTAATTCACATTTTAAATCTTTTTTTTTATATAGAAAAACTAACACCTACATATTTTTTTGACATTAAAATTGACTTCTAATCTGGCCTGTAACGGATAGCGAGCACTGAGAATAGTAAAAACTAATTACCAAGCCAATACCTTTTCCCTTTGACATTAGTGCTTGCATCAACATACTAAGCAATAGACATTCATATGGTAAGTCTTTATGGATTCATTTTTTTTTATTTTCTAAAGATACTCTTCTTCTTATTTATTTTATTGTTAATTGTAAAAGGCTTATGTGTTACTAGCATCAATGTTTCAAGTTCAACAAATAACATCGATAGGTCTAGTAGTTTTTTAAGATAATAATTTTTTTCTTACAGTTTTTGCTAAATTTCAATGACATGTTATTTGAGATTAAATTGCAAGAATTGATCGCAGTAATAGAAAAATAAATTATTTTAGTAGTAAAATAGGTGATACATACTCTTTTGATCAATGAGAGGTCCTCTTTTTATGGTTGTTAAAAACCCGTTATTCAGAATAACGGTTTTATGACTAAACTCTAATTCAAAATCACAGTTACAATATATATATATATATATATATATATATATATATATATATATATATATATATAGTTCCTTTCCTTCATTGCCACCACTCCTAAGACAAAAAAAACCCTAAAATCCAAAACAACCCAAGAGAAAACAGTCGTCAAATCACTCAAAAAACTGTCCAATCCTCCATCAAAACACTAAAATCATCTTCCCCTTGTCATGAAGAGTATTTATATCATTTTTTTGTTGCAAACTGCCAGCCAAGCTTATGTGTCCAACCAAACCGCCTCTTTTTTCATTTGACAAAGATGATTAATTGTTGTGCTAATTATCCTATAATTCATGTTAATACATCAAATGTTTTTCTTTTATTATATAGGATTTGGGTAATATTTATTACAGATTTCATAAGTTGACGTCGCTTTCAGATTCAGTGATTCGATACATCATGCATGTGGGTTTTTATTACATCACATGTTTGCAGAACATAAAGGTGGATCTCACAACGCTCATTGAGAGATGGAGACAAGAGACTCATATGTTCCATCTTCATGTCGGGGAGATGACACCCACATTGTAGGATGTTGTTGTTCTATTTGGCTTGCTTATAGATGGGTGAGCATGTACTGTCATGGGTATTTAGAATAAGATAACTTTATCTAAGCATGCATTTGGACAAGTACCCCCTTATGAAATGTTCAAGGGGAACACTTTATCCATGAGATGGCTTTGGAAAAACTTTTATGAATTACCCAATAATTATGATGATGAGATCCTATAATAGTATGTTAGTGTATACTAATAGTTCAATTATCATATTCATTTTTCTTTTCTGAGTTACTCAATAATTATGATGATGAGATCCTATAATGGTATGTTAATGTATACTAATAGTTCAATTATCATATTCATTTGACTATAATTTTTGACAATATACTTTTCATGGATCTCAGTGGGATATATGTGCCCTTGTTCTACCTACCACGACTAGAGGATTTCCAGTCCATTCCACTATATAATTGGGGTTCAGGCTTCCTTGCATGTTTATGTAAGCATCTATGTCAAGCTAGCTTGGAGAAATTAAAGCAAGTTGGAAGATGTTTATTACTTTTACAGGTAAAATAAATGTAATAAGTTTGTTATTTTTATATTATTTTTTTTTTATATTTGAGTTGGTTACTAATTGTTGTATGTTTCTTGTACATAAAGCTATGGCTGTGGGGGTATTTACACTTACGACGACCACAAATTGAGTCTACAACTGTCATGTTTATCCAGGTTTTTAAGGTTGATCTACAACTTCCATTAGGATACAGCTAATATGTTATTAAACATATAAATTATGTTGTTTAGATTAAAAATATTTTTCCTGAAAATCTTATTTAATAAATTTCATTGCTTATTTATTAACAGATGGTGTGGGATATTTTGAACATAATCCAACCTATGTTTTGTCATTTTATTTTAGCGAGTTAGATAGACAATAGTTAAATCAGGTATGTTGGTAAATTATGAGAGTGAAATAATTGTGTGTGTTGATGTTAGTAAATGATGGGAATTAATTACTTGTATTGATATTTGATTTTTTAGATATTGGTAAATCGGTTAAAATAATTGTGTGTGTTAATGTTGGTAAATGATGAGAATTAATTATATGTGTTGATGTTTGATTTTTTAAATATTGGTAAATGTTAGGAAATTATTGCATAGGTTGATGAAATTTTTTGATATGTATAAATGTTGGGAGATAATTTTTCATAGGTTGATATTGGTAAATAATGAGAAAAAATTGCATTGTTGATGTTTCAATAGGTCGTGTGGAATCCTTATTCAGTAGATGATATGACACCTGCTCTTGTTATATGCATATCGGCCATGAATTTATG
>Ga0325402_1000943_pt1 | contig 22513 bp, 18 predicted proteins | sample PopdelMetagenome_22_FD_207212 | JGI IMG/M metagenome (GOLD analysis project Ga0325402, IMG submission 207212) | Populus deltoides microbial communities from Bellville, Georgia, United States - Xylem-PdKOR-R3 | ecosystem: Host-associated > Plants > Phyllosphere > Stem > Wood/Secondary xylem...
CCCTACATCCCAAAAGAAATTAAACCTACATTTTCAGTTTAGTCTTCTGTCTTGCCTTTTTTGTAGTTCTTTAGATTAAGCCCTAGTTGATAAGACCAGTTATCAATGGAGAAACAGTTTCTGTCGCTGTTTGAGCCAGCAAAGAAATCTGCAGCCATTGTGGCCACTTCTGCTTCAATATTTCCTGAAGTTTATCGATGCCTAGATGCTTTGGACCAGCTTAAGAGGTTCCCCGTAACATCATCCAGGGTTCTTGTCTCCACTCCTGTTGCAAAAGAAGTTCAATATCTCACAAAACACCGTGTAAAGATGATCAGAACTGCTGCTTCTTGCTTGCTGGATGCTTGGAGTAGGAATCTGTACGCAAGAAACCCTGCCATTGACGGTAAGACTCAGCCAACAAAATCTACAAGTGGGTCAAGAACGGGGACCCTTATTGTCAAGATACAAGGAAGAGTAATAGGAAGGGTTAAAGTTAACATGCCTATTCAGACAGGGAAGAAGATAAAAGAAGAGAAAGAAAATGGTTCTAGTTGTTTCAAGAAACCACCACAAGATCCTGCCATGCGCTGCACAAATCCAGGGAAAGTACAAAGTATCAGGCGCTGTTTCAAGAAACCATCTACCAAGCGCATCACACAGCAAGAGAATGTGAAAGATTTCTGTAGTTTCAAGAAACCATCAGAAGAACCTGTCAAGTGCAGTGATGGCTTGCGTAGCAAGGTCAGGCACATTCTTGTGGAGTCATTGTGCAGAGTTGCAAAGGAGGTTAAAGAGGATTTGATGGAAGCAGTAAGATTGCGTGACCCAATTATTGTTGCTGCTGATGTTGAATCGCTGATGTTTGAAAGGATGGGGCTTTTCAATGGCACCAAACAATTGAAGTACAGGTCAATATTGTTCAACATGAAGGATCCAAAGAATCCAGATTTGAGAAGGAAAGTTCTTCTCGGACAGATTAAGCCAGAGAAACTCGTGACTATGACAGCAGAAGAGATGGCAAGCAATCAAAGGCAATTCGAGAATGATCAAATCAGGAAGAAATCTTTGTGGAAGGAGATGAATGCAGAACAACAGCACAAATCAGTGGATCCAATGGAATATTGAGGCCTTAATTTGTTACTTGTAATCAACATTGATACAAGATTTAATTCTTTTGTACAGACAATTCAATCCTAGTTCATGTTAGTTATGCTCTAGCTGCTGATGTAACTGAATCTCAGTGAATGTTTTTGGGCAAATCATTTATTCATTCATCAATATAGTTCAATTACATAACTTTCTTGATATGCAAGCAAAATGCAATTATTTTAACAATTGTTGATGCTATTGTACATCAAATCCAATGTAGTTTTCTTCAAAGATTTTTTTCCAATCACAAAGGCTTTGTGTTCGGATGGTTAACAAATGCAAGGTAGGATAGAGAAACAAAATTAAAGAAAAAAACATATTTTTCATGCCCCATTAGCGCGAATATTCGGTCGAAATTCAAACGGATGTTCAAGACATCCGTTCCACTACAATTCGGTTGTTCAAATCTACAAAGTGTAGAACTCTTTTCTTTCTTTCTTTTTTTTGTTGTCGCTGATGCTATTGCGCTTTGGTATTACGTTTTTTACAGTGTAGTTAAACATGGCCATATAGGCTTGTTCTGCTCTGGAAATTTGGTAGCAAGGTTGGGCTGAGCCACCAAGGAATTATAACTTGTCTATGTTTTATACCATCTAGACTCGGTAACTTCCATACCTGGCTCCTCCTTGTCTTTCTAACAACAAAAGCTTTGCATCTACACTGGCCAAAGTTCAGTTTTAACATAGACCAATCTGGGACATTCTTGTAGGTTGCAATATTCTCAAGCAATCAATAACAAGAAACGCCCATTTCTTGTTAGAGTAAGATATCTATGCAGACTGTCCACTTGTTTCTTCGAATACCTAGCATCAATTGCTTTTCAAGTTCTTGTAAGATTGTCATTGTCCTTATTCCTTCTTAAGTTTTGACCAAAAAACTTGTCGTTGTAGAGGAATCAAGGATCCATATCCCATGGAAATAATTGGTGAAATCTAAGTAACAAACCTGGTCCAGGGACCATTGAAGTTAGTGTTAGTGGCCATTGGACAATGCCTAGGATTCCAACTTGAATGACGGCTTGGATACCAACTATAAATTAGAAGACAAGAGTTCCTCTGAAACATTACACATCAACCCATTTGGTTTCTTAAACCAAACCCACCAAAACTGTGAAACAAAAGCATATTTCTGAGCCAAGGTATTCTAACTTTCCTCACCTTACTCCTCAAAAATGTTCTTCCCACAGAGGCAAGTTTCACTGAACATTGCGTTAATGACTGCAAGAAACTATGTTCAACAAGATCGGCTCACCACCCCAAATTCACTCCACGCTGTTTTCACCTTCATCATGCCTGTCCTCCTTAACTTTCTTGAATTGATGTATCAAGGAAAGGACTATTCTCCATTTGATACTCACCCCATTAACATGTGGATTGGCCTCACTTGTTTGTTAGCATACTGCTTGGCTTATGGAGTTGAAGTAGCCTGTTCCAAGTGTTTTCGGTCTCCAGTCTTTGCCTCTATATTCCGTAGGAGTGCAGTGTTCTTTGGTTCATTATCAGTAGCATCTATAGCTTTTATAATTTTTTCCGGGTTGTGTTCAGCCATTGCTATATGTTCTATGCATCTTACTTCCAGTGGAGAAGTTACTGTACACCCAAGTTGACAAAACAAGGAAATGGATCGAGGGTAGACTATTGAGAGCATCAGATTTACAAGACTGGCATGTGAGGCAAACATCAGTTCGTGTCGAATTCCTTCTTGGATCGAAGAAATAGACTTCCTTTTTGACATCATTTGTAACTAGGGAAAATTCATGCATTTGAAACAGTGGTTTTAGAAGATTTCAATAACAAACAATAGCATAGAATATCAGTCAATCTGCATAACTATTAGACTGCCAGCATATATATGATCACAACAATCAACAGAAACTGATTAAGACTAAGATTGCACCGCACACTTTGACCTTTTACCCTTCTTAGTGCAAAGATCTGTGGAACACTAAAATCAATGAAGAGTACCTGGTCGAAAAGAAAAGGTTGCTTTCAGATTTTCCTCTAGGAATAATCTAAGGCAGCCTGGATGTATTGGCCCTTAGTATTGTCATTTCTTTGTCTCGTTATATTGTTTTTGAAACTATAATTTTCTTGAGATAAAAACAAAACTTCATTTCCAGGCTTAGCATATATTTCACAAGCCTCCTGCTTTGAAGGAATCATTTTCTCGACTTGTCAGAATCATCCAGTTCATATTTGGACTATTCAGGAAAAATTCTTTGCTTGCCTTGTCTCCCATCAACTGACAATTTTCCTACCCCATAAGGGTTTAAATAAAACTCTGCAAAATTAGATGCATGCTAATCAGAAACCAGTTGGAAGAGGTCTTACAAGGATTGTGGTTCAGATTCTCAACCATATATAAAAACAATAACAAGCAACAGTTAAGGATTGTAATGGATCAGAGTCCACAAGGATAGGCTATTGAGAGCATCAGATTAATTGGTTTGTGAGGCAAACATCAGGTAATGCACATTGGCTTGTGGCAAACTCCTTGCATGGATCAAAGAAAATTATAGACTTGTTCCATAAGGAAAGCTATATCATGATGTTCTTTGTAGCCTCACCTCTTCCTTCAGTACTTGGAAGAAAAAAACTTAAGGCTTTTCCTTCAGGCCAAATCATTGGAGTAATCAGCAAAGAGGATAGGCCTTATTGCCTTTTAAGGCCTAATAAAGCCAAAGAAGACCTGAAAACCCTGCTCCCCGTCAACAATGGTTTTAATCTTCCCCTGTCTCTCTCCCTCTCCTCTCCCTCTCCTCTCTCTCTCTCCTAGTATCTCCACACTTGTGTTACCGGAGGAATACCGAGCAGCTTCTTGCCGAACTGGGGAACTCAACCTCCCATCTCTCAAGCCTAACCGTTTCCTTCATGGTTGTCAAGAAACTCAAAAACCAAGAAATCAGGTTCCTTCTTCATCTCTTCTCCAATTTTTTTCTCTCCTGTTTCTCAATTTACAACATTTTTCTTATATATGAAGAGTTAAATAGTGCAAAACATGTTTTACAGGAATTCTAGCGAGAAAAGAGTACTTTTTTGTTCAGCTAAAATATTTAATCTTTAGTAATTTGGAATATCACTTTAATCCATGAAAGGAATTAATGATACTAAATATCTCTTATTTTATTTTCTAGAGATTTTTTAGTAACAGATGCCTCCAAAGACAAAGAAGAATTCGAAGACGCTATCGAATGCTGATGAGTCTGCTTCATCTCCTAGAACACCATCATTGGCATCTGCTGTAGACTCAGAGGCTAGTGAACAAGAAGATATCTTGTTGTCTTTAGAAGAAGCTTCCAGTAAATATCCGTCTTTGATCAGGAATTAAATCTGTTTTTACTGGTAGAATCAATGATGTTGAGCCGGAGTCAACTACTGCTGCCAGAGGCTGAAAATTTGGCTTTCAGAATCTTCCATGGTTTCTTCTTCCCTTGCTCCTGGTTCCATTGTATCAGTAATTATTTTAATGAAGGTTTAAAATTTGTTGCGGGAGTTGTCTTTGTGATAAAATTGTAGGTTTCGCTTGCTGCTGTGGAAAGGATATTTTCAAGTAGAAGTATCCCATGAATGGACCACACAGTGCGAGGTGGAATCTGTGGATGAAATAGCTAATGAAGCAGGGAATTACTTTGCTCTTGAGATGGTTTTTCCTTCTTGTGAGGTTTGAAAGCAAACACACAAAAGCTTGGCATTGGCGTATTTAAGCAGTGTCTTTGAACATTATGTGAATGATGCCACTTTCATAGGATTATCAGATTATATTTCTGCAAGGATCGATTATTGTTCTAAATATCTGTCCTGGATGACCTATGATATGAAACCTATTTCATTTTGGTTTGAAGCCTCTTGGAGGTTGGAATTGTGAGCATTTAATCCTTCAACAGGAAAGGCATTGTTGAAAAATGATTTCTGTAAAGCAGGATAATTTTTCTTGAAAACGAGTACTTACAGTTAGAGGGTGATTATACATAGAGCTTAGCCTACATCAAATCATGATTGAATTTGTAAATTCATAATAATTGTTAAAGCTCTAATGATTTTTTGATTCAAGCTAACAGTTTTACAAATCAATTCAGGCTGTTACAGAGAGAAAAGTATAGTTTTTACCCTCTCCCTCGTGAAGTCATTAGTTGTTCTGTCATTTGATGTCCTGCTCTTTTACGCTTTCTTTTCTCCAGGTTTCAGCCTGGCAAGGGAAAGTTCTTTGAAAATAATATAAATTATATCTTTTAAAATTTTGATTTAAATTATTTTTTTAATATGATATTAGAATTTTGTTAATCACATAATTACGAGTTCAAAATTTTTATTAACTTTATTGGAGAGGATATGATAAAAATAATAATATAAATTATATCTTAAATCTTACCTAACATGTTAAATCTAAGAATTGATTTGGTTCTTGGACAATAATAAATCAGTATGATGGAGAAAGTTTTTGATTTGGCCTGTCAATCTGCACCTGCCGTGGTTAGATATCTTCTCTCTTCGAATTTTTTTTTCATTCTTCTCTAATTTTTCAGGGTCCCGCCCTGTTTCAAACCAAACAAGCTGCTGAATACACTTGTTCTAAAAAGAAACAAATTTATAGTAAGGTTCAAGGTGTTGTTGTTAGAAAGTGGCATCCTTTGGTTAGCTATGAAAAACGTTCATTCTAATGTAGTGTTTTCAGACAATTTGCAGCACTTGGATGACTTATTGACGACAATGCACAGGAACCAAGATCATAAAAACAAAAATGAAGGTGTTGACCTTTGCAGTTGGCTTTCCTTATCATTTGTCTACAAACTGATTCATCACGTTTAAATTTGAAATCTATTGTCTGGAACTATAAAATGTTATGCTTCTCTGAGCCTCAGTTTACTGTAACTTCTATTCCTAGGTGGCTAAATGATGGTTATGCTTTCAAAGGTCTTCATTGATGAGTTGGATGCCATTGCACCTGCACGGAAAGACAGAGGTGAAGGACTATATCTCAAATAATGTTAGCTACATTATTGAATTTGATGGATGGGAATAGTAGAACTGATGGAATGCTTGATAGTATCGACCCTGCACTGAGGCGGCCTGGAAAACTTGGCAGAGAAACATAAATAGGTAACACAAACACGTTGCCTGGAAAACTAAAGTTATGGGACACATTGGTCTGTCTTAAGCGTTATGCTAGGTCCAAAAAATCTGACTATAGTTCTCATTCCATGGGATCATCCATTGCATAAGAAGGTTGTTCTGACAGTGTGGTAAAAGACTGTGATTGCTCAACAGGGGTAGGAGACAAGTTGAGGTATAGTGCAGATTCTGCATTTTCAAGCACCTCATATTTGCCTGTTGCCGTGGAGAACCCGCCATCTTCTTGCTTCAATGGAACAGTCTCAGAAATCGAAGATAAGATAGAGAATGGAATTATTGCTTGTCCTGAAGAGGAACTTATGGTGGAAGAAAAATCCATGTTGATCATTGTTCCTGAAGATTTTGAAATGGCCATGATGAAAGTAGTAACTTATCATTTGATGAGAAGATGTAATCAAGAAACATGAAAATTACTGGAAAACTCGTCGTCCACCAGGTTGACATTTCTTCTCCGAAAATGCTCTTATATTCTTTTATTTTGGTCTGCAAACTGGAGCAGCAACATGCCACTAGGCTTGGATGCACTTTATAAACTATCCCCTCTCTCTTAATGGTGTAATCAAGAAACATGAAACCTCATGCTCATCGATTTTCATTTGCTGGAAGGTTTTCATTTTTTTCTGTTAAAAAAATTCACTCTAGTATTGTGCAGACATTCGTCTCTTCAAGTTGATCTAATATTTCCTGTCACGTTGACATGGCAAGACAATGATAAACTCAACAACGCAGTTCCTGAATCCCTTCTCTGCATCGTGCTCAAAATCTTGATCTCCGAATGGATAACTGCAATTCTGCAGCAAGTTTGTCCCACGACTCTTTCATAAGCAGCAGCAACATAAGCTACTACCACGTTTTTTCTTTTGCATAATTTAATGAAAGTGTTAAAACTGGAATAAATCTTTTAATAATCACTCATAGGGAGCCATTTATTTAGACAAAAATTGATAAAATCAAAGGCTATGGGACTGTATATTGATAATGGGGCAACAAGTTTAGGGTGGAATTTATGTTTTCCCTTGAGATCTCCATTTCCCATCCATGATGATGAAGAATTGGGGAAAGATATGGGAAATTCTGTCTTTAGTTTTCATTATCTTACTGTTGTTTCTCCTTAAAAGATAAATTGTTTCACTTCACAGGCAGGTCAGCTGGGCAGGGCTGATGATGCCAATAGGAACCCTAGATTTGGAATCTTGGTTCTTTACATTATTTGTTTCTTTCAGCTGGGCCATGGTCATAAAAATGAATTGCCTCTCAATATTGTTTTAATATTCTCGTCTTCATATTTTAAATAGGTTTAAAGAGTTGTATGATTGGGTCTTGAAATCCTGCAACTGTGAGTTTAGTTAGGGTTTGTAGATGGAGATGGAGACAGGTCAAAAATATCTGCTGCTGCTGCCAATGGAAACGATTCAACAGCTTAATTATTGCTTGATGTTTTCAATTACAAGCTGGAATAACAAGATACATTATTAAAGTTAAAAGAGATGTCATTTGGTGTGGGTTGGAATGGAAGGGATTAAGATTGAATTAATTAATTAATTAATATATGATCCAGCGGTCTTCGATCTAAAGTTTGATGTATCTTTCAATTAATGAAAAGGGAAAATAGATATATAATAAATTATTAATTCCTATAAATCACCATAAACTTGTGTTTATTGCTGTGAGTGATTATGATTTTTTTTTTCTTCATCAAACTCTCTGTGTTTGATGTAACTAAAAACAAATCATCAAATTGGTGAAGTATTGTATGATAATGATGATGATAAGCTTAAGAATAGGAGGATTATATCATCAATCTAAGTCTTTTTAATACATTGATTAAGAGCTTGTTTGTTTTATTTTTTTTATTTTAAATTATTTTTTTATTGTTTTGATGTGTTGATGTTAAAATTAATTTTTAAAAACTATTATTTTGATATATTTTCAAGTAAAAGATACTTTGAAAATAATCATCGCTACAATACCAAACAAGTTCTAATGACATTCAAAATTGAATGCAAGGGGTGTAATACTTGTTGATTTTACAAATCAAAGTTAAAGTCTGTCCGACACAATCCAAGTTTCAAATTATTGATTGAATTAGTTAACCTAAATAAATTAAAACAATATTATTTTTTAAAAAATTAAAATCAATATTTTTATTGAATTGCTGGTTGAACCACCAAGTTATTATTGTTAGATCAAATCAATTCTCACCTAGTTTTTTCTAAACCTAACCAGAATCAAGGTCTTGAATCATGTGTTAGGTCAAGCCGGGTTTAATACCAACAGTAAAAAAAAAAAAAAACTGATTATATGGCTAGAAAAGGAACACATACTAACATGTTCACATTCATGCATTTTAACACTGACCCTTTGGGATGCAACCTAGAAATGGGCATTGATAAGGAGAAGGAATTTAGTCCCAGCAAGCAAACAAAGTAGACAATTTTTGACTAAGCAATTTGTGGTTTTGTTTGAATCTCATAAAGGTGCTTTCTGCCTTTCTTTTCATTTGCAATTTCCCATTTGTCCATTTCTTAGCTAAAATGCGCCAAGAACAAAACACAACACACTGTGGATGAATCTCTTGGATTTTTAAGTGCAAAGTCAAGTCTAGCTATCCCCACAACATTTATGATCACCCATCAATACACTATGTTAGAATCTCCTAGATCTGGCTCAAATGCCTAATCACCCTATCCTCCACCTCACTATCTTAGATTTGATCCAAGAATTGGCTATCACAAATAAATCTCTCATTAAACCACTAAATTGAAAGTGATTAGTTTGACTAAAACAGGATTACAGTGAGATTTAGTGTATATACATACTATAAATGAGAGTTAATGAGAGAATATCTTGATTGTTGAGAAAGATGAACTTCAAAGGGTTTGTTTCATATATTGGTTACAAAAAGTTGCTTTTTTTTCTTTAATTTATTACATTTGTGATTAGTGTGTTAGGATTTTATGAGTATAATAAACTGATATGGATGTCTGTATTTTTTATTTTATAAAAAATGATGTTTTAAAACTTTATCATGTTTATTTATTATTGGATGCAGTCAAAAAAATTAATTTTTTTTTTTAAAAAATGTTTTTTTACACATTTATTTTGGTTAAACTCCAATAAACCAGACCTTCATCCTAGGCAATAATGCCTTTTACACATTATTTGTTAGGGCAAAAAGAAAATATAAAGAGCCCACCAAACAAAAAATTGAGTTATCATGACAGCAGAAAAACGGCAACTAAAGGAGATTGATTCCCTCATCAACAAACCCGAAGAAATCTATCTCTTACAAAGTGACCAAACTTTGCACACACACACTCTCTCTCTCTCTCTGTGTCTCTAATTCCCTATATCGCCACTCTCACCCTAAAGCAAGTAGACCTCACTCTCCTGTACGACCTGATCTACAAGGCATTGCAGACAACATTAATGGATAAAATGAAGCCCAGAGATTCTCTGCTTCAACTAGCCAGTCTAACACACCAAACACCCACCTGGCTGAACAGCTCCACATTAACAGTTGCGCGTGAGAGTCACGTGACACTACCAAAAAGTTTGTGAAAAGGTTGAAAAATCCTTAAAAATCCAATCTTTGTAACACTCACTCTCAAGAAGTATGTTATGTATCATACAAGGAAAGAAAGTTAAGAAATAAAGAGCCTCAAATCCCGGAAAAACTAAAAAATAAACACATAAAAATCATCATAAAACCTTTAAAAATAATAAATAAATAAAATTTAAGCATCAGCAACAGTACTCGTAATAAAAGCTGAAAAGAAGCAAACAAGATCCACCTCGAACCTCTCTCCACTTCTATCATCTCCCTCCTCCTCCTCCTCCACAATCCCCCCCCCCTCCCCCTCCCCCTCCCCCCACCACTTCCACTTCCACTTCCACCTCCACCACTGTCTTTCTCTCTCTTGTCAATAATTTGTTCTAGGGAGATAAAAATAGGTGCCCATATCTTGAAAATCCAATATTTTTGCACTAAAACAAATAAAAATCCCATCTTTGTATGGAATCTTACTCTATTCCTTTCTTACACAAGTTCCCACATCCTTATTTTCCTTCCTTTTTATTTCATTTTTGTTCTTGTTTGTGTTCCATTTAATATCTCATATTTTGTCATAGAAAGATCAAGTCTTTTTGTAGTGTTTTTTAGGCCAGAAAAATAAGTGGAAGAAAATAGTGAATTGGGTTTTTTTGAAAAAATGAGAGAGGATGATTCTAATTGGTTTTCAAGATGGGAAGAAGAGCTCCCATCACTTGAAGAACTCATGCCTTTATCACAAACCCTAATCACTCCTGATCTTGCTCTTGCTTTTGATATTACAAACCCCACTAATACCACCAATACCAATAACCATAACTCCTCTCTGCATCAAAACCAGCCTCTACCACCACCCCCACCACCACCGGCTGCGGTTTCTCCAACCCCAACTAATCCATTGGCCTCACCACAGCCTAATTCAGGGGATTTTGCAACGGATTCTGGGGAATTGGGCTCAGGGGCTGGTGGTGATGAGCCTGCAAGAACCCTTAAAAGGCCAAGGCTTGTTTGGACTCCACAGCTTCATAAGAGGTTTGTGGATGCTGTGGCACACTTGGGGATAAAGAATGCTGTCCCTAAGACAATAATGCAGTTAATGAATGTCGATGGGTTAACTAGAGAGAATGTTGCTAGTCATTTGCAAAAATATAGACTTTATTTGAAAAGAATGCAGGGTTTGTCTTCTGCTGGTGGTGGTGCTGGTAATGGTGCTGTTGGTGGTGGAGGTGGATTGACTGGTGGCAATGATGCTGCTACTGATCATTTGTTTGCGAGTTCGCCAGTGCCAGCCCATTTTTTGCATCCAGGGAGGCCTAATTCGGATCACTTCTTGCCGTTTGTGCCTGTAGCTGCATTGCAGCATCACCAGCAACAGATGGCGGCTGCAGCAGCTGCAGTGGGACATCCCCAATTGCAGGGTCAGTATCATAGGCCGATGGGGCACTTTGGGTCGCCAACAAATGGTCAGTTTGAGCATCCATTTTTGGCTAGGCAAACGCAGCAGCCTGTGCATAGAATGGGGGCACCAGTGCACAATACAGTTCCTGGATATGTGGAGGATTTGGAGTCAGCGAATGGGAATGAAGGAAGGAAAGTTCTCACTTTATTTCCAACAGGGGATGATTGAATTTGGGTAATTGTGACTTCTTCATTGATCTTTCTCTTTATGGTTGATTTGGCTCCTGGGTTTTTGTTAAATTGGTATTTGCTGGTAGTTTTGTTAGAGTTCAATTTAGAAACTTTGTTGTCATTACTGCATTAGCTGCCGCTGCTGCCGCTGTCGTTGTTAGCGATTTTAATGGTAGATATTGGTCTCGGGCTTCCATCTACAAATCCCAAAAATTCCTTGTTAATTCATTGTAATATCGGTGTCCCTTGGGGTAACTGGGAGTGATGGATTGTGTCCTTTATGGTGTCTTCAATTCTACGGGCTTCGACATGTGTAATTAAGATGTTGGTAGCAGTCTGTATGTCCTGTCAGCTCCTGTTGACAGATTGAGATGTCATTCTTGGCGGAAAAATAATGTAAGCTTAATCCATGTCAACAGTTGTTACAGTCTTGAGATATTGGGTCAGCCTGGATTTCGGAGAGGGTTTACATCCCAAGGTTGTATGGGAGTCGGCGCGATGTTGTTCTATTTTTAGTCTTCTTCTTCATTGAGGCTCTATTGTCATTGTTCATGATGGGCAGCTAGAGCATTTGTGCTTGCTGATGAGGATAAATAATGATGGCAAGTGCATTTTATCATCTTCAGAAATCTAAGCATGGGTTTGGTAATTGGTATCCTTGGTTGGCACATTGGTACTTGGTTTCTTGGCGAGGTCCAAAAATCTCTCTACTATTAGAGCCTTCGGCCTTTTTTCTGTTTATTACTCCTGTGTTGTAGAGTTGAGTGGTCTTGTTGTACATTGTGTGACTCCATAGAAGACTTAAGACCCTGAAGAGTGGTTCTTTTAAAATCTGATGTTCTTATAATGTTTAATTTAATTTAATGTCCCAGTTGAAGTGGCTGGAGTTTATTTGTGCCCATGACGATGTCTCTGTTTATTGTGTTAACTTGTATATGTTTCATGTTGCATGAATTAGGCACTCAGGTTTGTTCCCCATTTAAAGAATGCAACTGCTTATAAGCTAAGATATTTCTGATATGCCTTTTTTTACTCTTGTTGCTCTTGTTTACAACTGAAAGATGAACAGTAAAACAAGCAGCAGGTATGAAACAACTTAGCTAGTATTCTTTTCCCTTGTACTCAACTGAATTTAAAGAATTTAGAGATGATCGAAGATTTCGGTGCTGAGATTATGGATATTAAGGTAAGAGTTATTATTCAGTTTATAATTTTGCTAAGATTCTTCTCGGATGCTCTTTCTGCTGAGTGTGCACTTTGCATCTCTATGGCATGGTTCTTTTCAGTTTCAAAAATTTTGAATAACACCAATATTTCTTTCTATATAAACTCTCAGCAGCTGAAAGTTAATTTTCCATGGATTCTGATGTTTAGAATGTGGATTAAATCTCGACATGCATTGTTTAAACCATCAGCACAAATGTCCCCAGGTTTGAGAAACTTCCTTTGACCTGCTTTTGATTTTGATGCAAAATGAATTTTCACTCATATTTTTACCAACGAGCTCCAGCCTTTTTTCGCTGGAGCTACTTCACAATTTCTTGTGACATGCCTGAAATTGTGTGCTCGCTCTCAACATCAACAAGGTTATATAAACTGTTGTTGGTGACCCTTAATTGGCTTGTGGAGGCTGTACAATCTATTATGTTCATGCATGTTGTCCCTCTCAATGGTTTTGTTTGATCTTCTTTAGAAAATTTGACTCCTTCTTTGGAGTTGTTCAAGTTTGAAATTGTAGCCATTACAATTTTCCACTTTTCGACACTCCATGTAAGAACTTCCCATTTAAATTAGTAGGTCTTCACAGGAAACTTTGCATCATATTGGCCAACGTTTAGTTATAAATTGATTGGAAAATATGCGGAGACTTGGAATGTAAAGAGGGTTTCAGTTGAAGTGAATGTTAGCATTTCTGATTTCCTCTTCCCACCCACATCTTCACACAATCTTCTATGTTCCTTCATTTTTCTCATGATATCTTACAGGTATAGTGTATCCGGATATTAAAGGTTTCTTGAATGATACTATTCTTGTATCAGAGACAGCAACATGCTTCTTTTTATCAAATCGGTTCTCCTATTCTTCCAACTTATCAGAACATTAAGAGATCTGAGATCCTGTTCCCTTAATAAGCTCCTCGGCTGCTGGTTGATCTGTTGGGGGATCTTATCTTCATTGCCTACCCTAACTTTGTTGCTCTTCTTTACTTCCAGTTGTCTATTATTTCATCCAAGTTGCCAGTTCATTTCTCCACTTTGTTGGATTTTGTTAGTGCATGTACTAGCATATCTAGCTAGGCCTATATGTAGCTCACATAACCGTGTCATTTCAGGCTCCACCCTTTTCCCCCCATATTCCTTGAAACAGATGCCATGGAATCTTATTTGTGTTGGGAAACATAATTGATATTTTTCTAATGCTGAGAATGTGAAGTGATAGCAGGCATAAAAGATGCATTTTGCATGCCATTGTTGAATTCTTTAATCTAAGATAGTGCCCTTTTTATTTTACTGCTGGCATTCAATGTTTCTATGTGCACTTGAGCATGCTCTTAGCTACCATGATTTTTTATGGGGCACGTTGAGGTTCAGAGCAAGCTATATAAAAAAGAAAACCCTAAAGTACCTAGCTTGAAGGAAAAACAAGAGCACATGGACAAGCTGGTGAGAGAGGTCACGCGTATGCATTACCTAGGTTTGTAGTTAGTCATAGGTTTAATTGGTTTTTGTTTTAATTACAGGATTAATTAGCGGTAAAGTCAGCACTGTTTAGGTTTTGTGGTGTATTTTTTTAGTCTTGGGATCGGATCTGCTCTTCTTGAGGATAAGACGCTTATTTGAGCTTCGTGACTCGCATGATTTCTTCAGAGCTCAAATCATCCAAGTTTTTTCCCTTGAAATCTTAGGTCTTCTAAACCCCAAAATCTTATATTGATCAAAGATAAAACTTTTGTATAAGCTAATAAATATTCTTCATTTATTTTCTCTCTTTTTACCCTACCATTTCTCAAATCCAAACCAAACCAAATATTTTAAAAGTAATTTTTATTCTATGTAGTGATGATCCAATTCAATATATAATGCTAATAGGACTCCTTTACTCTCATCAGCTGCAAACAATAATCTCATAGCTGTCTAACCACTGATTATAAATTGCACGATGTTAATCTTTGGCAAGATAAAAAAAATAATCTGAGCAGGCTATACATTTGATTATAAGAAAAAGGAAAAAAAAAACTGAGATTTTTTATAATGAATTGTGCTAGAGAGGGATGTGGCCCCACCAAATCATCTTTCAATTTCATGTGTGACTCCCAAAGCCTGAAGGCATGTTTCCTTCTCCTCCATGTAGCAGGTAAACAACAACCTGGATCCCACCAGATTATTAGATATTATCAGAAACAGTGGCATTACTAGGTACCAAGTCCTGATCAGATGTGGAAAGAAAAGTTAAGTATGCCAAAGACAGGCTGCCCCATTCTTGCTTTGTTCTTACCTCCCAGTTTCCTGGTCATGTTCTTGTGAATAAGAAGATTGCCACGTAGCCCCCCTCCCATACTTGTTAAATTGGTGGTTTTGGCTTGGTCAACACCAGTAATCTTAAAATGTTCCAATTTGGTCCTTGCGTTCAGAATTATTTCATAATGATTTTGCATTCGATACCCAATACTTGACGTATTTCTTTCCACCATTTCCTTGCGTCGATTGGTTTTCAAGTTTGCCTTGATATTTATATACCTAGAAGGACGTGCTACACAATTTTAGATTTCCAATAATTTTCTAATTATTTTTCTTTTAAAAAATAGGCCAATGAGGTTTTTAACCCAGATCAAATTATTACAAGTCAACTCAGAATTTTTATATAGTTAATTCTCCCTTTTATTTTCTTGTGAAATCAAGTTCTGGTTCAACTTGTTGAATTAGTCTAGGTTTAACAACTATGGTAAGAACTTCAGGGTTATCATTGTTATATAGCACAAAGTATGTTAGGTCATGAATTCAAGCAAAATAATGATGATAATGATAATAAAATAAAGAACTTGGTATTTAATTAATTTAACTGCAAGAGGTTCTCACACGTCATTCACCGTGTTTTTTTTTTTTGTGAGAAATAATTATCTCACTTTGATTTGGATCATTGGCAAATGAAAGGCAAGCTCAGATACCCCTACCTAATTTCTGAACTTTAATATTGGGAAAATCTGATCTCCTCTGATGGGCAACTCAAGATCACACAACACTAATTCTTATATTGTATTCTTGTCAGACAGCAAGAGAACACCTCCAACACTGTGACAGTTCAGAGTTCAGACTATTGATTAAAGCAGCTAACAGTGCATTATCTACAAAGACGACATGTGGGATTTGTTTAAGACAATAATCATGGAATTAATTGGTAGTTACCAAAGCATGATGTGATTGAGCTGGCAATGATGTCCCTAACCCATGTGATTCCATTGCCTTTATTTCACTAGTCAACGTATTAGATATTTGGGTTGGCTGATGGCCATCGCTTTAGACTTAAGCAAATCACCATATTGGTCATTGCCAGTGCTTAATGCCTAACCAATTATTATTAGATCTGAGCATTAACCCTTTTAAGTTTTAAGTATGATGCTGGAAAGGTGAATGAGCAAATAAAATAGTCTCATCATTACACACACTCCTTACTAATTTTTATAAGATTCACAAATATAAGCAGAGACCACCTAGAACTGGAATTAAAAGAGGTTTATAACTAAGTCTTTGAACAATCCTAGCAACAGGGAGTTTCCTAGTATAGAGAAATCTGCATGTAAATCAGTAACACAGCAATTCCCACCTGGCTGTGACATTAATGGTTTTGAGAGTAATCAAAGCTAAGAGGTTGCTGACAGAATGGAGCCTGCAAAAAAAAAAAAAAATAGTAATTTAGCGAGCCAAATATTTTGGCTGCGAGTAAGTGATTCATGGGGTCACTTGCCCCACACAATAGCTTGTAGACTTTTCTTCCCCTTTTTTTTAATAAAATAAATATGGTCAAATTTGAGGTTCTACCCCTGCCCCACCACCCTAAGGACGAAAATAAGGGTAGAAACAAATAACAGAAATTCTAAAAATAAATATTCAAATTCAAGATTGTAAATAATAAATTATAGCCCTACCTGGAAAGTAGCATGTCTAAATTGATCGTATGAATGTGCATACATCATTGCAGTGCTTGGCCATTGAACATATGCAGCATCCCTTGAAGTCTGATTTGATCCCATTGCACAGAAGGGGCTCATAGCTGGGTTTGCAGCGGGGTGGTAGCCAAGGGAGGCTTGTGTCCTTGGCATCTGACCCAGCTGAGGAAAATTGGGATCATACTGCATATAAGGAAGTGGAATCTTCTGCATATTGAATGGTGTCAAGCTAAAGCTCTGATTAGCTGGAAGGCTCCTAACATACCTGCACAACGTTCAAAATCAATTTAGTTTGAATAATAAAAAGCAACCTTCCGTAAAATAGAAAATGCAATTGAGGTAACAAGTGATTCAATTGTTTCAAAAATAATTTTAAGAATTGAAATTTTTTTGAGAATCAATCTATGTCCGATCTCATTTTGGAGGAAGTCTTGTTCTCCATGTGTGATTGTTACAATTTGTTTATTGACAATTTTTCTACACGGCAAATAGGGAGACCAGCTAAGAATGCATCAAGGCCTCAAATCATCACAAGCTAGCAATCAGCCCACAAATATAATGAAATATTCCTTACCTTTCATAACTCCGATCATAATCTGGATCAGTGCGATCCTTCTCCCTATCTCTGAAAATGGCAACTCGAGATGACATACCATCCTTTACGAAGACATTTTTTTCTGGATCAACTACAGAGATCCTGCACTCCTCATTCTCATCCTTGCTTGAACTTAAATTTTTGCTATCTGTAGGGAGCTGGGGCACAGTATCATCTGCAGTGGGGCTGCTAGGGCTACTGAAGATGCGAGCTCGTGCCCTATCATACTCCTCCTTCCTCTCTTCCACACTTCTCACAGGACTCCGTTTGATCCCGAACCCGTTAGGGTCATTTATGGACCCTTTGTTAGGCCGAGGTCTAATTGCAAGCTTAATCATCTCAGGTGAATCACTTCCCGACTGTTTAGCAGGAATTTCAGATAGGCGAACCGCGGGATATCTGCATTCAGCTGTTTTTTGCACCAGAATCTTATTTGCCAGACCATCAATGCCATTATCCTGTACCATGGTTATCAGCCCATAGTGTTGAGCAACTCGATGTGCTGCAAGCCTAAGATAGGAGGTAGGGAAATGCTGGAATTCAAATACTTGTTGGTCAGGGTTTTGCAAAAACCTCTGGATATCAAGTTCCATCCGCAAAACTGATCCAGAAAATTGAGAAACAAAATAAATCTTAGAAGTCCATAAAGAATAACAGAAAAGAAAAGAGAACACCATAATAGTTTTCACAGGAAGAAAAGGAAAATAACTACAAAATACTAAAAAGCAAAATCCGACTACCACCAAGGCCCCTAGAAATAAGACTACAAATTAACCAATAAACTACATTAACTTCATAGAAAAGCAGACATTTCAGCTAGCACAAAAGTAAGCCAAAAGGCAAGCTATATTGAATTCATTTGGCCTCAATCTATAGTTTTGTTTTGATGCAGCTTGATAACAGAAAAAACAGTTGAATTAGAAAACCAAAATGCACGTGCCAATATGCTCATGGGTGCAAAAGACCATGCCCTATTCAAAACTTAAAAACAAGATAACTATTCAAAAGTACGCTTAGAGAGGAGAGAAAAAAACTCTTCTATCCATAAAAAAAACAACTGTCATTGAATTGAATTCTGTACTTGACAAACACAATTAAACTATATATCCAACAATCCAAATCCTAAGAAAATTGCAAGGGTTTGAAGAAAAAGCTCAGGGAAGAATACAGGCTTTTTTCCTCAACCCCCGCTCTCTTATCAATTGGAATATCAGAAGGGAGATTTGATGCCTAGAACTTTCGAGTACAATGATAGCCCTAACATCATCTAGCATTTTAGGTTTTCATACTAATGCATTGCTCCTGTAGTTCTTGTCAGTGTCTTGATTTGAAAGGTTGCCATGGTTGGACATCCAACAGACATATATGCACTCAACACAAATGTCTGTGTCTGTGTACAAAGGGTCATAACCCTGAATCTATCTTGTTTGAAACCCTGTTGCCGCTATCTTAGTTGATTTTGCAGTGTTCTCATTTTTTCCCTTGAGAGTTGGATCCTGGAGCACCTCTGCGGGCCATTGAAATATAGGAGTGCCCTTCATTCTATGACAGTTCTCTGCTTTACCAGTGTCTAACCACGACCAGTCGTGGAACTACATTGAGGCTAAGGGAGGCCCCCCACCCCCAACCAAAAAACAGTTGGGAATTACCATTTTATTCCTAACAATTCTGAAAATTTTAAGGCTTGGGCTATTTCATATTCAAATTGGCCTTAGTACTATTCTAAATTAGCACCCCACTCGTGAAATTCTAGTTCCACCCCTATTTCCAGGACCAAAACTGTGTTACACAGCAGCAACATCCACTTTTACTTAATAATCCTAAACAATTAAAACTGTCTTTCTTCAAATAGAATAAAATACTCTCTTCTAGCCCAACTACAAAGGGCATTCTCAACAGCACCTAATTTGTTAAACATAACAGGCACATGAGATTTAAGAGAGTAAACAGAAAGTAAGTTTGAATTCTATTTAATAATGTGATATCAGAGCCCCGATTCTGTCAAGGTCCAATGTGGATATCTTTAATCCAATCACTTTGCCTCGCATTGGAAACATAAAAAAAAATCCATAACACAACTTAATCCTAATCAAGGCAACGCATCCACTTCTAAAAATACACCAGGTTTACATAAGAGCAGGCACGTCCAGTGCTCCAAGGCCTCGGACTTTATTAGAGTCACAAGGTCAGACAACAAGGGGGATGTTAGTTGAAATACCATAACTCATGTCATTTATCAGAAATACAGGCATTTAGTTAGTGGCAATAACAATGCCTTGATAACAGAGTAGTCATTTCCATATCTAAAATAAGACTCTGCATCTGTAATATAAATATTGCACCAAAGCCCTGTAGGATGCAGTAGTGAACTACAATAATAATCAAATCGCACTTAAATCCAGAAGACTAAGAAATCAACACCTGATCTATTCTACATTCAGCAGCAAACTATTCCCTTCTACAACATCACTTACCCCAAGTAAGTGAAAAGCAAATCTTATTAGGGGCATTAAGACACTCCGGTCAGTACCTAATTCATTATAAATAACACACCTATCGTCACTAATTAGAAAACTATTAAAGAAGTCGGAACCGAATTTAAGCCACATTCAGCACCAATCCATTCCCTTCAGCAGCACTTGCCAAAAAGAAATTATCACATCAAGACACTTAGGTTAGTAGCTGACAGGATTAGAGATAGCTAAGCTAAAGTTATAATTTTTGTTCACGTCACATTATACTTTCCTTAGCAACAAAACAAATCTATAATTCTCAATTATTTAGCAACAAAACAAACCTATAATTCCCAAAACTTAAAACGCAGATCTAATCTGTCTAAAAGCTCCTAGATAAACCAATTTCCAAATCAACCAAACCTCAATTCCCAAAGTTAAAGACAAAATCACAAACCCTAAAAAATCCATAAAAACACAAAATTCACCAAACACATCAACAAAATCCCAGAAAGAAAAATGGCCAAGCAGATCCAAATAAGCTAAAAACTGAAATTTTGAGCAAAACCAACAAAAACCCTAAAAATAGAATCAAAGAACTAACTGGTGAGACGGTGACGTGGGTTCTGTAGAGCCTCAACTAAGAAAGGATCCATCATTGACTCCTTCTCATTAATGGCTGCCACTGCTTGTGGTGTTGTTGACTCCATGATGACGATAATAATAATATATCACCACTCTCTTTGATTCTCTCTCTAAAAACTCCTTTTTCCAAGCCTCTTCTTCTCTTGCTTCTTCTTCCCTGTGTGTATAGAGAGGAAGGGAGGGGAAGGGAGAAGTCAAAGAAGGGGTAGAGGTGTGTGTTAGAAAACAAAGGGTTTCATTGCTTGATTTTAGAGAGAGAGATAAGCCAACCCTTTGTTTTGTTTTATCTCTCTCTGTTTTCTAACCAAAGAGGAAGAAACAGGATGGCTTTGTGTTAGATTTTATAGTGGTGTATTTATTTATTACTATATACTTTTTTTATTATTATTATTTTAAAAAAATCCAATATTATTTATTTTATTTCATTTATCTTTTTGTATTTTTTATGTTTTCTTATATTATTTTGTGGAAAAAAAGGAAAAAAAATCAAAGTCTTAAGCCTTAAGTTATAATGCAGAATTTGTTGCTGTGATTGTTATTGACTTTTAAAGTCTTTTTAATTTAAAATTTTTAATTTTTAAAATTTATTTTTAATATCAATATATTAAAATAATTTATATATATATATATAAATTCAGATTTTTTTCAAACAATATTCAAACGCGTTTGAATCACTATTAAAATCTTGAGTGTTATGTTGTGGTTTTTGGCCATTATAAATGGAAATCAATGGGTAAAAAGAGTGTTTGGGGTGTAATAATAGTTATTTTTAAAAAATTAATTTGTATACTTATAATATCACAACAATTTAAAATTATAAAAAAAAAAATTAACAAAAAGTAAATTGTACAGCTCAGCCGACACACCCAAGAGTCACAATCCACGAGGCATGAAGATATCTTGCTCCTTCGGTTGTATTGGATGCTCACTTGATTTTTTATTTTTTATTTTTTATTTTTTATTTTTTTTCCTTTGTAGGTGTGGTTTGCTTACAAAATTGTATAGCGGGACTAGTTGATAAAAGAGACCGAGATGGGCCAAGTTGCTTAATGGGCTTAAGGCCATGAAAAATACATAGATCAGGCCCAATCCCTTACAAATATTGCTTGCAAACATCTGTCTGTCAGGTGTGTTCTTGCATGCGTAATTTTTTGTGTTGTCTTTTCTTGCACCGCAAGTTATACTAATCTTCCTCTCTTTCGTCACAAGGCTAGTAGGAGAGGTAGGAGTTGCCACGCCTTTGGAAATACAAAACCCCCCGATGCGAGATGGCTATTGTTTAATTCTAGATTTTGTTTCTTACCTTGCAATGCAAGTTTCCTAAATACATTTTGGTTCATTCCAAGATAGATGACGGTATAGATTCCTAAATTGGCTTGATTATTGTCTTCATTTTCAAGAGGAGCGGCAAGGTGGGATGGGAACATGCTTTGCCCCCTTTAAGAACAAAGTGACGAGGCAAAATAACATTTATAGAAGATTATGCTTTTCGTTGCAGCTGATGTAGATAGATGCGTGTTGATGGAGGTAATCGACAAGTTGGTAAATGTGTCGAATAATTCTGATTGCATCACTCAATACTTACCATTTCGATTTCAAGAAACAAAGAAGGTAATCCCAAGTTGACTCATAAAACCATACGATATATGATTTTACAAGTTAATGTATACTTGCCGTGATAACTCAATTTAGAAGCATGAAAATTAACAAAATGAAACAAAAATCAATAAACTCGATAAAATATCATTAAACTAGTTATTTTATTACCGATTTTAGGTTTTTATTGTAAATATATACCAGTCGTCCATTGCGGACAATGATTGTTATGGGTGGTGGAGGGGTCATCATCAAGAGTGGGAGATGAATATCATTGTCGTTGAGATTGCTGGCATGAAGAATAGAAAATATAGTAGGTTTCGCGGGTTGGTTTTGGTGGTTGGATTTTCTGGTTGTTTTGATTGGCTATTTAAAGAGAAGAGGAAGGAGGCTTCAGTGGTGGCTGTTGGTTGAGCAGAGGTGGTGGCGACTTGGGCAGTTATGGTTGATCTGGACAATGGTGGTGGTTGCCTGGCTGGGAGACTGAATGGCTGATGTGATGAGAGAAAGAGGTTGTGCTGCGGTGAGAGAGCCCACAACAGATGCTAAATATTTCCAAAAGGTTTCATTGACTGTAAAGTCAAACTCCTCCACTTAATTATTGACCAAAACACACACACA
>Ga0325402_1000944_pt1 | contig 22492 bp, 14 predicted proteins | sample PopdelMetagenome_22_FD_207212 | JGI IMG/M metagenome (GOLD analysis project Ga0325402, IMG submission 207212) | Populus deltoides microbial communities from Bellville, Georgia, United States - Xylem-PdKOR-R3 | ecosystem: Host-associated > Plants > Phyllosphere > Stem > Wood/Secondary xylem...
GAATAGTGGAGAGTTTGGGATGGGTGTTTGGCTGCAGTTTGGGAGGGGAGAGGTGGGATGAGAAAGAAGAAGAAGGAGAAACAGAGGAAGAGAGTGTCGGCAGATGGGGGTATATAATGGTTTTTTCTGACGGAATCACCGACGGACGTATTCCGTCGGTGATTCCGTCGGTGATGCCGTCGGTGAAAGCGCCACATCACTGTACGGCTATCTCAGTTTGAATCCCTCGATAATGTCCGTCGGTAAAATCGCATGACGTCACCATGCCGTTGCGTATTTCCAGACGAACTGTATACTCCGTCGGCAAAACCGTCGGTATATACCGATGGACATATTCCGTCGGTATATACCGACGGAAGTACCAACGGAATAAATCCGTCGGTATATACCGACAGATTTGGAGACGGAATTATTTCCGTCGGTATATATTACCGACGGAATATTTTCGTCGGTAATTCCGTTACTTTTCTCCGGTTTTCTGGTAGTGAAAGGGACTTGTGCTCGACGTCGAATTAATTATGATCAAGCCTGTCTTCAGCTAGCGCTTGGACGGGGAGGCCTGAGATGTTCTTATAAATCTTTTTGTTCCTTTCTTTCCATGTACAGTGGAAACGATGCTCATATATAGCTTGTTAGATGAAAGGGACTTGTGCTCGACGTCGAATTAATTATAGATGACATGATGATTATAATCATGAATTCTGAATGATAATTAGGATTGGAGGAAAGTGAAAAGAGGTTTTTTTTTGTAATTATTTCTAAAATTAAATAAAAAATACCAATGTTGCTCATCTAAAAAGAAGGGTTGAAATAAAAATACATTACAAGAAAAGAACCATAAAAAAAAATCGAAGGATATAAAATCACTCATAAAGCAAGCTCATTCTTGATATAAAAGGAAAGAATCTTGTAATCTTGGGCCACTCTAAGAAGAATAAAATCCAAGGAAGAATAAAATCTAAGGTTAGGTGAGGAGAAGTCAATTCTTATCCTTGCAGAATCTAAGGTTATGTGAGGAAAAGTCAACCTAAACAGGGACATCCAACAAAATATGTGATTCCCTAAACAAGTCATGGACCAACGACCCACTCCATAAACCAGTTGCCACCATAACAACCTCTAAAGTCTGAACACCTTCAATCTAATTACTGTTACCGTACATGCAGTGTCCAGACTTATAAGGCCATAGCGCATAGCATCTTTTGTTTTTGTTTTTGTTTAAAACAACTATGGGATGGGTAATATATTAAACCAGATCTACGTGGTTGCGTTGCGCTGCAGATTCATTGGACTTGGGGTTTGAAGCTAGATGCAAGAGCATATGATCCTGACACAATACACAAGCCAATTGAGTTCTAATACAGGACACAAGCGCAACTAATCCGGCCTCAGAATTTAAGAGTATTGGGTTTTGATGTAGTTCCTGACAAATGATCCAAGGTCAATTGATTCAGAAACCAAGAGAATTGTAATAAAAATAATAATATTAAAAATTTCAGGTATATTTATAACACAAATTATAATATTTTTTATATTAATACTTAAAATTATTGAATTATAATAAGAATAATAATATTTATAACACAAATAATTATATTTAGAAACCCAACAATATTTATAACACAAATAATAATATTTTTTAGATGAATATTTAGAATTATAATAAAAATAATAATATTTATAACACAAATAATTATATTAAGAATTCCAAGAATATCTATAACACAAATAATAATATTTTTTATATCAAAACTTTTAATTATTATAACACAAATAATAATACGTTGAATTATATAAGAATAATAATATTTATGACATAAATAATTATATTTAGAAACCCAACAATATTTCTAACACAAATAATAATATTTTTTAGATGAATATTTAGAATTATAATAAAAATAATTATATTTATAACACAAATAATTATATTAAAAATTTCAAGAATATTTATAACACAAATTATAATATTTTTTATATTAATACTTATAATTATTGAATTATAATAAAAGTAATAATATTTATAACACAACCCAAGACCCAAAAACATTGGGTCCTACCTCTTGCATCCAATGCTCTTCGGTCCTGTGTCAGGACCCAAGAGAAATGGGTCATGCCGCAGGACCCAAGCCAATTGGGGTTGCAATTACGCGCGCGGGTCTGACCCCGCGCCTAAGGCTGGGCAGACCAAGGGTCAAGTGGCTGGAGCCTGGAGCGCGGCCTGCCCAACACCCAGGCCTGGCAACCAAGCACCAAGTGTCCACAGCCCCAGTGGGCGTGCCTCCAGCCTGGCGCTTAGAGCCTACAGGTTGCAGCCTCATCATCCTCCCCACCAAACAGTGTAGTCCATAAGTGCAATTCATAGTGAAAAGACTCACAATGCACAGTAACCCGCGCTATAGTAAAACACTAATCACTTTTAGTTATAGTTAATATTCAGTCCAAGTATACATAGGTCTAGTGAACTATCAAACCTAATATTTTTAGGATTAGTCAAGTACTGAGTCTAAATATATATGGGTCTGATGAACTATCAAATCTAGTATTTTTTGGCTCAACCAAGCGTTGAGCCCATACACATACAAAGATATTTTTTTCTCTGATAAAGTCAGAGATATTTTTATCTAATGAGTTGAAGATGTTTTCTCTCTTTAACACATAAGATATTTGAATTCTATCATATAAAAAAAAAACATTTTTGTCCTCACATGGATTAAAGGGTAAGAAGAGTGGGCTATAAAGACTTATTGGATCCTGAAAGAAAGGGTTCTCAGTATTCATTCTCCTTGGCATATTTATTTTTAGAGTCTTTTTAAAATATCATTGTATTTTCTTTCAAAAAAATATTTATTTAAGTATCGGAAAAACCTTTTTGCAAGTATCAATTACCACCCACTGATTATCTTAGCAAGGAAGAATATATCGAATTACTAAAACCAAGAGATTACTCAATTATTCAACGTAAAAATCTTAGGCCTCATTTGTTTGATGAAAAGTGGTTTTCTTCAAACCAATTTCCAAACTTTCATGTGTTTGTTTGTTATTGAAAAAGTTGATCAACGAAAAACACTTTCCAGTCAAAGAAAAATTTGACTTAGTTTTCAGGAAAGTGTTTTCCTTTTATTTTGAGCGGAAAACACTTTCCAAAAGTTATAAAAAAATTTAAAAATATCATATTATTTGTTGATTATATCAAATTTGATCCTCAAACTTTTGATTGCTATATATATTTTGTTTTGAATATATTTTTTTCATTTTCATCCCTTAGAATTTGATTTTTATATTAACTTTGGTCCTTATTTTTATAATTGTTATTTGCTTTTTTCTTATTATTTTTTAATTGAAATTTTTTTCTATTAAATTTGGTTCTTATTCTTTTGATTGTTACTTATTTTATTTGAAATAATTTATGAAATTATAATTATTATTATTTTAATTTCTTCATCTTTCAATTTTTTTTATTTGTTAGATTTGATCTCTATTATTTTGATTATATATTATTTATTTTATTTGAGATAATTTATGAATTTTTTTTCAATTTAATTTTCATTCAACTTTTTAATTTGTAAGATTTGTTTCTCATTATTTTAATAAACTTAAAAAAATAAAACATTAATAAGTTATTTTCCAGCTTATTTTCCATGACATAACCAAACATTGGAAAGTGTTTTCTAACTTATTTTTCATTACACTATCAAACATTAAAAAATAATTTACTTTTTTATAATTCACTTTTCAAAAAAAAAACTATTTTTCAGTAAATAAATGAATTTTATTTTTAAACAACTTGAATTTTTCGAGACATCTGAATCCACTAAATTAATAGCCAGAAATGCACAGGAATAAACCTCAGTAAACTTGCCACTAGATCATGTAATAACACAAAATCAATTAGTTAACAAAGCTATCAATCTCATCAAAATAAGGTATTTTAAGGGCAGGTCGTTCGTTTTAAATGAACGCTGATCTGCACATGACAAGCATATATTAATCATCGGCAGCAACCAGATTAACTATAAATCACGTCAAGATTAGAGCTTCAGATAAAAATTACACATCTGAGCTGACAAACATCACCAAATAAAGTTAAGTTTGTGCTCAAATGAGTAGAAAATAAAACTAAATAAAAACACGTGAAAAATAAAACAAGAGGGCTGAGTCCAACTGGTTACCGATATAAAGATGAGATAAATGGGCTGGTCTTGGGCTTGGGCTTGTTCTTGGGCTTCCTTATTGTACAGGGACACGAGTATATATGGAGATAAAAATACGTGTTAAGTGCGGACAAATTAAGTGAAAGTCAATATTGTACCCCGTTTCTATAGCTATTTGTTTTTTCTTTTTCTTTTTCTTTTTTCAATACACATCACATGAGGTGGGGAAATTGAGATGCTATGTTGTTATGTTGAGACTTGATAGAGAAGCAGAAGGAAGACATAAAGGGAGGGAATAGAGACAGGCAAAGCAGTTTGACACGTGACAAGTCAATTAATTAACAGACAAAATTAATTACACACTCTATTATTATTACTATTATTGTCCCGCATTTTTTAGGTTAGCTTTGCAATTACCACTTTTTATTATTATTATTATTATAATCGCCATATCTGAGATTTTTTAAAATAGTAAATGAGGATATATATTTACCATTATGTTATGAGGAATTAAATTAATCCAATTTTAATTAACATATCAACTGATTTAAGACTATTTATAATTAATTATTGGCACTGTGCTTTTTTATGGTATATTATTGCAAGTATAGCACTAGAAAATTTAACTCTGACTTTTTTAAAATGATATTTAAAAAAAAATTATTTTTGATATCATTGTATTAAAATGATTTAAAAATATTAAAAAAATATTAATATAAAATAAAAATATATTTTTTAAAAAAAAAAAACAGGGAGTAAATTAATGAACAACTAAATCTCCGTAAAGTAATGATAAATTTATATTTGTTCGTATGCATGCATGCATGTATGTGGAGAGGAGATGGAGGGGTCAGGTCAACACTCAACAGGAATGGAATTATAGAGAGGCGGGGGGGGATGCATCTCTTGTTATGCATAAAATTCTATAAGTAATCCTCATCTCCCTCCTCTGTGCTCTTCACCCTCATTATCTTTTCTTATTAATAGGGAGAGAGGAGAAGAATTCCTTAAGTCTGTCTGTGTGGTGAGAGAGAGCGTGTGTGTGTTGGTTCCAGGTTAGATTTGTTTGGCAGGTGAGGTGTAGTGGCATCGTCGGTCGGTCGGTCGATCATTATCATTTCTCATTACCTTTGGCTCCTCCTCCTCCTCTCCTTCCTCTTCCTATCACCAGATCAGTTCAGATCAGTTCAGTTCAGGTCAGGTCATTTACCCTTTCCTTTCTTTCTACTGAATATTGATTCTCAATCACTGCCTCTTTTTATTACGTCATTTTTCTTTCTTTTTTTAATCTTAGTTTTGTAGCTCAGATCTGTTCCTTCTTTCTTTTCTTAGAAGAATTTCTTTTTAGAATCTTTGGAACATGAATCACTTATTATATAATATTATAGTAGCCTTGGACTCATGACAGACACAATATTCAGTGTCTGTTATAACTATGGATATGATTGTTGGAATTTGAATTCTTGTCGGGATCGTCTTTCCTTTTCTCTCCTTTTCGTTTCATCAAAGACAGAGTAGATTTCCTTTCCTTTACACTACATTACATTACTGAATAAAAAGGTGGGAATTTGGACAAGAAAACAAAAGGGAGAACCTCTTCTTTCGAGCAATACTTGAGTTCCGTCTCGGATGAGCTTGACCCCATTCTTCTGGTGGCTTTGCAGATTTCTTTGAAGCTGCCAATGGATGTCTTTGGAAAATCCATCCTGTCTGCTCCTGCCATTGTTGTTTATCTCTCCACTATTCTTGGCCTCGATGGCCCAATTCCTGTCCACAAATGTGACTGCAAGTGTCAGAATGAACAAGTCTTTGCCAACATGTACCGCTGCAGCCTCACTGGTCTCACTCACATCTGTGACAAGAACTGTAACCAGAGGATTTTGTATGACAACCATTCCTCCCTTTGTCGCGCAAGCGGCCGGATTTTCCCCCTTTCCCCAGCTGAGGACCAGGCTGTCAGAGGAGTTCGCAGGAAGCTCGATGCTGACAATAGTAATGCTCCCACGGATAGCTGTTCTTTCAAGCGCAGGCGCAATGCACAGTTTCATCCTTCTCCTTTCGAGAGATCTTTCTCTGCTGCCAGTCCAATCTGCAGCCAAGTTGGAGATGGCATGGATATGAGCTAGATATAATCTATCGTATAGCTGAAATAACCCTTTCTCTTTTTGTTCGTGATGTTGATTTGAAGTTTCTCCTTTTAATGTTTCATGGAACGGATACGGAAGTCTTTGAACATAACGTGGGTACTACAATGGTGGACCATAAGTTTCCTCCTCTATGGAGGAACTTCATATTTATTTTTCACATGTAATGCAATGTAACGGTTCCAATAGCATAGCTTGACTTTCGTTAGGACATCTTGAACTTGCTCCATTCACTCGCTTATGAAGCTAGAGTTTAATTCATTTTCATTCAAGCTCTCCTATTCCTTTTGAATTCAAACTAACTTCTGGTGCTTCCAGGTCTTTTGCAAGACTTTTATATCTGTAGGGTAGTATCAACTTTTAGCGATTTGATTTACTTCTTTATGCAATTATTTTGTGTCTACCGTGTTTTGATCTGCTTTTTGTGAATGTGCTTATTTTGTGCATTTTAAGTTTTAGAAACACAAATTCGTTGAGATAGGTTTAATACTAGCGGACTTCATTACGTTTGTGTTGAGCGTACTAACCTTCATAAATCTGTGTTCGTGTAAGTTTATGAAACAGATTTATCTGCTATTTTTTGCACTTCATGATTTTGGGTGGTGGTTGTATTTGGGTGCTGCTGGTTATGCAGCATAGTTTTTATCAGGGCTTTTCTGCATTGTTCTGTGCTCAAACTTACCTGCTGCTATGCTTTATTTTGTCTGGTTTATTGCAGGTTGAAGAAAAATATTGCGTTGATTCCTTGCTTTTATTTGTTGTTGTTTACTCAATCTTGCTTTCCTAATTAGATTTGATGTATGGTTTCCTGAAGTAATTTTTAATTTTGCAGGGATTGGAGTCTATACAATTCAGGAGACCCTAAATATACTTCTCTATTATCATTAATGAATTATTGTTTTTGAGAATTTTGTTGATAATGTAAAGCTCAAAGAGTTTATTTTATCTTTTGCAGGAGTTTTTCCTTCCTTGCTGTGGTGATTGATGTGGCATGGAACTGCTGTTGATGGATTGAGAAGATAGTGCATTTACCTGCAGTTCACTGCTATGTCGTTGAAGGTCTGAATTCCAGACTACATGACGTGTCTTATCTTGTCTGCTGGTTTATTTTTTAACTTATCATTGTCTCTGCTTTATGATACAGGTATGTCAAGATCTAATTTTCTGCTTATCAAAAGATGTTGGGCTGTCGTGTTGATGTTTTTTTTAGAGCCTACCTTATTGTCTGTTTCAGTTGATTAATGTGGCAGATGGAACCTGATTGGTGGAATTACTATTGGATTTGAATTGCAGAGGCAAAAGGAAGTTCCTTATTTTTATGGTGAGCTTGAAGCCTTGAAGAGCAGAGCAGCTACATATAAGTTGTTAGAATTGCTGGCTTCAACCTCTGGAATCTGTTAAAGCCAAGCAAAGCTCATCTTCAGCTTTTGGAGTCAATAGAGTCCACACAGCGCTACGCCTATCTTGGTTGCTATTGGTGTAAGAGGGAGTTAAGTTTTGTATCTGACCTGGTCTGAAGCTCCTGAATACGTATGCTGATACAAATTGTGGCTGATAGCCTCCCCTTACTGGTCAAAAACTTCCCCGTTCTCCAACATTTCTCCAATCAGCGAAAATTTGATCCCTGTGGATTTAATGTGGGAGTAGATTTAGTTTGCTGGGGTTTATTTTGGATATATGCATTAGCACTTGTATCCTCGTAATATTCTAATAAAAAATAAGCAATAATGCTTCTCCCTCTTCGTTTACAATTTAAACGTTTCTCGGCATCTTGGTTGTAATCTTTGGTGTACATTCGTCCCTTGATCAAGTATAAACAAGATGATGATGCTTTGTTTTCTTATCACCATCTGGTGTGCTATGTTGCACAGGATGAAAATCTTTTTCAGTGATGAACAAGATGGTTTTAGTATTAAACTTCAAAAGGATTAATCCAATAAAACAGGAAAGAATAGGAGAAAAGAGAAGGGTAATCTGCATTGATTGCACAATGAAATGGGCTTAACGAAATCACATGCCCCCAAAACCTGTGGGCGTAGACTGTGATTGCGATGATTTGAAAGCAAATCCCTCACTTTTATGATATTGATGTCATTTCAACCTGTTCATTTTTTAATGTTTCTTTCATTTGAAGAGAGAAGCAGCTCGGGACCTTTTCTTTCTTTGAGGGGAGAAAGAGGGGGGACAGGAGCATGACTTTGCATCATCTGTCTGTAATAAATGCTGTGCAAATGCATAAGGAAGGAAGGAATCGCTTCAACATGTGGGCATTAGGATGAAAGAAATACTAAACCCAGAAAAGTGATATTGCGGCTCAGTGTTCAGCAAAGCAACGTAACCTTTCAGATTTGGATTTTCCATAGCGCGCAGTCATCTCCAACCTAGATTCTTCCCCTACATTATCTAGGAGTTGGCCCTAGCAAGCAAAATGCTACCCTACCCACTGCTATCCGTCTCTCCTGAGGCTACATTTACAAAGCTACAAGAAGCATCCACCAGACTTCTCATGATGCCCTTTACGATACCACTTTTCCGTCTAATTCTCACTTCTTTCCTAATCTCTCTTTCCTACTCGTGCACTTTTACAATAACAAACGATTGCCCCTATACCATATGGCCCGGTACCCTAGCAGGTGCAGGCAACCCACAACTTGCAAGTACTGGATTCCGCTTGGATTCTGGTCAAAGTGTGAGCATTTCAAGTGTCCCAGGGTGGTCGGGTCGGATATGGGCAAGGACAGGATGCACATTTGACGGCTCTGGAAATGGCTTCTGTCAAACTGGCGATTGCGGGGGAAGGCTGGAATGCGTAGGCAATGGTGCTGCTCCACCAGCGTCGCTCTTTGAGATAACCCTCGGCACAGGCAATGTCAAAGATTACTATGACGTCAGCCTCGTAGACGGCTACAATTTGCCTCTTGTTGCCGCACCCGTTGGAATCCACGGTGCATGTAATGTCACTGGCTGCGTTTCAGATGTCAACATGGGTAAGGTTTTCCACCTTCCAACTAATTTTCGTTTAACATTTTGGGCTCTTCGGTGAGACAATGACCTAATCGCTTCAACTTTTGTATCTATAATTTCTAATAGGTTGCCCAAAGGAACTTCAGGTGGTAGGCGATGATGGTGGAGGAGGAGGTGTGGTTGCTTGTAAAAGTGCTTGTGAGGCCTTTGGACTGGACCAGTACTGTTGCGGCGGGGAGTTTGCCAACCCAACCACATGCCGACCATCCTTTTATTCAACCATTTTCAAACGAGCATGTCCAAGGGCTTATAGCTACGCTTTTGATGATGGCACCAGCACTTTCACATGCAAGGCTTCTGATTACGCCATCATTTTCTGCCCCACTGCCAACCGGTATGCTTCCTTTCCCTCGTTATTGATTTTTTTCTGCTCGGGTTAAAAAAAAACACAAAAAAAAGCCTGTTTTTTCTATTTCGCTTCAGATAAGCGTTAGTATTAAAATAAAGAATGAATCTCTGGCACAGGATCGAGACGCCTGATGGGGCAGACACAGCTTCTGTGATTCCCAAGCCTGGTAATGGGGAGACAATGAAGCTGGTTTCCTCCTCAAACTTTCTCCGACCTCTTCCATTGCTGTTCCTTCTCTTCATCCTCTATTTAACCTAATGAACATAGATGGAATCTTATCTGCCTTGCTACAATAAAGCAATTCCACAGAACACCTTGCATTGTTCGGAATGGTGAAGAACCTCACAAATCCTGCACGAAGAGTTGGACTATTGTAGAAGAGCACCAAGTGCTATTTCAATTATCCTGGAAATGAATCCTTTTGCCAGAATGAAGTTGAATTAGTTTATTAGTGTTTCTATTGTAGAAACAGCAAATTGGGCCATGTCTTGGTATGAAAACATAAACAAATGTAAAATAACCTTCTTCCAAAATAAGATTCATAAGCTACATTGATTAAATTCCAGCAAGTAAAAAAAACCTAATCTAATCGTGATTTCTATACCAACCTTAATCAGCTAGGTTATATATGGTCATTGTTCATGGTTTATGCAACATATATGATAAAAATATTGCAAGCAAGTCTCTTATTTTTTAGTCTTGGCTTTCTTCGATACTTGGGTCTTCTTTCTTACTTTCTTTACTGGCTGCGGCTTTCCTACTGCAGTTTTACCTTTCTTTCGAGCCACTCCCTGCATCCAAACTTGCATAAATAAGCATAAGTGGAATATATTGTAAAGCTAAGCAAAAGCATGGTTTCTAGCAGTTCACGAAAGAGTAAAGACTTTGAAGTACTTGAAGATTTAAAACATACAGATGATTTCACAGGTTTTCTCTTAGTTTTTCCATTGGCTGGTTCTTCAACACCCTCATTCTGATCAGTTTGATGTGCAGTAGCCTTTGTTATCTTGTCAGTCTCATCTTCAGAATCGAAAGAAAAACCCTCAAGCGTTCCTACTCATACAGGTCATTTTTAGCGAACTACAAAGGTGAGTTCTTTTATTCAAAGGGATATTTCTTGATAAAGTATTTACAATAAAGAAACCATTGGAAAAAAAAACCCTAACCTTCAACCATAGTTTCAGCTTCGTAAACATTAGACTGCGTTTTTAGCTGAATGAAGTCATTCATAATAGCCTCTATCTGATCAAGCACAAGATCAAAAATAATAAAACATTATCTGAGCTGCATAGAATGAGTAATAGGAGGAGGGAATTGGGCACACCTTTGCCTCTGATTGACCAAAGCTAACCTGAACCAAAAGAGAAACATTATCATGCCTTTCAAAAGTAAAAATGTACAGCGGAACCCATGGAAATCATGAGACTGACAGTTGGGGCGAGAAAGGGAAACTACAGGGGGTGTTAAATATGTGAGTCAAAAATTTCAAGCAGAGATCCATGACATACAACGCAAAAGGTTCTGGAAGGAACTATTGTTGTTCTGTATATTGTGCCTGAAACAACAAAGTTAAGTAAATCAGAAGCAAGCTCTCTATGGAGGCATGCATAACAAAACAGATAAGGGCAAGGTTTTTGAGGTGGATATCAAAAGTGAGCCACCATTGAAGAGAAAAACACATAAGGCACTAGGTCATGGTAAAGTAAAATGTTGGGGAAGTAAAACAGCAACCGTTTTGTTGGGACACTTTCCACAGATTGCTCGAGCTAATTTCTAATAAAGTTTAGCTATAGTAACATTAACATGATTGCTGTGAATTGTGTTGTATGCACAAAATCTGTAAAATCATCCATGATGATTCTGAAGGAAAAAGGACCTTTCATTACTGAAAAATTAATGCATAAATTTTTATCTGCCACAAGAAATGGTTGAGCTTTCTTCTGGCTATATTAGATGGGGAGTATTTGAAATTATACCAAATGAAGAACGTGGTAACCAATAAATTATCATAACAAAACAAAAGATACCTTTTAAGTCTAGGTACATTTCAGAATTTCCAGATGGGGTATCCGGAATCACTACCCGCCCAACAGCCCCCATATCGCCGCTTAGATCTATGGATTCACCTTCACACTCAACAAGCGCCTGCATCATAAAGCTTTTAGTTAATAACTGATGTGCATGTGGATGCATGCATAAAGTTATCTATCATTTCTTTATATACATGGATTTACATATTATGTGGCAAGAGCCAAAGAACCATCAAATCAGAAGCAAACCCATTATCGAGCAGGGGGGTACATGGTGCAGAAAACAATCTCTAAAGAAGTCATCAAGGGACCAAACAAATAAGCAATACAAACATAAGCAGCCATCAGTGGTTAGTTTGCTTCTTCCCAGAACTGGCCTTCTATTTGAACTTCTATAAAATATTGAGAGAAAAAACCTAACAATATAAGAGAACTATGTCTATTTATAGCATCCAAGACAGCACCATGGAGTTGGAAAGTTAAATGATATTTATAGTTAAAGCAGAGGAAACAAGTGGTTTTTTTAAGACCAATAGGATTCCTACCTTGGAGCGCTGGACTTTCTCAGAGAGTACCAATGGTAACCTTGATGTAGACACCTGCATGCTTATCTTGCTATGTGAATTGGGTGAAGCATGGGAAAGTGGAAAAAAGAATAGTTGCTGCACATAATTCTTACATGAGCATTTCTATGCTTCTCAGATGTGTCTTCCTCAGTAATTTCCGCATCCCCATGGTTTCCTATGACTTCAATTAAGAACATTTAAGAATATGAGAGAGTTCTTTGTGTGAAATTTGAAAAGATATAAAATTCACCACAATTTCCATCTTCTCCTTGTACCTTTACTTTGCAAGTTATCATTTCCATTCTTCCCATTCTTTGGAGCATGACCCTCTCCTTTTGAAAGTTTCTTCGGAGATTTACTTTTTGAGGCCTTCTTTACAGGAGACACTTCTCTGCTGTGCATAAGAATTAGATCCTCATTGTTTCTGCTCTCTTCAATTTTATTTTTTCTGGGATCCCTTGCAGGGCTATTATCAGGACAAGACTCGGAGTCCGATGATAATGCCCAAACTGAATGGTTTGATGCCTGTTAGCATCATTGTAATTGTCATCAACATCAACCATATAAATAGCATGCTAGACATCTCCGAACTAAACATTCCAAACCAGTAACCATGCTAGACGTTCCTGGTAAAGAAACATTCCATGCCAATAGTTGAAGAAAGAAAATCTAAAACTAGTTGACAGTATACAATATCTTGTTAGAGCAATGAATGGTTAGAAATTAGATATTAACATCTAAGTTCGCTACACCAGAATGTGCACAGAAGAGGACAATTAAGTGCGGGGGAGGTGGCATGCCAACAATCGGATTCCTTCACCTATGATACCAAGAAGGATGTCACTCTTAGAAACACTTAAAGTTTTTAGCAGAGGATTAAAGATAAACTTCCCTCGGTTTGCTCTTTGAAATCAGCCACAGCATTATCAAACATCAACTTTTGACAATACACAAAAGTCTTCATTAGCATATAACCTATTAAACAATAGTATTCCTTCACTATAGGAGCCACGTATAGCCAGCAGAAGCAACATGTCTATTTTGATATTCAGCCTTGGACAAAATTCTCCCTCAAACTCCATCAACTCCCAAAACAGACTATGATTTATACTTCATACTTTACTTTACCAATCAATCATGAACTATTGGCACTAAACTCATCTGAACACAAAAGAAGTGTTGGTATAAATGTTCTTACATGGGGTTCTTTTGTGTGATTCACAAGTGTGCCATCCTTAACATCTTGTCCATCATCCCCATCCCCTGAATCATTTTCAGAAAAACAAAGTGTTGAAAACCACGACTAAATGAATCTTATTTTTTTCAAAAAAAAAGGTAAAAAACCACCATAGACAAGGCTTGCAAATAGTGGTAATGTAGCTACCATGCAAGCACAAACCAATACCATTTGACCAGTACAAATAGCAAAGAAAAAAATCTTGTTTCACCTTTTCTTTTCTTCTTCTTAGCTCCCCCTTTTGGTTTGGAAATCTTATTGGATGGAGCATCAGCAGTAGTTGGACCAACAAGATCGTTGCCTTCCTTTGACGATTGAGAATGAACCGTATCATCCCTATAAGGACTGGCCTTGGCCGATGAGGCTGAGTCAGAGGACAATGTCAGAGCTGGGGCCTGCCAAGCAATGCTTTAATTAGCCAGTACCCAGGATAGGAAACATTAAAATAAAAGAAAAAAGGGAAATAACAGACCTGGAAAGAACGGAGCCAGTCTGGAGAATCCTCCCGAGAGCTATTGCTCATTTTGGTTGAATTAACAGCAATCAAATTTCAACATACATGCAATATTATTAATAATCTGTAAAACAAAATTCATTCCTCTTTGCTTAGTATTAGTTAGATTTGATAGAAATGCAGAAATGGAAACTTTTATTATGCAGTTAAGGGATGAATTCTCTCTCCTTCGAATTTCTAAATCATTTGATAAAAGAAGAACAAGCCCTAAAATCGGAAAGTGGAAATTGGTGCGTGAATCTTAAAAGAAAATGCCTGGCCAGTGCATATAGACATGGAGAGAGAATACTTACCAGAGCTGTAAAAAGCAAAATATTCAATGGCGTCCAGGTTCAGGCACCAATAAGCGGAGCTCTCCCTCTTTCTCCCCTCCCTCTCTCTGCGACTGTGCGCGCTACAGTATTCAAGAGTCAAGACGTGGGCTACTCAGAAATCACAAGCATGTCTTCGTGGGCGGGTGAGCCAAGGTTTGTTTGCACTTTGCAATGCAATGACAAGAGAGGGCCTAAAGGCCCTGAGACACTACTTAACCAGCCCATCCAACTGCTACTGAGGCCCAGCCCCATATTAAAAAAATATGTATTATATCATCTAGGAGTCGGATTGAATTTTTATTGAAGTTTCGTTTGTTTGCTAAGAAGTAAATTTTTTTTAAAGTGAATTCTAAAAAGTGAATTATTTTCTGTTGTTTAATAGTGTAATGAAAAATAAATTGGAAAACACTTTCCAGTGCTTGGTTATGTCATGGAAAATGAGCTGGAAAATAACTTATTAATGTTTTATTTTTCTCAAGTTTACTAAAATAATTAGAAACAAATCTTACAAATTAAAAATTTAAATGAGAATGAAATTGAAAAAAAATATAATTTCATAAATTATCTCAAATAAAATAAATAATAATCAAAATAATAGAGATCAAATCTAAAAAATAAAAAAAAATAAAAGATGAAGAAATTAAAATAATAATAATTAAAATTTCATAAATTATTTCAAATAAAATAAGTAACAATCAAAAAATGAGGACCAAATTTGATACATAAAAAATTTCAATTAAAAAATGATAAGAGAAAAGCAAATAATAATTATAAAAATAAGGACCAAAATTAATATAAAAATTAAATTTTAAGAGATGAAATTGAAAAATAAATATTCAAAACAATATATATATATATATATAGCAATCAAAAGTTTGATGACCAAATTTGATATAAGCAGCAAATAATATGACATTTCTAAATTATTCACAACTTCCGGAAAGTGTTTTCCGCCCAAATTTTTCAGGAAAACACTTTCCTAGAAACAAAGCTAAATTTTCCTTTGACTGGAAAGTGTTTTCCGTTGACCAACTTTCCTAATGGCAAACAAACACAGGAAAGTTTGGAAAGTGGTTTCCCGGAAAATGAATTCCGGGAAACAAACATAGCCTGAATGTAAAAAAAATTGTTTTCTAGCAAAAAAAAATTAAATTATATGGAGGTTAATCTCATATGACATAGTTAACTTTACAGGTTCAAAGACAACTCGAACGACTGATAAAAATATAATTTGACTAAAAAATTCAAAACGATATTTTTTAAAATATTGAGATGATAACATATTGGATCTACTTAGATTTATTCGGATCAACTCAAGTTAATCTGTCAAATCTTCAACCTAAGTCATAAGACCCTAATAACCTTTCAAATCATTAATTATTTTAATGATTTTTTTTCTAAGATATGTCAATTTTATTCTAAAATGTGAGGGTTGCTACCAATATTATGGGTATGCGTCATTTCAAAGAACTTGTCCAAAAATTTTGACCAATCCTGTTTGTACTCCTAGAAACTCATTCCCAATTTTCCAAATTGGTCAAATCCTGGACACATCTTGGTTATTCGCGTGTAGCTATATTTAAAGCTTAGAGACATTCAGGGTGGATATGGGTTTTATCTTTAAGTGGTAATTTTGGGATTACTAATTATAGACATTATGACTCAATGTGTTACACTAAAACTACATTCTAGTAATCAATCCTGGTTTTTCTCTAATGTTTATGCCTCCCTAATCCCTACCTTTCATTCTTTGCTTTGGGGTCACCTGGTCTTGATGAGTACAAGATTAAAAGAGGTTTGGCTTCTTAGTGGGGACTTTAACAAGATTGCTCTTCCTTCGAAGAACATAAAAGGTTTATTCAATGCTTATAGAGCCTCTACCTTTACTAATATGATGGTTAACTATAACCTCTTTAATTCAGGATCTATTTGACATTTATTCTCCTAACATAACTAAATAAATAAAATTGGATTCTTAGACAAAAGACTAGACAGAGCGCTAGCAACTCCTATTTGACATTTATTTTTCAAGAAAGTATTTGTTGAGAATTTGCGTAGGCTGTAATCAAACCATAATCCTATCCTTTTGCGGTATGGGGGTCTTCCTCTGAATATTAGGAAAAGGCCTTTTATATTTAAAGCTATATAGGTTAAGCATCTAGATTTTCACATAGTTGTATCTGGGGTATGAAAAGATGGTAATCACAATGTGGAGAGGGCTTACAATATATTTAGAAGGATGCTCTTAGGTTTTACAAGAATACATTTTGTAAATAATTTAGAAAGAAAAGATGTATTGAAGCTAAGTTAGATGGTGTTTAGTAAAGACTTGAAGTGGGTGTTTCACACTCTCTAGTTATTCTAAAAAGGGACTTAAAAAAGAATAAAATGACATTCTTTATCTAGAAGAGCTTTTCTAGTTCCAGAAAATTAGGGAGAGATGGGTAAAATTCAAAAAGCACAATACCGGTTTCTTCCACACTCAAACTATGATCAGAAGGAGGCGCAGCTCCATTAATAAATTATTTATCTCTAGTGATAATTGGTGTATTGATGATAAGTTGCTTTAGGAGAAGGCCTTTATTTTCTACAAGTCTCTATTTTACTCGAATGAATAAGTAAAACCTAAATCACTTATTCTTTAAAACACTCACAGGGTGTCTCAAACAGGTGTGACTGGCTTATTAAAACCTATCACGAATGATAAGGTGTTTATAACAATAATTGCCATGAATTCTTTTAAATCGCTAGGTGTGGAAGGCTTCCAACCTTTCTTCTTCAAAAGATATTGAGCTATTGTTAGAGATGATGTTTGCAACCTTTTTAGCAATGCCTACACAAACTACTATTTTAACCAAAGATAGGCAGAGACTCTTCTAATTTTGATTCTAAAGGAAGATAAACCTTTATATTTAAAAACAGTTATGCCCTACAAGTCTCTACAATGTAGTGTACAAATTCATTACAAAGACTTTGGTTAACAGATTATGCCCTTTTTCTAGACAAGTTAATTAGTCCTCTTCAAAGCAATATGTCCCAAATAGATGCACCACAAGCAATGTTATGGTGGGCCAGGAAGTTATGTAGCATATGCACAAGTCTAAGAGTAAATAAGGGTTCTTAGTAACTAAAATAGACCTTAAGAAGGCTTATATATGATATAGTTAGTTAGGATTTCTTGTAGGCTACTTTGGAAAATTTTAGCTTCCCTAACAAGACTAACTCATATTGTTTTATGTATATTCCTCCTTTTTATACCTAACAGGGACCTGTGACAAGGAGGCATTCTCTCTCTTTATCTCTTTGTTTTGTACATGAAGAAGCTTTCCAATTTAATTTTTCATAAAATTGTAGATAAAACATGGAAGCCAGTGCAACTATTTTATGGTGGCCTGGGTATCTTATATCTTTTCTTTGCTGACAATAATTTGTTTTTTATAAAGGCAAAGAATTCTCAGATTAGTCTCATATCTAATATCTTATCTAATTTTTGCAAAGAATCTGGACTAAAAGTGAACTTTGAGAAGTCTAGGATTATGTATTCTAAATCTATATGCAGAACAAGGAAGAGCATATTTAGTCAATTATCTATTATTTGTTTTGTGAGTGACTTGGGTCAGTACTGGGGTTTCCTTTTAATTAAAAGAAGAGTTAAGAATGACCATTTTAATTTTGTTTGGGAGAAAATTAGCAAGAGTTTTTCTTTTTAGAAGAGTAGGCTCGTGAACAAGATGAGAAGATTAACTATAGCCAACTCAGTGATGTTTGTTATACTTATTTATCCCATGCAATGTTTTTGGCTTCCAAAATGTATTTGCTCAAATGTTGACAGATTGTTAAAGAGCCTTATTTGGCAGAATAAAAGTCTTAATCATGACTTTCACCTAGTAAAGTGGGACTTTATTACTTGCCCTAAAAGGTTTGGGGTTAGGGAGATGAGATCCTCTAACGTAGATCTTTTGGATAAATAGGCATGACACATGTTTAACAGTCTAAATAAGTTTTAGGTTGGTCTCTTAAAGTACAAATATCATTTAATAAAGATCCGTTTAGTATGACTAGGGCTCTAGTGTCAGCTTCACCAACTTGGTGTGCCATCGTTAAAACTTTTCTTCAATTGAATAAGGGGTTCATAATTAGACTTGGGAAATGAGACCTATCTTTATAGTTTGACCTTTGGTTGGTGGAGGGGCCTTTATACTCTCTCGTGGATGTTATTAATATTATTGATGTGGACTTATAGGTTAGAGACTTGTGGATAAATGGTTACTAGAATTTTTCTAGAATGGCTACTGTGATTTTTGATGTTTTAAAATCTATGATTATAGTTGTTCTCTTCTCTATCATTTCTCCTTTTGATGACTATGTAACCTAGGATACTAGTCCCACGAGATGTTATAGTTTTAAATTAGCCTATTTATGGCTGCTTTAACATCTCAGGGGGTTCGTAAATGGTCAGGGTTGACAATGGATGTGGAAGCTACCTTGCCCTGAGAAAGTAAAATTTTATATTTAGCTCATTCTTCATGATTCTCTCCCTATTAATCTTTCTAGATTTCACGAGAAAGTTTTTAATACTACAGAATGTTGAAGCTGCAATCATGATGTGAAGGACATAATACATTGCCTTTATGATTGTTGTGTTACCAAGGGGTCTGGATTAAACCTGGTTTTAATCTTGTAAATGGTTTTTGGGTTAGTGATGCAAAACATTGGTTGACTTTATGTGATATCTCACATCGGAAGCTAGTGTCTAGAGTCATGGCCTTATTAGTAGTGCTGATTACTAATATGTCATACGCGTTGTGGGGCGTCAGGCTTAGAAGTGGGCTCGTGTCACCAAGAACAAAACTGTGAGAACGGTAAGGCCCAAAGCGGACAATATATGGCGTGTTAGGCTGGGCTATTACACTTTTTTTTGCCACAAATAGGAGATCCTCATTATTCTTAGCTATTATCTGGTGGTTATGGGGCCATTACAACAGTGTAGCTTATAATGATCACTACTTGGGAGAAGTTTGACTGATAAGGAAGATCTGTGATCTTAAGGTGGATTGTAATAAGTTTTTTTTTTTTGTAATGACAAGGGTCCTAAAGCTCCAATGATGGTATCTTGGTAGCAACCTAATGAGGGCTTCATCAAACTTAATGTTAATGAGAGCTTTTTTGGCAGCCCAGGATGTATAAATTTTGGTGGCCTGATTAGAAATAATAATGGTTCTTGGCTAGTTGGTTTATTTGGTTATGCTGGTGTGGGATCTAATCTCTTTCTTAAGCTACTAACTATTAAGTTTGGATTGTAGCTTGCTTGGGATAGGGGTCTTACTAAGGTCATTTGTGATTTGAATTCTATGGATTCTCTCAGACTTATACAGGAGGATTCCATAGGCCTCCATAAATTTAGTGCTATCATTACAGAGATCAAAGACTTTTTATCAAGATTTTGAGAGACAAGTATCTAACATACTTTAAAGGAAGATAACTCATATACAAATTACTTAGCTACACTGGCTACTAAGGGAGAGAAACGTTTTCAAATTTAAAAAAGTTCACTTTCTGAGATGAAGAATTTGCTCCAGACTGATATGATGGGTATATCCCATTTTATTATATGTGTGTGTGTGTGTAAAAGATGCATATTTATAAAAGTACACTTAATATTTTTTATGTAAAAAAACATGTCAAAAAAGAGTACATGTTTAATTTTTTTTTGTTGGAAAAAAATATTTGACCTCCTATTAATTATTGATCTTAGATATCATCTATCTTTAATCAAACCCATAAGCCAAACACAAGCAAAGAGCAATTACAAAGGGGTTTGGCCTTTCTTCTATACTTGAGAGTGGAGAACACCTAAGTTTGATCATGACCAAACTTTTAGTTGGCCTAAAAGACTATCTATCAATCAATCAATTCAAAGGCCATCATCCATCGGTCATCCTAGAAGTCATTCGCGTTTAAAATAATGAAGGTTATCCATCTCTTCGAAAGAAGAATTCATTCAGAGCTCATGACACAAACTAAATCACCTTATTTAAAGTATGAATCATACTCAATTTTAATCATTTATTTAGTGTTAGGTTATACCATTATTATTACAACCATAACAGAAGAATCGTTACAAATTCATAGATTTGCAGGCATGAGATAGCCCATCTACCTCTCTTCTATTACCACTGGTCATCGAAAAGCTCCTTCCAAAATTATATGATGCAAGCTTAAGAACACGTTTCACATGATCTGGAGCATATAAATACCCTTTTAAAGCTCACTAAAAAGGGATTCCAACACTAGGATAACTCTATTCTTATAGTTATTTTTACCCTCTTGATCAAGGATAGAACATCCTCGTTCAGCAAGAAAGTTATCAGAGAACTGAGTATAGGATATTCTTATTCTGCAAGTGACTTCAAAGATATATTCTTGTACATCATTACTACTAACCTTTGTGTTATTTCCCTTGTACCGTGGCAAATTTATCACTTGGTCATATTTGCAAATGTCACATGGGATTAAAAGGAATGAAAACAAATGAGACAATTTCTCGCTTTAAAATACAACTTCAAGGCATCGATCTGCCCCTCCAATGGAAAGTGCTTTGAACAATCTTCAACGAGACACCTAGAGCATCAAGCTTTCTTATTATTCGACCATGGTAGCATGGGGAACCATAGGAAGTAACCACAGTAAACACCTCCTTGTAAGTCGAAATAAACTATGATGCTAGTTTATGAAGGAGCTACTTACGTTCCAGAAGAAGATGTATGCCCATTCGTGTTTGTTTTGATAGGGATAACACTACCAAAGGCGGAGGCTTATGTGCGGCCAGCTCTTCAGGAGCTAGAACATTAGGCCTTCCGTGTGGAGGAGATGAATAATTGATATCACTACAAGTCGATCTCTGTCTATTTTATATATATATATATATATATATATATATATATAAAAGTAAAGAAGTCAATATTTTAAATTAGTGAACATAAAATCTCAATACACAATATTAATTAAATAAAAAATATCTAACTTATTATTTCAAATATATTAAGTTAATGGTATTAAAGATTAAGGTGAGTAATTTATTATATTTTATTTACTAGCAATCCAATAAAATATAAAAACGGTTAAATCACTGTTAAACATAACTCCAGCCATTTTCTATTCTCCTTCTCAAATATATATATATATATATATATATATATATATATATATATATATATCTTAAATAATAATTAAATATTATCTAAATCGATTATATCCATTTTCGCATAGAATTAAGACTTACATCCTTAATTAGCCCTAGTGAATATCTTAAAATTTAAAATTAGAGATGTTAAATTAGAGACATGTTAATTAGAAGATATTTTAACTGGTAAGAGTAGAGGAGATTGTTACGATATTTATTCATCAACTCAATTGAAATTATGCATCCATGATTGGAGAATTTAATCCAACAATCAAATTATTTAGTTAAGAAACAATGAAAAGGAGACAAATCAGGAAAGATCATGAATTGAAAACGATAAAAGATAATTAGAGATATTTCACTTTTTTTTACATAGTATTTAAGAGTGTTCTAACTATTAATTTTTAAAATATTTTTTATTCAGGAATTTATTAAAATAATATTTTAATTTAATTTTAAAAAATTATTTTTGATATTAATATATTAAAATGATATGAAAACATCTAAAAAAATAATTTAAAATAAAAAAATAAAATTTTTTTAAAACATTGGGACTTAGTTATACATCCATGGTGCTAAACAAAGAAAACACCTCATTTCTACTTCCAATCCTGTCTCTCCAAACAAACTTACCTTTGAAGAGTGATTTGGGATATTCAAACAATTTAAGCGGCCTATTTGACATTTTGGGGTGTTTTGATATGAAAAAAATTAGTTTAAGGTTCGACTCATTAAAATATAACTTGTGATTTTTTTATAGAAAGAATTTGTTTATTTTCATTGAAATACCTAAAACAGAAAAGTATGTTAAAATGAAAAAAAATTACAAGCAATTAATTCTTTAATTTATTTTATTAATCAAAAGAAAAAGGAGAGGAAATCGATAATATCTAAGCGGTAATACAAAAAAAAAAAAAAAAAAAAAAACCCTCAATATAGAATTCAAATGAAGGGAATAAAAACAAAAGGTAGAAAAA
>Ga0325402_1000947_pt1 | contig 22452 bp, 9 predicted proteins | sample PopdelMetagenome_22_FD_207212 | JGI IMG/M metagenome (GOLD analysis project Ga0325402, IMG submission 207212) | Populus deltoides microbial communities from Bellville, Georgia, United States - Xylem-PdKOR-R3 | ecosystem: Host-associated > Plants > Phyllosphere > Stem > Wood/Secondary xylem...
AGAATTAAAATGTAAACATTCAATTTCATGGAAATAGGGTTGTAGAGTGAATTCGCTTCTTTCTTTTGCAAAAAAAACATCGTGTCATTCAAAGGTCTAGAACTCAACAACGAACTCTTGGAATGTGTCGACCCGACCATTCAAAACTGTCAAGGAAGGAGATGAATAGTAGGTGAACGACGCGTCGTCTAGGTTAAAACCCTAGAAATTATGTTTTTTCATTTGAGATTTGATATATTTCATTTTACTCCCTATTCTTCCAATTGTTTTTAATTGCACCTATTTTTATCTACCAAACTCTTAATTTCATACAATTTCACCCCTTTCAAACTCAATCATCAGCCCCAAAGTTTAGCATCATTTTCATCTTGGTGCTTGGTTTTTGATTTATGCACTTGGACCTTTAATTAACCATCAAGCTTTCAATTTTCATCAATTTGGCCATTGATTTGGTCAATTTTAGCCATTAAAGTATCGTATCTTTTACAATTTGGTCCTTAGTTTTAAATTTCTTCAATTAAACCTCTAATTGGCTATTAAAATTTAATTTTTTTCACAATTAACCCCCTGATTTGACCAATTATACTTTCTAAAGTCCAATTTCAGTCCCCAAACTTCAATTTCTTCCAATTAATACTTAAATTGACTCTAAAAAACTTATTTTTCTTGCAATTAAGTCCTCAGTGAAATTAATTAAGTCTTCTAAAATCCTTGTTCAGCCCCTACTCATACAAATTTGTATTTCTTTACCCTAAATAAAAATATTTTCACTAAATGGGTCTTTTGTCAATCAGAATTGGATCGTTAATTTTGTCAATCTTATATATTCTGGTCCTCTAACTTTTCCACTTGTTGTTTTGGTCACCAACTTGGGCAATCTTCAGGGTTTTCTTTATCTGTATCCTCTTGTATTTTTGGATTTTCTTTTTCTTTTCTTGATTTTTTTGTGGGGTCAAAAATTGATAACAACAAAAAACATGATCACCATATGAAGCAATATGATATGAGATACATGAGATATTGGCTTTAATGTAAGTAAAAGATTGATAGCGCATATTCTATGTGGCCAATTGGAAGGTTATAAGGGACACTGACTTTATTCATATAAAAACATATTTATTGTTAAATAAAGACTCTCTTCATCTTTAATATTTATTATTGGTCCAAAATCCTCATTTCATTAATGAATCTAGAGTAAAAATAAAGTTATTGGGACAAAAATGCTTTGCAAAGAAAATTAAATAGGTGCTATAATTATGATATTCTTATTATTAGGTTCTCGAATTTCATACATCAGAGGAAACAATAAAGCAAAATTATTCAAGAGTTCCTATGATCATGTTAGACATATCTAAAGTTGTTTAGGGATTTATTACCTGAAGATTTGATTTTCTTCAATTTTGAATAATTCTTTGAAGGTTCAGCTATCGCAATCCACAAGCTATCCAATTGTCTAACCTCTAATAATAATCTACACAAAGCACCAGTAAGAAATTTTCTAAATTCCTATTTAGAAGAGAAAGATTGTTATGCCCAGAGTTCTAGCTCTCTATTATGATACTTATGTAGTTTTTTTTTTGTCTAACATAGAACAACCTCAAAATAAGAGTCATAGCCCACTATTTATAGGAAAATCTGAAAACCCCTATAAATTGACAAAATACCAATTTGCCTCTTGAATAATATCTATATATTAATTAAAGATAATTTTAGAAATTAACTCAATCAAGTTCTTACTTGATTTTTCTAAGTCTAGAAGTATAACTTTATATTAATGATATTTTAGTTCTTAATTTCTAAAATATATTTTTAATCAAGTCATACTTAATTAAATCATCCTAATTTAATTTCTGACTAATGGTTCTTAATGTGTGTAACCCATTAAGTTCTTAATATGTTGGCCTAAATATAAATTATAATTTCTAATTAAATAGAATTAAATAAATTAAATAATTTATTTTATTATCAATTCAACAATTAATCTATTTATATTTAAAGATCAGGTGTATCGTCTAGCAACATGTTATGATTCCCAAATATTAAAAAAATCATTAGTGGTTTGACTTAACCTTTTAGTGGCTGATTTCTCAGTGCAATTAATATCCTTTCATCAATAATGTTTTGATTTAACATTAAAACATGGAGTATATCTTCCATGTTAAATTATGTTTGTTCTCTATATAATAGTCATTGGTCATTTGAATAAGATTTGAAGCTCTTTTTCAAATCTTATTTCACTTTAGCAAATGATTTCTCAGTCAAAACTATTTAAAAACAGATGAAATATTTTTATTAATTCACCTACGGTGATGAATTCTCTTTTGATCATTCAAGTACCTTTAGATAGTTCATATTATACCCAATGTTTGTCCTTTCTTTATCTTAATTAAAATAACATGTAACAGGATCAAAGCATAACATTATTTATATTGAGATAACTTTGTGATCTCAAGTCCAAGGATTAGTTACACAACCATCACATGAGCTTTTCCATAGACATAAGTGATCTTTTCATATGGAATTCTCATACAGGTCAGTTTAGTGTACAAGTCTAATGATAAGCACCTACATATTAGTTTTAGATGTCCCTTATACCTCATCGTGTAAGAACATATGCTTTCTTTCATAAAGAAAAGAACATAATATGTATCAGTCTCTACAGCTCTAATGAATGTTCAATATTTAAAAGAGCATCAACCAGGAACATTTTAGAAACAATGCTTTGATGCAATAGAAATCTTATAATTATAACAACTTTATAATTTCCTTTTTGCAAAGTATTTTTGTCCCATGAACTTTATCTTTACTCTAGATTCATTAATTTAATATTTTATAAATATTAAAAATAAATTAAGCCTTTATTAATAATAAATATGTATTTACATGAATATAATAATAACATGTGTAACCAACCGATTGGCTACAAGGTATATTAAACTAACATTTATTGCATAAAATTATTGTTTCTAAATATTTATAGTTGATGTTTTATTGAGACTAGATAATAAATAAAGTTATTGAGACTGATAGATATTATATTTTTTTCTTTTATGAAAGGAAATAACTTTTCTCATAAGTTAAAGTATAATGAATACTTAGAATTAATATATAAGTGCTTGTCACATGACACATACATTGAACTGATCCATATAAGAATTTTTCATGGAGAGATCATTTATGTCTATGCAAATGCTCATATTATAGTTGTATTAGTAATCCTTAGACTTGAGATCGTCAACTTATCTTATATAGGGAATGTTGGTTTTGATTCTAACTACACGTTATCTCAACCAAGGGTGACAAATGGATAAATATTTTTTTTAACGGATGCTTATACCATCGCTCCTTTTTATTCTTTTATACTATTCTTTCTTATTGTTTATTCTTTATTACCATGTTAATTTCATGGAATCATTTTCTCATTTTTCCTTGTTATTTTTATTCATTGAAACTCGTTATCGGTTTCACTAACGTTATGCATTTTAATTTAAGATTCATATCTCTCATTTTAACTTCAACAATACCTTTAAATTTATTTATGAAGATTAGTGTTTTCATTTCACATCATATTAACTATTGTTTTTTTATCATTTTTTCATTTTTTTAATCTCAAACTTCCATTTCTCATCGAGACCTTAATATATATGGTTCTACTTTTTATACGGGTTTTTACAAAAGATGTGCTAAACAAAGTGAACTTTAGGCTTAAACTCATATACATGGGCACACACAACCCGACTCAGTTTGAGCTTCGAGCTTGGGTTTATTTTAAAATATTTTTGAGGCTACAAGAGATATTTTTTTACCAACTTAAATTTGGACTTAGACCTAATCATGAAAAATTACTTCTTCCAGCCAAATGGTTTTTCTAGTCCAAACAATGTTTTGTCTAATCTAGCCTATAAATAAAGAAGTTGATCAGTTTCTTTCAAAAGTATTTTGTTATAAACCTTAACAATTTTTTTAGCTTAAAAACATCATATTTATAGTCAAATCATTCAGGTTTAATTCATATTTTATGGTGAGTAATCAAAGTTGTTAATGGTAGGAATTAATTTTGGTTCTTACCAGAATTAATTCTTTATCATTTTAGATGTTAAAATCCACTATAAAAAGAGGATGAAATAAGAGTTTTAAACAGTTTTTTTTTAGATTTTACATATTTTTCTTCACCTTAACTTCTAGTATTTTCTCTTCAAGTTTTAAGCTTCGCTTTCCTCTTAAATCTAAAGCTTAAATTCATTTTTTTAAGAGATATTTGAGTCATTTTAATTTGGTTCATAGACCTTATTTAAAAGTGCATCTAAATAAGATGGTGTTGTTGGAAGCTTAAAAGGCTTATTACAAATATCATTTGCATAAAGTGAGGATCAATAAAGTCTTAAAAATAAAAGATTTATCATTGATAAAAACTTGATCAATTTGATGGTGCTTCAACAAGTAAGTACTCTTCTTTTATTTTGTTTAATCTAATATACTGTATGCATTTTAGAATGGTTATTTAATCTTTTATGTTTATTTAAATATTTATTTAGTATGCATGCTGGAACTTTTATATATTTTTAGTTTTTGATTACATGTTTGTCGTGATATATATGGTTACAAATTTATAATCTAAACTTGTATGTTCACTATATTTTCTCTTGGACATCTATTGTTTAACATGCCTTTAAAATGAAAACGTAAACAATTTATGCTCAATTTTTGGAAAACAGTAAGTGGATGATGTCAATTTATTGCTTAATTTATGTTTAACATGCCTTTAAGCATCTTGAGTTTTTTTTATATATCTCATAGAGTTGACTCGTAAGATTTGGGTTATAACTTGGATCTTTATTAGTGAATACTTCTTAATCAAAACTTGATATTTAGGAAAGGGCTTTCCAGAGCTTTTTTTTTTGTATTATGATTTAAAACTTGATAATATTAGATCAACTTGAATTCTGCTTTTAAAAGTGAGGAATGTAAATTGTCTTTCTTGAGATGACGTTGATGTAGATGATTGTGGTTTTGGAGCTTAATGAGATTGAAGTTAAGAAAAAACAACTTGAGAGCAAGCTTGATTCTATTTGAATTGGGGCTACCATTTGACTTTGATGCCCCTTATAAGATACGAAGAGTAACCAATGTCCTTATCTACATGATGATAGTGATAATTATAATGTCGCATTAATGATGGTTGTGATAATCGTATTTATCTGAGTAATGATATTGATGCTGATAGCTATAATATAATGATCGTTATGGTAGTGGTGATAGCAACAGAAATGATGAAATGATAATTACTTTAAAAATAATATAATGATCGCGAAGGCGATGACAACAACAATGATGGCAATTGGATTGTGATAAAATGTTGACCTTGCAAGTAATAAGATAATAATTATAGGGATGACCATGGGGTGAACAATAATAGTGGCAATAGTACTTGAAGTGGTTAAACGATGATGTTTGTGAATATTGGTTAGTAATATCAAAGAAAGTATTTTTCCTAATTTGACATTATTTAGGGGTTGATTATAAAATAATTTTTGTTGACTATTTATTTAATATTAAAAATGAAAGAAAACATTTTTCACAAAAATAAACAACCTCTTAGGATTAGTTAGTTTGTTATTAAGTACTTTCTTTTTTAAAATGATTTTCGTGGAAAGTTGATTGTTTTAAGAAGTTTGGTAGTATCATAAAAAATAAGTTGAAAAATATTTTTTGATGTTTGGATGTACCATTAAAAATAAGTTGGAAAATAACATATTAATGTTTTAATTTTTTTCTCTAGTTTATCTAACATATGTAGAACATTAAATATAACTATTTGATCATTTACGATAAAAAAAGTACAAAAAGTGTAATGATGGAAAAGAAAGAATTTATTATATCATATACTTATATAAAGCTTATTGTATAAAATGTAACTATAGAAATAATAGAAATATTTTAAATATAATGTAATAGATATCATTGTTAAATATTTTTTTTAGTGAAATTTATTAATATTTTTCTTTTTTAAAACCTTAAAATATTTTTTTTCATATTGAAAATGCCAAATTAATTAACGGTAAATAGATACAAAAATATTTTGATGGGATTTTGGATATAAGATTTTTTTTCATATTGGGATAAAGGTGTTTTTGATGAGGCTATTAATTAGAGAAAAGTGTTTTGGAAAGTGTTTTTTAGAGATAAGAAAAGGAAAATACTTTTAAGGATAATTTTTTCTTTTAGTAGAAACCACACCAAACATAGAAAATGAGGTAAGTGGTTTCCAGAAAAGAGTTTTTCTAAGAACAAACAAAACCTTACGCTTTTAATAAAAGCAACTCCATATCTAATGCATATGCTCACAACAATGACTATTTTTCTTGTAAGGTTTTGGTGTTATATTGAGGTTGAATACTTATTATGGTGTGATTAATAAACAATTTAATTCAATTGATAAAACTTAAAGTTGAGATACGTGATTGTTAAATTTTAAAAAGTTTTAATGCTGAATATATCATTTTCTTTTGTTTCAAAACAAACAGGCTTTTTGGGCAATTAGCATATAAAGTAAAAGGAATAGGCAAATTAACATATAAACAAAAAGTTTTATAGAAACAACATACTTTTGAACGTCGCGGTTCAGAATCGTGATATTTAATTAATGTTGTAATTTAAAAATGCAACATTAATTAAATTCTAGTAGCCTTCCAGCTATTCCATGAAAATCTAGCAATAAAATTTCTCTACATTGAAATTTAATAAAAAAATATTTTTATGAGATTTATTATTTAGCTTGTTAATTTTACATTTAATTTAGTTAATAATTTTATAGAGTAAGAAATTTTTCAATTTTAACAAAACTTCAGTAGAGTTTCTCTTATTTAGAAACCATACCTAAAATTTTGTCTCGTTTAAAAATACTTACAAAAATTCACAATAACTAACCATAATAAATTCTAACATTTCATAATCACAAGTAACATCAAAAATGTAAATAAATAAATAAATAAATGTACATGCAAAAAGAACATGAAATACTTGAATAATATAAGATTTTAGTAGTTGAAATTTGAAAATATGTCAATATAACACATCTATTTATCTACGTCTATATCATTTACTGTATGATCTAGGCTCATTAATAGCATGACAGCATCCTACTCCTACTCATACATGAGTGACATCATCTTCTGTCATAGTATCATCAAAAGTTAACATCTTTCCAAAGTTATTAAGTCCATTGCAACAAACATTGAACAACTGAGATGCATAGATGTATCCTATGTGTTCTTCATTAATATTACAAAGCACAATTGTGGCTTCTCAACCTTCCCGTAATAACAAACCAACCAAATATTAATAAAACATTAATGTTAAATTAAAAGATAAATAAATAAAATGCATCGTTTAACATATATTAATTATAAAAAAGATTTGATTACTTATGGTATTTTGAATATGTTGTTTGTATTGTATATATATATATATATGTGGAGGAACATCCTCAGGATCCAGTATAATGACCCAACACATAATACTCATGTACTATAAATCATATACTCTTTATTTGCAGTCACAAGATGTATCTATATAAATATCTTATTCCTTCATGCATCTCATTGTAATATATAAGCTTCATGGGGATTACACAGTTGTAATCATTATTTTTAACCTGATGATTTAAAGTAAGGGTGAGCAAAAAAACTGATAAACTGATTAAACCGAGAAAATAAAAATAAAATTAACCGAAAAAACTGAACTAAGAAAAAAAATCGATTAAAACGATTAAAATTCGGTTCGGTTTTGGTTTTGTATTGTTGAAACCAGTAAGCCCAAATCGAACCGAACCGGTTCTAATTAAAAAAATACTATAAATAGAAAAAAAATCTTTGCCCAATAAGCATTAACCTAACTCTAGCACCCGTGGCTGCCCCCTCTCCTTAGACTCTCAAACATAGACATGAGACAACTATAGACATGTCAACTCCAAACATCAGCTGATATTTGAAAGTTGAAACCAATCAGGCCTCTCAATTCTCAACAAAAGATCAATGTGTTCCAGAACGGCAGAACCTATCTAGTTGGCCTTTCCTCTTCATTTACACAAGATCACCCGCGACCACTCCTGCCCCCTCTTCATCTCCGGGAGCGAAAGCCAACAGGTGAGGGTTTTGAATTCCAGAGTCTCAGCCGTAAGGGAACGAACTATATAGGATTCTTCAGCTTTTGATCTTAGAAGGCGACCTAAGGGAGGGCTGTGACTTATACGAATGACCACCCCTCCCCCTATGGTCCAGCTGCCCAAAAAAAACCATTACAAACAGCCCAAAAAAGAATATAGGTTTTCTCGGTTTTTTACATTAAAAACTGAACCGAAATTGGTCAGTTTGACACGGTTTCGGTTTGGTTTCGAGTTTTTTTAAATCGATTTGGTTGTTTTTTTATAGATAAAAACCGAATCGAATCAAAAATGATCACCCCTAATTTAAAAGTGTGCAACACATTTCTCGTATCGATATCAACTTGAATGTCTTATATGTAGCCGAACTGTTGCGTTACCCGATCTGTGCAATGTAGCTCAACCATTTAAAAAAATATCAACGGGACCACTAATGTCATATATCCATCTCGTTAGTGCAAATAGCTGGAGCAACTGTCAATGTATCATTGTCCTAAGTTGTCCGTGACCTATAGAAAAATGTGATTCTTAAATATTAAACAACAATAATTCGGTGGAGTTAATTTTTTTCTTTAACAAATGGTTCAAAAAAATACTTGGATTGGATACTGCCTATCAAGCCTGCTCCAATAAAACGATAACATATGTGTTGGATTATTATTAAATACTTTACTAGCATTACGAATATGTCAGTTTAATTGCATTTTTAAAGTTAAATTAGACAATATAAATACATATAATTTTAAAATAATATTGCAATACATGCATCCTAAAGGGAGTTGAAGTTTAACCTCTATAGTTTGGACAATTATAAAGGCAATTTAGGTATTTGGGGTTGACCCACATGAAAACGCTCTCAAAACCATAATTATTATAAAATAAAAACGAGTTGTTTATTTCATGTTAACAATAAACATTTAAAATTTATGTAGTTATTTTAAATTTTTCGATTCATATGTGTAAAAGTAGCAAACATTTCTAAACTATTTGGCCCTTTTCATGCATGCAAGACATAGATGTCTGTATAGGCATGCCAAACAACAAATTCCTAACTATATATGGGAATGATGTAAAATCATCCAGAAACGTTAGATAAATTAAAGGAACATATATCTTTACGAGGTTTGTGAATAATACATTACCAAATAGATGCATTATATATGTTATGGGTTATCTACATAACACATTAAAATTATCATACTAATTCACATATACTTATCAAATAATCAACATGTTAAAATCATAATTTAATGGATACCTCTGCAAGGCTTCGTCGTTAGTATTATCTGGTGGTATGGTAAATATTTTCTTAATCTATTGAAGATGTCTGCTACCCCTTCAATTAAAAAAAAAGGTGTTAATCCAAATATACTCTCGCATAACACAATCCAATTATGCATGCCAGTAGATGTGGATTTTGCGTCCATCATTAAGAAGTCCAAACAAAATTGTAATGTCCTGTAGTGTTGGTGTCATCTCCCCATACCTAATATAGAATGTGTGTGTCTGACGTCTCCATCGATCAATTAATAAATGGATTAATTTGTGGTCAAGCTTGATGTGCTCTACGCAGCTGATGTATAAAATACCATTCTAGAACACATATGGCTAGATTTGCTCATGTAGCCTTATTCATTTATATGTTTGATAGCAAAAAGTAACCTTATCTTGCATAACAATTTAAAATATAACAACATAAATATATAATACCCTTAATGTTATTTAATGAAACTATTTATTGAAATTAAATATACTTTTAATCCCAGCGAAAACATCCTTTGATCGATGTCAATCCTGCAATCGCAAGATAGAAGTGTCAGCGAACCCAATAAACATATACTATGACTCAAACTCTCTATGAAAATAGTCATACTCTTCAAGAATGTCAGTTTCATAATGTGGCTGCCTAACATTAGAAGAAGATTCGCCACCTCACATGCGTGGCATCCCATGTAAGAGTACCCGTGTTTAAAGTGAAATTAGATAAGTTTAATATGCTTTTAAAAAATATCATTATATATTTTAACTTATATTTGTTTTGTCATATAATTGTATTGTCATACATACATTGTCGAATAATACGTGTTTTCCTATAATATCCTGTTTTATTGCATATGCCACATCTTCTATAGCAAATCATCCAACAATAAAACTATTTTTTTCTTCTACTAACTAACTTTGAAGGATCGACAAATTATGAGACACTTATACATATAAAGATTATCATCAACTACTCACATATAATATCATCATGTTCAATCCACTTTGTATGGAAGAATTAATCATTGTCTTAAAACTGCAATCACATACAATCGATACAAGATAATACTAAAGTTCATCAATTTGACACTTCCAAGTTATTTTAACATCAATATCATTATAATTTCACCAAATTCCATGACAAATTATTTCTTTCATTTCTGCAAATGACATGTCTAAATTACCATTAACAACAAACTACTCCCACCATTGTATGAGATACTACTGTTCATATCAGGAATAAAATGTCACTATAATGATATAACATAAATATATTACAAGATATTCTATAAAAAAGAAGCAAATTGAATCCCGGTCAATTGGACATAATTTTAACTAAATTGTTTTACCCCAGCCTTAATTGCCAAAATTTACAGCAAATTTTCAAAATTTAACACAACACATAATTTATTAAAATAATTCATTTGAAATTAATTTAACTTATTTTAATGTTCAACTATATCAAATTAATCTTAATTGATGGTATTCATATCTAATTTATCATTAATTTAACAAACCCTAAATTAAACATAAACCCTAAACAATGATTTCATTTTAACTAAACCAAACACAAATTCATAGTAATATAATATGTTTACCTTACTTGTAGGACTAGAAAAAAAAACAAGGGCAGATTTTGAATAGAAAAACATTATGGGATGCTTGTAGATTAAGATAAGCTCGATATTTGGGTGTTTTAAGAGGAAAAAACAAGTCATTAGTGAGTTTTTTTAAAGAGAAAAAGGTTGTGAACATTGAATTTTAGAAAGAGAACTGTGTTTGTTTGTGTTCCTTAATCTGATGGTTTAAATTTTATGACATATTACTCTTTATATATGTAACATATTAAGTTATTGTATTTTTGAAGTGCAGCGTATTTAATTTTTTTTTAAGAGAGTATAAATAATAGTATTTAGTAATTATAACGTTTTAAAAAAGAGTAAAAATGTGTCAGCTCATCAAACCTTTTCAAAATGATATTGAGTGTGTTTGGTATTGCGGTAGCTGTTGTGGTTGTGGTTTGAAAAAAGTTATTTTAAAAAAAGTACTTTTAGTTGTGGTTGGTTTGAAAAAATAGGTGTTTGGTTAAAACTGTGGTTGAAATTGAGGTTGAATAAAAAGTAGTTTAATGTGTTTGGTTAAGAATGATTTTGAAATTAAGGTTATAAAATAATTTTAAAAAATATATATTAATATTGATGGTTTTAAATTTAAATATTGTAAAATTAATTAGTCCTATTACATCATGAAATAAATAATATTTTATATAAAATATTTTTTATTATTCCATTAAACTATTTATAATTCCATTACGTACAAAATTTATCCGATAAGAACTACAGTTTTCATAATATTTTGAGCGTGTAATAAAATTAGATAAAATATTACCAGGTATAAAATTGATATTATAATGTGAGTGAATTTAATTCACTATATACTAGTTTTTCAGGAAAACAAATATTGTTCACATTATAGTTCGAATGAATTTAATTTACTCTAAAACTAATTTTTTTTAAATGTAAATGTAAATGTAAAAAAAAAAATGTGTGAACAGTACAAGTGAATTGCACTGTTTACGTGAACAGTGCAATTCACTCTCGAACAGTGCAAGAGAATTGCACTGTTTGTTATTTTTCAAGTGAACAGTGCAAATCTCTTGCACTGTTCACTGAACAGTGTGTGCTACACTGTTCATGCTAATTAAATTTAGCGTGAACAGTGTCTACAAAGTAGCAAAATGCTGCTTTTTTTTTTCTGCGTCTCGGACGCGAAAAAACATAAGGCCTATACATAGTAAAATGTGTTTTTTTATTTACTAAACGGGGTTAAATTTGCATTTTAAATAAAACAAAGACACAACCTCCTTACGAAACGGGTTCATTATTTGCTGAGATTTTTAGGTTGCTGTGTCAATTAAAAAAAATAAAAATAAAAACTCACTACTTATTAAACAGCTACAGCCAAACAAGTCTTCTTTTTCAAACAAGCGATCCTGGACCCTCTCCGCCCTCTCTCCGCCCTCTCTTTTTACTTTATTATTATGCATTACTTTTCAAGAAAAAGACACAAAGCAGAAAGCAAGGAAGGTATAGTTCAGTTGTTGGGGGGTTTTACACAGTACTTCTCCATGCTAGTGAAACTTCACTAGCTAGATCTACTTCACCCACCATCCATTCCAAGTAAGTTTCTCTCTCATTTTCTCTACTTGTTTAGTCTGTTTTATTCACATTCCCCCCCTCTCTCTCTAAAAGACCCACAGAGAGGATAGGAAGCTTGGGTTTTTGCAGAAGAACTTGTATTTTGTGCTAGATCCAAGTTCCACCATTTCAATCCAAGGATACATGTCACTCTTTTAAGACATCTGAGGTTTATCTTCGCCGTTTTTAGCTTGCAAGTTTTCAGTTTCTTTTTTCCAGTTCCCTTTGTCGGTGAACAGTGTTTTGTTGCTCTGCCGATTATCATTATTTTGCTACAAAATAGATTTTCGAAATCGGGAGAGGGGGGCTATTTTGTTGTTATAATAATAATAGTTATTAGTATTATTATATTTTTCCCAAACGAGCAGTGAAGCCGACTCCTTAACCGGAACAATAATGCCCATGGCAGTGGGTCTTGCGTGAAATTTATGAGAGCCCCCCTCAACAACCCTTCACGCTCCCCGCTTTTACTGTTTTTTTTTTGGGTTTCCTTTCCTTTCCAATGTTTCTTAGGTTCCTTACTATTTCCGGTTTGGGGTGACTTAAAACGTCAACAATATTCATTGTTATGGTATGCTGTCTTGCTGTTGTGTTGGTTGAATCAGGCTACTTTAGCTTAAAAATGGAGGAACCTTTAAGTGACGAGGCGGCTAAAAAGTCTCCAACTTCAGACAAACAGAGGCAGCAGTCGTCTGTTAGCTCAATGCAAATCCCTATGAAGGTTTCGAAAACCACAAAACCTACCATTTCAGCCAATTCCCACCTCTTAACACCAATTGGTTCTATTCGAAAGAGGACTGAACCAAAAAACAGTTCAGATTCAAGTTCAAATGTGACCGCCAAAAACGCATCCTCCTGCAATACCAAGTCAGTTCCAATCGCCAGAAGAAACAGCACTGGAGGGGTTCCTGAGAAGCAACCCGTCTCTTCAACAAAACGGCAGAATACCAGCGGAAAGACTAATGCTGTTTCGGACCCAGTGAGGAGGTCCCTTCCAGAGCTTAGAAGGAGTTCCTTGCCTCCTACAAAACCCATGGTTAGAACTGGTAGTGTTTCCGAGACTAGGAACTCAGTTCCCATGGACAAGTGTTTGAGAGCATCAACTGGGTCAGGTGTAAGTAGGCTGGAGAAGCCTTCAGTTAAGCCAGCATTGCCAGCCTCTTCTTCTTCTTCTTCTTCTTCAAGAAGGGTTATTTCCACATCAGTGGACAGTACTGCTAGTAGCATGAGCAGGAAGAAGCTTTCTTCTCCATCTGCTAGGTCCCCTTCTATTTCTAGTGGTTTGAGAGCCGGGTCCCTATCAACTTCTCGGGATAGGAGTTTCAATTTGACTGGACGGAGAAGAGCGGGTGCTCCTGAAAGCCACGATTCTCACTTCATTGCTCTTCCACTGGTGGAAACTAAAGCTGGCGATGATGTGGTAAGCATGCTATTCATATGCTCTCCAAAAACCCGAGGCATGCTATTTTTTTTGATGTTCTGGTTTAGTCATTTTGTTGACCACAGAACGAAGCATTTAGGGTAATGGTCCTGTTTTCTGCCACATTTCTCATCTTTTGAACCTCTGCATTTGACTTCTCTGTCAAATATACCATGTAGCATGTTCAATCTAGTATGCGCAGAGTAGAGGACAATGACATGAATTGTTTTACATTTCGTATTCTATTATCTTGATATATGGAAATCAATAATGTGTCCATTAGTTCCAAAAACGAGTCAATGCATTTCCTTATTTCTAATTTTTGACGTCCATTTTTATCTCTTTTCTAAGTGAAGAAATATACCACCATCCTTTTGTAGTTCTAGCTGAAAAAAAGGAAAAAAAAAGAGACTGGATTTGTCAATGGTGCATTTTGTTTGATGGACATAAGAATTAAACACTCAGGTTTCGTTTTTAGATGCCTATCCAATCATAACTGCTGAATCTTCCTTAAAGTTATGAGCTGGAATTAGTTCATTTGACATTGTGGCTATCTGTTATACTCGAAGTTGTTAAATACGAGTTCAAGATTGGAGGTGAGGCATTTCAGTTCTGTACTTGTGATTATTAACCATCATTATCTTAGTGCACCCCTTGTACCTTGAAAAGAAAAGGGAAATCGAAAACATACTATGTATATCATTGCTGCAGGTTGCTATCATTGGCAAATACCCTATAGAACACCAATCTCCTTTCTTGGTTTGTAAATGCTTCACAATATTCTGAGTCTTGATAGTCATATTAATCTTGAGTATGAATACTGAAAAGAAACAAAACTGTAGATTTGTAGAAAATGGATTGGTTACAGTTCTTTAGTGGAGAAAGAAATAATTATTTATGCGTGTTCTTTTAATAAGCAGTTCAAAATAAATAGATGGATAATGATGCTAGAGCCTAAATATTTGTGTAACATTCAAGTTTTGCATCTTTAAGAAAATCTTTTATCTTACAAAATTGGACCTTGTTTCTTGTATTGTTAGAAGAAACTTTGAGGGTGTTTGTTTTTTTTTTTTGTGAAGTATTTACTGTTTTCTAGATTTTCTTATGTTTTTTTGTGTAAAATGTTTTACAGAAAATTGGCCAAGGTGAAATGTTTCACAGACAGCCTATATAATTAATTCAATTGCAGTGCAATGTTTTCAATTCATTAAGTTCCATAATGTATTTTCTCAATTCACAATTTTCCTCTTATGTCATCATCTAACTATTTCAACCTCATTAGAATATATGCTCAATGTACAATTTTCCTCTTTACATGTAAAATATTTTATGCAAACCAACACCCCCTTGTTGAGAAAAAGGATTATCAGAATTGAGAGAGGAAAATGCTGTGCATATAAACAAATCATTCTAAAACTCCATGCAAACATATCTGGCAAGTAATAGATGGTGAATTGTGGGCCACACAAGCGTTAGATGATTGGTTAAGCATTTGTTTGAAAATTTGGTGTGATTTGTTTGTATATATAGCCTTGCTCTTTGAGATATCAATTAGTCAGATACCGGTTTTTGTCTTCATTCTGAAGGTTTAGTAAATATTCTTGTGACATGGTGATGTGATGTGGTTGATTGACATTCAGAACCCTAAAGTCCATGAGCATTTCGCATACTCTTAACAATTCAATGTGTACTTCACGGCAAGCTTGACTGTTGCTGCTTATATTTTCCTTTCACCATTTCTGATTTTGGTCTTTGCCATTTTTTTATGAATTTTTTTCCTGTTGCATTAGAGATTGGATCTTAGAGGACACAAAGTACGTAGTCTCAATGCTAGTGGGTTGAACTTAGCGCAAAATTTAGAGGTAAACATGTACTATCCAGATGTTTTGGTTCTTATATATGCCAAACTTGTGAATAGAGAATGTTTAACTGATACTTTTGTGTGACAGTTTGTTTATCTTCGAGACAATCTCCTTTCTACATTGGAAGGAATTGAGATACTGAAGCGTGTGAAGGTTTGTTTTGTGTTTCATCATGATTCCATTTCTTATTACTACTCTACTTGGCCATTTTTCACAGTAAACAACTTTTGAATTAGAAAAATTCAAAACGTACTAGAATTCTGCTTTATGCATGTCCATTTTCAAACAAAAGAAGCGTAGTAACTGATTAACAATGCTGTTCTACCAGGTCCTTGATTTGAGTTTCAATGAATTCAAGGGGCCTGGGTTTGAACCTCTTGAGAATTGCCAGGCCCTTCAGGTTTGTTTCTCATGTCCAGTCATCACGGAAGTTTCATTATTATAATAGACTATAGCTTGTGATGGTTTATTTAACAAGGTGGCGAAATATCTATTACCTGTAGCAACTCTATCTTGCTGGGAATCAAATCACGTCACTTGTAAACCTTCCTCAGCTTCCTAACCTGGAGGTAAGCCTTTAAATTGTTGCAGCCTTGCTGATTGGCTATTGCAATTCATGATTGATAATGGACTTCTATATCCGCACGCAAAAGTAATTATGGTTTGATGTCTTGCTTTTCATTTTAAGTTTCTTTCGGTCGCTCAAAACAAGTTAAAGTCTCTGTCAATGGCAGGCCAACCTCGACTACAGGTGTTCATGCTGTCTAATAATACTCCAGCTTATTTTAAATTCGTGATTGAATCACTATCTTTAATGTTTTCACCTTCTTTTACTTCTTCAGGTGTTAGCTGCCAGCAAAAACAAAATAACAACTCTGAAGGGTTTCCCGCACCTACCATCCCTTGAGGTTAGTTTTAAGTTCTTTGATTCTGCCTTTTAACTTCTGGAGACGCATAGTTGCTGAACTAGTCTTGTATTTTCACATTCTTTACTGCCATGCTCAATCAATTTTGAAGTCAGACAGACTTGCCTACATCAGCATTAACCACATTGATGGTACCATAAAACTAGCTACAGTAGTAAGAACCTAAAAATTTGAGCTCAAAATATAAACAAATGAGAGATAGCTTAGACCCATCCTTCTAGTCCTAGAGATAAAACTTCTGTTTCAAATTGGTCATTTTTGTTCAAATTTTTGCTATCAATTCAAACAAAAGGTGATCAATTTAGGACTGTTGGAGGCATTTTGGTCTAAAGGGTTGTTATTATTGATTTGGAATTGAATTGAACCTTGATTGGCACTTGGGGGTTGGCCAGCTGTGGAGGAAGATCGCAATGTCAACTTGTTGAAGGTGGTTCTATCATGCCTGTTTGACTGCATATGTGCTGTCATTGAAAAGGTTGACGTCTAAGGCGATACAGAGGTTGACAGTGAAGATGAGGGTGGCAGTGGTGGTCTTGGTGTAGAGAGAGGCAGAATGGAGTCAGAGGGAGGGAGTTTTGACTTTAGAATTGTATGGTTGTTTTATCTTGTAGTTTAGGAGAGAGAGAACATAGGAGGAGGGAAAGAAAGAGTGGGAGGGGGGGAGTGGTTGCTGCAAGGAGAAGGGTTCCAAGGGTTAATTTTATATTGGGACATCTTATTTTTTTTTGGTAATTTCACTAACAGAATTACTGGCCTTTTTTAGCTGCGGGTGTAACCTTTAATATGTGCAACTATAGGGATTAAGTATAATCTCGGTCAAACCATAGAATGCTCAGGGTAATAACCTTTTTTTTATACATCTTTTACTTTGTTAAAAAAATAATTCCTCATGCTCAAGAATATTTAAGGTTAATATGGCCTAGGGTTAGAGACTAACGAAATCTGTTTCAGTGGTATTTGGACTTGGGAGTAGAAGAAACTACAGAAATATTTTCATTTGCGTTCATCTTTCTGCCAGCATAGTCTGAATTCTCTTGGATCGACATGCAGTTAGAATATTTTTCGTCTTCTGTACACATATTTATCTTACAATGATGTAAGAGTTGGAGACAAATATTTGATGCATTGATGACATATTAATGAAAACATGTTCATTTTCTTAAACCCCCAAGAAGATACATATTTTTAATACTGTGTTGTGCTGCAGCATTTGCGAGTGGAGGAGAATCCTATACTTAAGATGCCTCATTTAGAAGCTGCCTCGATTTTGCTTGTTGGTCTTACCTTGAAAAAGTTTAATGATAGAGGTATTCTTGGCATGTTTCGAAATGCCTTTATTCAAGATTGAATGATATTTCTGCTCCTTATATACAACAAAACATGCATCTTCATTTTCTTTCAAATGCCTTTCTTCTTCTTTTTTTCTCCACCTTGAAAATAGAGTACTCACTTTGTTACTTTTTTTCATTGTATTCTAAACTTGGAAATTCTGATAGATCTTTCCCGGGAAGAGGTTGCAATTGCAAAGCGTTATCCAGCATGCACGGCATTGTGTATTAGAGATGGTTGGGAGCTTTGTCGCCCTGAGAATGCAGCAGGTATTCATTTTGCAAAACACACTATATTGGTGCTTGGTTTGGACTTTGAAAACTACATCAAATAAATCACCACATCTCTAGCAATGTTGATTTTTTCTAGCTCAGTGGAGAAGCCCCTATGGTAGATGCTTGCTTTATTTAGACAATGATCTCTTTCTCTTGCTTAATTTGTTCTAGGATTGCGTAGTTATTAATTAGTTGCACGTGATTTTTGGTGGGTATTAAATTTTTTATCTTATTTTCCATTTGCTTGCTAATTTTGTCTATTCAACCCCGTATTAGATTTTTTTTTTTTACTATTTTCTTGAGGTTACATTATAGTTAAATGTTCATAAAAGTTCCCTGTGCTCCTTTTTCTGCCTTCTTTCTTGGTGCTGTTTCTCTCATCTTATCTTCTATCATCTCTGCTCTGATTCTCCTATTCTTGTTCTCCATCACCGAATGCTTAATTACTGTGATGATGGAGGCCATGCCTTTGAAATCAATAACTGCAGGCATTATGACCTGAATGTGGACATGCTAATTCTTGTGCTTTGTGCATGTGCACATGAATTTTTACAAAGTTTTTGATGAATAAAAGTTAACGGGATTTATTAAAATAGTTTCAAAGGTGGTAGTTGCTATTTCTAGGTTCAATGCATGCCATGGTACTTCATTCCACCTTTATTACATGTGAGCATCTAAACAATAGAAATAGCAACACGGATTCAGTAATATTCCTCACCAACAAAAGATTGTTCCACATGTCAATAGTGCGTGCTACTGACAAGTATCATTCAAATAAGTGAGATATGATAATTTTCCCTTAAATTTCCCTAAATGGGAACAATACCTTCTCCATGCATTCATGTCCACCTCAATTACACCTGCCATAAATTTCACAGCTTCAAGCACCAATTCCATAAGCATTTATCTGACTCACAGATTAAGCAACAGAAGGTGATTGACAAATATGGCTGCTGCTTACACAACAAACACCAGTCAACTTACTGTTATATTATATTTGTATCAACATAGTGAGAATCCTTCTTAACCACCACTCTCAGCCTAACTATCACAAAACCAACTATAAATAGATATATGCTGTTGAGCACCTCTATCTAGTTCTTGTTTTGATTCTTTGATTGCATTGTGAGGACTACTGAGCAGGCAGTGTATCAGGTTTAGTACATAGTTAATGAGTTCATGTTGAGGAAATAGCTGGACCACCTAAGACTTTGAAACATATAAGGCAACACAAAGAGGGCCACATTATGAATCTCCACTGTCATGTTATGTTACACAATGTGAATATTAGGCTGCTGTGACTTGTGAAGCTATCTCACAACAAGTAATTATAGTTGATCTTGCCAATCATGAAGGTTCCTTGGTGAAATTCTTAACCTTGAACTGTGGTCTGCTGAACAGACTCCACTTTTCACTTTATGTATGAGCAATGGAAAGAGCATTTCCCTCCTGGCTATCTGCTCAAAGATGCATTGGTAGATCAACCTTTCGAAGGAGATGCTTGCCACTGCCACTTTGTTTTTGTTCAAGACAACAATCTAAGTGCTGCTCCACAGTTAGTCTTAAAGTATCAATGGTTTGTGGGAGAAAGAGCACTTTCAAGCTTTGCTGCCATTCCTGATGCCACTGGAGAGGTAATTGATTCATGTCATATATAAACGTTTGAGCAGATATCTTCATCTTATGCTATGCTGATAGTATCATATGATGCTTAGGTATACTGGCCAAAGCATGAAGACATCGGTAAATTTCTGAAAGTGGAATGTACTTCCGTAATGGGAGAAATAGAGTATCCTCCTATTTTTGCCCTATCGTCACGTGTTTCACCCGGTATGTTTTGTTCTAATATATTTAAATGAATGGTTGATATTGAATAAGTTGCTTGTTAATTTAGCTTCTAAGTTATCAACATGTTATTTTATTGTTAGCGGAATAAATTTATAATTTGTAATTATTGATTTACATCAAAGTGGCTTTACATCAACAATAGAAAGCCCTTTTAGAAATGAAGAAACAGACAAATATACATGCAAGCATTCAAGGAATTGTAGGTTCTGATATTCTCAGTCAAAGAGAGTATGGTATAAAATACATGATGACTTTTCCTTCAACCTAATTTCTTCCCAACCTTTTCTTCAACCATGTAACTTGCGTCATACTGTCTTTTAACCTCACCTTTTCATCTTATAAAGGAAATGGAATTCCAAAGGTTGTGAACCTTGAAGTGCAAGGAGAGTTGGTGGAAGGAAATGTTATCAAAGGCTATGCTGGGATTGCATGGTGTGGTGGAACTCCAGGGAAAGGTGTTGCTAGGTAAGATTGATAACGTGGTTGTAGGATATACACATCCAAGGGCAAAATATGCAATTTAACTCCACCATTGCCTTTTTTCAGTTGGCTGAGGAGAAGATGGAATAGTAGCCCAGTGGTTATTGCAGGGGCAGAAGATGAGGAGTATTGTTTAACTTTAGATGACATTGATTCCAGTTTGGTTTTTATGTACACCCCAGTCACAGAAGAAGGCGCCAAAGGGGAACCTCAATATAAATATACTGATTTTGTTAAAGCAGGTGTGTAGGGGATGAAATCCTTGATTAGTTAGTGTACGAGCTGTTTTCTCTTCAATTTCTTATTGTTTATCCTAGATGTATATGAATTTCCTATTTTATTTTATGCTTGGTTCCCCTTTATCAGGGAAACATCCCAAAGAAATATCTGTTGGGAAAAGGTTGACCCACCCCAAGACTTATATTGAATTTAAACAGAATGAGTTTCCTGTGATCAAGCGTTTTAGCATCCATGACAAATTATTTTCTTTGTTCTGAGGTTTTTATTGGTGCAACTCTCTGACTTTCTTGTATAAAATAAAAGTCAATTGAAACTTACCATTTGAAACTTAGTATGTTCCTTGAAAAGGCGAGGAAGTAATTTTTCATTTATTCAAATTCAAAGAATGAACCTGAAAATCAAACCTCCTTTTAGCATGAGTGATGAGATATCCTCCTATTTTGCATGAACAACTCTTTTACGCTCAACTCATAATTAATTCAATAATGGATGCAACCCTCTAGGCTCAAACAGTTGACTTGGGAATTTAGTTAAAATTTCATAGAAAACTCAGAATGTTTGTTCTCATGCTCTGAATTTTGACTTTATTGGGTAGTCATATCTGCTATATATTTGCTAAATATTTTCACCATTTATTTTTAAATGCAAATAGTATGGCATTGGATACTGAAGGATTGTGTTTCATTGTGACAGCACCTCCATCGGTCAGCAATGTTCGAATTATTGGAGATATTGTAGAAGGAAATATCATTAAAGGAGTTGGGGATTACTTTGGGGGGAAAGAGGGCCCCAGCAAGTTTGAATGGTTACGGGAGAATAAGAATACTGGGTTAGTGTGCTCAATATCTCATAATCTACCTCTGTTTCTTGGAAAAAAAAGAACTTATTCTCTTGAGTTTGTTTTTTATTCTTGTTTATGCAAATAGCATTGCATATACAAGGCCTTCTTTTCTCCTTGTATGTTTTCAATTTGGGTTTGAATTTTTTTTTGTGCTCGACTTTTCATGGTTTTCATTTAGACATTTGAGTTCATTTGTTTTTTTAATTGTGGATTCTAAGAGATACACATTTCATGGACTCTTTTTTGATAGAAGTTATTTCAATCTTCCTGGCTGTTTTTATTTTTTATTTTGTAGAGATTTTGTATCCATATCAACTGGTACATCTGAGTATGCCTTGACCAATGAAGATGTTGGATGGTGCTTAGCTTTTGTATATTCACCCATTAATTTTGAAGGTAGGTCCATTGCGCTTTTTGTTGTTGAAATTATAAGAAACATGTTTTCTCATCATCTAGATTTCTGATAGATTATATTTACGTAGTATAATAGTTAGCATTCTTTGCAGGACAGGAAGGGAAATCTGTTTCAATATTTTCTCACCCAGTGAAGCAAGGTAGATTGAAATGATGCCAACATGTTTTCACTTTTTTTTTTCTTGTGCCAGGGGCCCAA